>Ga0210409_10006304_pt1 | contig 12364 bp, 8 predicted proteins | sample IncBWH17MmetaG_FD_161649 | JGI IMG/M metagenome (GOLD analysis project Ga0210409, IMG submission 161649) | Forest soil microbial communities from Barre Woods Harvard Forest LTER site, Petersham, Massachusetts, United States - Inc-BW-H-17-M | ecosystem: Environmental > Terrestrial > Soil >...
GGACATGAACAAAGATCTTATTGTCCTTCGCAGTCGTGCGAATCGAAGCGATTCCTTGCACCGGCCCATAGGTCGTGCCGTAAATCGAATCGCCGTTAATCGAGAGCCAATCGCCGATCGCGCGTAACCTTTCTTGAAATTCCGGCTGAATAGTTCCATCCGGCCGCGGTCCGACGTTCAGCAGAAAATTTCCTCCACGGCTCGCAACTTCGACCAAACCTCGAATCAGAGATTGTGCCGATTTAAAGTCCCGGTCGTTTACGTTGTATGCCCATTGATTGTTGATGGTCATACAGGTCTCCCAAAGCTGAAATTCCTCGGGCTTAGGAACCAAAGAATTGAGTTTCTCGTTGATGCTGGTGTCAACGGCATTGAATCGCACGTCCTTCGTAGGAATCCCTTTAGGGATGAATTGCTCCGGAGTCTGATAATCCCCGGGGACGCCGATGCGATCATTCACTAACGTTACCGGTTGCAGGTGTCGTATGAGTTCGACGAAGCGCCGGCCGTCGTACTTCTGCTGGTCATGCAAGCCATCAAACCAGATCAACACAACCGGTCCATACCGGGTGAGCAGCTCCGTCAACTGCAATTGCATGTAATCGAGGTAGAGCGGCCACTCCGGTCGCGTTGGCTCCCCATTCCAGTTCTCTGATGCCGGCTTAGAAGTGTCACGAAAGGCAGGATGATGCATATCCGGAGGCGAGTAGTAAAAGCCGAGCGGCATGCCCGCTTCTTTGCATGCTGAAGAAAGCTGCTGCACGATGTCTTTTCCGTAAGGAGTGTTAGTGATTTTGTAGTTTGTGTATGAGCTGTCAAACATGCAAAAGCCGTCGTGATGCTTGGTGGTGAACACCATGTACTGCTGACCCGCGGAGCGCGCTAAATCCACGAACGCGCGTGCATCGAACTTTTGCGGATTGAAGCGCTTCGATAGTTCGACATATTCCGCTTCGGTGATGCCTCCCGGCTTTGGCGTCATGATGGGCCACGAGGCTTCGACGCTGGCGAGTGAGTACGGTCCCCAATGAATAAACATGCCGAACTTCGCGTTTCGATACCAGGCGGTGCGCGCGTCAGAGAAGATTGACGAGAACGCGACGGGCGTGAGCAGAGGCAGCCAGCCAGCTAGGGCTGCGATTTTGATGAAATCTCGCCTGCTGTGGAACATGGGTTGGTTCGGCGGGCAACTGTCAGGATTGGGCACTCTCCCTGGGATCGTCGCACCGGTAGTTTTCAAAGGTGACGGCATAGCGCAGAAGATATTTCTTCAGTTCATCGGACTTCAAGCGCTTAAACGGCGATTGACCGTACAAAACGGAAGCTATAGTATCACTCCTCGCCTATCTGAGCACTCATTTACAGTCGGGCGTCAATTCAAGACCTATTTTCACTCATACCTTTAATATGTTTCTCGCTTTTCAAAAAATCGGATCGAGGGAATTCCATGTCGGGCAATCTGGAAGGGAAGGTAGTGATTGTCACCGGCGGCGGCGATGGTATCGGACGCGAGTGCGCCTTGGCCTACGCGCGCGACCACGCGACGGTTGCAATCCTTGACAAGGATCTTACGAGTGCAAAGCGAACCGCCGATGAGCTGAGTTCGCCGGGCTTGGCTTTGCGGGTGAATGTCTCCGATGGCGCCGCGGTGAAATCGGCCATCGCAGTCGTGTTGAAAGAGTTCGGCCGAATTGATGCTGTGCACAACAACGCTGGTATCGCCACTCCGTCTAAACCTCTCCACGAAACCACCGAAGAAGAGTGGGACAACTTGCAGCAGAACAATGTGAAGTCCGTCTATTGGACCACGCGTTACGCTTTTGAAGCTCTCCGTGCCTGCAAAGGAACAATTCTTAACACAGCAAGCATGGTCGGATTGATCGGGCAGCAGGACCATGCCGCCTATGTCGCAACAAAGGGAGCGATGATTTCGCTTACCAAGGCGATGGCGGCGGATTATGCGCGGTACTCCATCCGGGTAAATGCGATCTGTCCTGCAGGGGTATGGACGTCGATGCTCGAGCAATGGTGTGGGGAACAAAAAGACCCGGAGAGCATTCGCAAGTATCTTGACGACATTCACCTGCTGGGGTCTTGCCCTCGCGGCGACGTGATCGCCGACGCCGCTGCATTTCTACTGTCCGATAAGGCACGCTTCATTACCGGCTGCATTCTTCCCGTGAGCGGCGGAGCCGAATTGGGATACCGCCGATAGCGGCGGAGTGTACTTCACCCAATTCGTTGCGCCACAGCCAGAACTCCCAGCGCAGTCAGGATAATCAGCATACCGCAGGCGAGAAAGCGTTTGGTCACAGCCGAAACGCCGTTCCACTCACCAGTCATTACCCCGGCTGCGTTGCTCGTTACAATGATCATGCCCATCAGTAAAGGCCATCCGAACACGGCTCCCAGCTGACCCATCCAGGTTATGCCGATTGCGTACAGTGATTGGCCTCCGAACCAGAACAGGCCCATGAGCGCACCGCAAACCCAGCCGGTGCCCGCGCCATCGCCGGCGAACCTTCCCAGCGTGCCGTTCTTGCGCAGAAGATAGCCACAATAAGCCAGGTTTGAGATGAAACCGCCGGAAACAGCTAGAGCGGTCACGACGCCAATGCTCCATAGCTGGCTTGCGCCAAGAGCGCGTGAGCGATCCAAGGCATCTCGGCCGAATGCGTAAGAAAAATTCAACGCCGACGAAAACAGTCCCGACAGGCAACAGACCAAACACCCGGCAACAAATGATCGGTGAGGCGCAGATTCGCCGCAGTTCCGAACTGCGTCTCTCAGCATTCCAGCGCGCGCACAAAATGCGATTCCCGCCAGCATAATCACAGTTCCAACCAGGTAGGTGCGGCCTTGAGCTGTGTGCAACTGTTGAGGACTGAGAATGAGTAGCGGGATCAGCGAACCCAATGACGCGCTCAGTCCCAGGATGATCGCCATTCCAAGACCGATTCCGAGAAGATTCATTCCCAGGCCGGCCAGAGCGGATCCAATTCCCCAGCACAGTCCAAAGCCCGCAATACGAGCGAGCACAGGCATTGGAGTAAGTGAATACACTTCAATCAAATGTGAGACGGTCGCGGCCGTGAGGATCCAAGGCAGGACGACCATTCCCAGCAGACTGAAAATCAGCCATATGTTTTCGTAGTTCCAGCGCGGTGCATATTTCATCGGCACGGCGAAAAGCCCTTGCAGCACGCCCGCAAGTACAACCGCAGCCACTCCTATCCAGATCGCGAATGACATAGCGCCTCAAGGTTTCGTGCTCAAGAAAACGCTCTACGGTGCCCAGACTTCCAACGCCGCATGGAGAAACGAATTCGTAACATGAATCAAAGTCTCCTCAGCGAGGTGAGGGTTGCCCTGTTGCAGCGCGTCAATAATGAGCCTATGCAGTCGAAGTTGCCTTTCCCAGGGGCCAGCGTCGAGCTTCTTCACCAGGGCCTTCATCAGCGTAAATGCGTAAAGCGGCACCAGGAGGCGTCGTCCGTGCTCCCGCAGGACGGAGTTCTGCGGCTTCTCCAGCATGAGCATGTGAAACCGCTGTACGCTCTCGATCACCTGGCGCAGATCACCGGTTCCGACCGAGCGCTGAATTTCATGGAAGGCAGCTTCCAGGTCGTCCACGGGGAGTTTGTCTTCAGTAATTAGCCGTGCCGCAAGTCCCTCCAGCACTCCTCGCACCTGATAGATGTGAATGATATCTGCTCTCTCGAGTTTCAGCACGCGGGCGCTTCGGCCGTGCCCCTTGGTTACGAAGCCTTGTGTCGCAAGGATGTTCAGGGCTTCGCGGACCGAGATCTGCGCGACCCCGTATTCGCGCGCCCATTTGCCTTCAACGATTTTTTCTCCAGGAGAAATCCTTGCAGCGAGAATCTCCTCGCGAAGCCGCTGGGCGACACTCTCTTTGAGGAGGCCGCGCGCAGCGACCGCATTTTGCTCTGCGTGCATGAGTCTCGTACTGTACCACGCAAATGCAAACGCGGATTCGGCGCGGGCCGCAGCGGGGTACAACGACGCAGTCTTTTGTTGCCGGGCCGACGCAACTCCCTGCTGGCTTGACGTGCCGGAGTAGAATCCCTTTTCGTGCGGTTCGGATTACACAAATCGTAATGCATCCGCGAAAGGCGACGATCATGAGAGGAACATCGAGACGGGATTATTTGAAGATGATGGCGGCAACCGCAGGATTGGCGACAGCAGCGCCTCTTGCTTTCGCGCAGGAGGATGCGGCAAAGAAATCCGCGCAACAGGTGGAACCACCTCCGAAGCATGAGCGTCGAATTCAATGGTGGCAGGAAGCAAAATTCGGCATGTTCATCCACTGGGGACTCTATAGCGTGATCGGCCGTCATGAATGGGCGATGGAAGTGGAAGGCATACCCATTCCGCAATACGAAACTCTGGCGAAGCACTTCAATCCAAAAGCTAACGCCGCCCGCGACTGGGCGAGATTGGCCAGGCAAGCCGGACAGAAGTACATGGTGATGACAACGAAGCATCATGAAGGCTTTTGTAATTTCGACACGAAGCTCACCGATTACTGCGCACCGAAGCAGGCAGCAGGTCGCGATCTGGTGCGCGAATTCGTCGACGCCGCGCGGGCAGAAGGGTTGCGCGTCGGCTTCTACTACTCTCTGATGGACTGGCATCATCCGGATGGAGCACGGTGCGCGACCGATGAAGCAGCACGGCAGCGATTTGTCGGTTACACGCATGGGCTGATTCGTGAACTCCTAACCAACTACGGGAAGATCGACATTCTCTGGTATGACGTAGATTGGCCGTTGACGCCCGAGCAGTGGGAATCCCAAAAAATGAATGACATGGTGTTCCAGCTTCAGCCGGATATCATTGTGAACAACCGCAACGGACTGCCGGGAGATTTTTCGACGCCCGAACAGGAGATCCGCGCGGCGGATAAGGGCCGTGCATGGGAAACCTGCATGACACTCAATGACAGTTGGGGATACCACAAAGCCGACGATAACTGGAAGACGCCGAAGACCATCGTCAACAATCTGATCACCTGCGCTCGCGGCGGCGGCAACTATCTGCTGAATATCGGCCCCAAGCCGGACGGTTCGATACCGCAAGAATCGATAGAAATTCTGCAGGCCACCGGGAAGTGGACTTCCAGAAACGGCGCTGCGATCTATGGAACCGAGCGCAACGATTTCGAGTGGCACGTCTATGCCAACTTCACACAACGTGGACACACAGCGTATGCGCACGTTACCAACTGGCCCGGGGATACGCCCGCCGAGCAATGGCTTACGTTCTATCAGCCGCCCTCGGTGATCTCACTTGGTGGCTGGAGGACGAAGGTGAAGTCCGTGCGGCTTCTGGTTGGTGACAAACCGCTGACGTTCACGCAGGACGATTTGTCAGTGAGGATTACCGGCCTTCCGCCGACTGCCCCCGACGAGCCCGCCACAGTCATTGCCATCGAGTGTGATGGTGAGCCGGCGATGAGCCACGAGTACGTGAGAAAAATTCGGCCGCGCTTCAAAGTCGGGGTCAGCTAGACAGAACCCTGAGGGCGGCTGCGTTCACAAATCGTGGTAGCTAGCGAGAGGGCTCTTTCACCGGGAGTATCTGATCGGCGGAAACTGATTCCAGACGCTGCATAATTCCGCTCGGCCAGGTGATCTCGATCAGTCGAATTTTCTTCGAAGATCCCAGCCCGAAGTGCGCGCGCTTGTCGCTGGCGGAGAGGTAGCTTCCCGCGGTACTGACAAAACGAGTCTGTTGTTGTCCACTTTCAGTCAGCAGGCGAATCTTGGACCCGATTGCATCGCGGTTGCTGGATGAGCCCACGAGACTCAACGTGAGCCAGTGATTTCCGTGGCCGTCCCGGTTACGCAGAATGATCGCGGGTCCGTCGTTGCAGTTGATCGCAACGTCGACCAGTCCGTCATTGTCGAGGTCCCCGAAGGCAGCGCCCCGTGCCGCTATCTGGGTCGTGAAAATGGAACCGCCCTGGGGCGAGACATTCGAGAAGCGGCCCTTATCGTTTCTCAGGAGCAGCGGAGGTTCCAGATAGCGAAGGGTGGGCTCGGTGAGTTGGATGTTATCCATCACGTGGCCCTGCGCGACGAAAAGGTCGAGCCAGCCATCGTTATCATAGTCAATCCATTTCGCCCCCCAACCGGAATGCGACATAGTCGAAGCACCCAGGCCGATCGAATCTGTCACATCATCGAAGGTTCCCTTGTCATTGCGGAAAAGCTTGTATTTCTGATTGGCAAGAGCATTTACGAACACCGAAGGCCAGCCGGTGTTCTTGTAATCGCCGAAATCAGCACCCATGCCCGCAAACGCGTGGCCGTTCTGGTCGTAGCCCAGCCCTGAGATCAGCGCCACTTCCGTGAATGTGCCATCGTGATTATTGCGGAAGAGTTGCTCCGCGACCGAGTCGTTGGCGACGAAGATATCGGGCCAGCCGTCACCATCGAAGTCGTCGATCGCGATCCCCAGCCCTTTCCCCGGGGAACTCGCGATGCTGCACTTCTTAGAAACATCCGTGAACGTCCCGTCTCCGTTGTTATGAAACATGAGGTGCGTGATCGGTTCGAATTGGTCGGGGTGGCAATAGGCGCGATAGCCGGGGCGGTGTTCGCCACAGTAAACTTCCGAGAAGTCCCACTGCACATAACGACTGACGATCAAATCCAGCCGCCCATCGCGGTCGTAGTCAACGAAGCACGCACCCGTGCACCATCCGCTGCCGCCCACGCCTGCCTTGGCCGTAACATCGGTGAAGCTGCCGTCGCCGTTGTTGTGATAAAGAATATTTCCACCGAGGTTCGTCACCAGGAGGTCGACATTGCCGTCGTTGTCGTAGTCTCCAGTGGCGACCCCCATGCCATAAAGCCGCCCTTGCAGCCCTGCCTTCTCAGTAATGTCCGTAAAGGTTCCGTCGCGATTGTTGTGATATAGCCGGTTCCAGTAACGCGGATCGGATTTCTCCGGAGAACTGCCGCGTGGCATCGGATCCAGCAGCCGTGCTCCATTCACGAAAAACAAATCCAGCCATCCGTCGTTGTCGTAGTCAAAAATCGCGACTCCGGCACCCATGGACTCCGGAAGGTACTTCTGCCTCGTGCGGCTGGCCTCGTGCAGGAAGCGAATGCCGGACTTGGCGGTCACATCTTCAAATTCAATGACCGGCGGAGTCGCGGCTGCGGCCACTACCCGCAGCAATTTGCCGGCGGGAGCGGCAGCGAGAGCAGTCAGCAGAAACGACCGGCGATTGATCTTCGAGATCAAGTTATCGCTGTTCTCCGCGAACAGGAGGAGGGGTTTCGCGAGTTAAGTCGGTATATTTCTTGGCAAGAGCAGCATTACCCAACCGCCAGTACACCTGGCTTAGCAGGCTGTAAATTTGCAGATCGATGACGCCTCCTTGTTGCGTGCAGGCGGCAGCTCTTTCTGCGTCCGCGCGTGCCAGCTGATAGTTTTGCATCCGCATGTCGAGCTTGGAGCGCTCGTACCACACTGCGCGGATTTGAGGCGCCGCTTCGACAGCGCGATCGAGGTGGCGTTTGCTGCCAGTCAGGTCGTTACGCTTGGCCAGAAATCGACCGTAGTTGTAATCGAGAAAAGCATCGTAATATCGCCCAGCCTGATTCATCTGCAACCCTTTTTGGTAAGCCTGCTCGGTACCATCCAGGTCTCCTACGAGTTCGAGGTTCAGGGCCAGATAATCCCACGCTCGCGCGTCGTGCGGATTCAGCGTTGCGGCTTTGCGAAAATGTTCCACAGCTTGCGCAGCAGCCTTCGCCTTGTCATAAATCGTGCCCAATTGGAATTGGGTCTCGGGATCGTTGGGTTCGAGCTTTATAGCTTTTTCCAGCAGTTTCTGCCCCTCGGAAGATTGCCCTTTCATCACAAAGATCTGTCCGCGTAACACCAAGGCAGCCGGATCGTCTGGATTCTTGTCCACCGCAGCTGCCGACAAAGCATCGGCTCGCATGAAATCGCGTTGCTCAAGAAAGAAGCGGCCGAAGTAAGCAAGTCCGCGCGAGTCAGCCGGGTCCGTATCGGTGTAGCGATAGTAAAGTTCGGCGGCCTCACGAATGTTTCCCTTAGCTTGCGCCAGTCGGGCTTGGTGCAGCACGATTTCCGGACAATCAGGGTAGGAAGCGCTCAAGGTGCGCAGCGCGTTCTCGGCGATATCGAGAGCATTGACGGTCAAAGCCTTCGAAGCCTGTGCGAGTTGTGCCTCCGCACCGGTGCACGACCCGGCGGAAGCAGACCATGTAGCGCACACAGCGAACAGGAGCGATATAAACGCAGTCCTCACGCCTTCATTCCTCGGTCACGGTCAGGATCTGGTCTGCTTTTACATTGTGCAGCACCTGCACCGTTCCACTCGGCCACTTCAATTCGATTTCCTTGATGACCGTATTCGCGCCCAGTCCAAAGTGAACGCGCGGATCGTTCGAACTCGCGTAACTTCCAGCTGTCGTGACGTGGTTGTACTGCATAAGGCCGGATGCGGTTGTCACTTTGATTCGCGTTCCAATGCCGTCACGGTTGCTTTTCACCCCGATGGTCTTGATCAGAATCCAATGATTGCCGCCGGTTGAGGTGTTGTAAAGCAACTCTGCCGGACTGCCAATAGCCGAAACCACAACGTCAATCTTTCCGTCGTTGTTCAGATCGCCGAACGCGCACCCGCGGTGGGCAGCACGAATCTGCAAGCCAGGACCAGCATCACCGCTCACGTCTTGAAAAGTTCCGTCGTGCATGTTCCGAAAGACGGCGTTGGCCTGCCGGTAGTGCTGCTGACCATCTAAATCAGCATTCTCACTCACGTGCGAGTTCGCCGTGAACAGATCCTTGTAACCATCGTTGTCGAAATCCTGAATTCCCGCCCCCCAGCCGCTCATTTTCAAGCTGCGAAATCCGATGCCTGCCTTGTAACTTTCGTAGCTGAAAAAGCCATTGCCTTCGTTGCGGAACAGCGGATAGGTTTCGCCGCCAAGTGCGGTGACGATCAGGCTGGGTTTCCCATCATTGTTCCAATCGCGAAAATCCACGCCCATGCTGGAGACGGGCAGTCCGTTGTCGGTGTATGCGATGAACGACTCGACGCCTACCTCATCGAAGGCTTTTCCACCGCGGTTTTTGAAAAGAAAATTTCTGTCATTGTCGTTGGCGACGAAGATGTCCATCCAACCGTCATCGTTGTAGTCGGCTGTCGCTACCCCCATGCCTTTGCCGATGTGCTGGGAGATGCCCATGATTTCCGAAACATCCGTGAACGTGCCATCGCCGTTGTTGTGGTAAAGGATGTTTGGCTCGCCTTTGTAGAGAGTGGGCGAGCAGGAGAGGCGCTTGCCGGGTGAGCCGCACACGCGGGAGGTTGCAAACGACCAGTCCAGATAGTTGACCACAAACAAGTCGAGTTTGCCGTCGTTGTCGTAATCCAGCCACGCGGCCGAAATGCCCCAGAGTTTTTTCCCCGCGGAGGAAACCCCAGCTACACCTGCTTTGGTGGTTACGTCGGTGAAAGTGCCGTCCCCATTGTTGTGGTAGAGGAAGTTGCGATCAAAACCGGTGACGTAGAGATCCGTGCGTCCGTCATTGTCATAATCGGCGGCGGCGGCGCCGATACTGTAGTCTTCGCCGCGCAACCCGGCGCGATCCGTCACGTCCGTGAAGGTGCCGTCGTGATTGTTGTGGTATAGGCGGTTCGAGAATTTGTCACCTTCCTTCGCAAGTCCAGGCAGACTCGCGCCATTGGTGAAGAAGATGTCCAGATAGCCGTCATTGTCGTAATCGAGAAGCGCGACCCCACCGGGTATGCCATCGATCATTGGTTTGTCAGGAAGCGATCCATTGTCGAGGACAAAACTAACTCCCGAATTCTTTTGCCGATTTTCAAATTGAATGCGCCCGGCATCAACGCCCCACAAACTCTTGGGAGGAGCGGACAGTGCCACTGCCAACGCAACCGTAAAGAGCTTTCGCGGCGTCATTTCGGCTGTCCCATCAATTGCACTTTGGCAAAGAGTTGACGCATGAATGAGTCAGCCGGAAAGCGCTGGACGTAATCTTCCATTTGCGTCCGGGCGTTCACGTAGTCCTTTACTTGAATGAGTTGAACGATCAGCCTTTTTCGCAGCTCTGCATTGAACGGATCGCGGTCCGCCGCTTGGTTCAGAACCTGAATTGCGTCGCTCGCACGATCCAGTTTCACCAGAGCGTCAGCGAGATCAGTGTACAAGACGGTTTTCGCAGGCCCTTCCTTGATGGCGCGCTGCAAGTGTTCGACCGCTTCCTGATATTTGCCGGCATGAATGTCGCGATTGCCGATTGCACCCTGCACGAGTGGATCACCTGGATCAGTGCGTTCGAGTTGTTCAAGAACGGTGTAGTAGCGGGCCAGATATTCCGGATGCTTCTCCACCAGTTCGCCGTAAGCTTGCAACAGCACCAGCGCCGGTGGCGGGGTGCCTTTTTTGCCGGGCGCTGGATTCAGATGAATCAGATCGGGCAGCGCCGGTGTGATCTTCTGAAACGCAATGTCAGGAAACGGCTCATCCGGGCGCGTCAGAATCCTATGATTGGTGATGCTGGAATGCGAAATTTCCTGCACGTCGCGCTTTTGCATGTGACAGCCCGCGCAATCATCAGCTGGTTGCCTCCGTTCGCGGACCTGAAGCGACAGTGTGCAGCTCTTTTCGTCGTGACAGATCAGACACTTTTTCTTGAAGTATGCGGGCGCTTCTTCGCGAGTCGGCTCCACGTGAGGATCATGACAACCGATACAACTGAGCTTCTCGCCGCTCGCGCGATAACACTTGCTCAGAGTCATCGAGTAATAGTGTTCGAGCAGGTCCTGCTGTGGTGGGGACTCGCGGTTTGGGGGGACCATGAGAATCGAGAGTGTCTCGTCGAGCGGTGTTCCCGGACGAAAATCCTTGTAGTCTTTTCCTGGCTTCAGCACTCGCACATCTCCGCTCTGGTGACACGACACGCAGATATTGTCTGCCAGTGCGGGGGTGAGCGACGCGGGATTTACGATTGAAGAGTCATGCCCCTGATCGTTTTCGAATCCCACCTGATGTGCCAGCACGTGCGTGAGGCCAGGACCATGGCAGTTCTCGCAGCCGATCGCCAGCTCGGAAAATGGCGGATCGGCAAAATGACCGTTGCCCTCAGGGAGGGCATTGGGCCGCCCGCTGTGGCAAGAGATGCAGCCGGGCAAAATCGGCCGATTAAACCCGGAGTTGCCGAGTTCATATCCTGGCGACAGCTCCCAGCGCTGTGCCTTGGAGTAAAAAGACAGCGGTGCTTGAAATACATAATCGCCCTGCCGGACGAGGCCGCCGAGCCCGTTCTCCCCGGCTCCAATGATCCACTCCAACCCGCGAGTGTCGCGGAAGATTTCCTTTGCGTTGGAGTCCAGCTCATACTCCGACTGAAAGAGTTTCCCGTCGCGTGCATAAACGTCGAAATGCAAACCAGTGTTCTTGTCTTCGATCGAACCCGAAGTCGGCTGCGCGTTCAAAATCTCAGGCGTAACCAGTGACATAGAGCGGCCCATGCCGGTCTGCGAATATTTGTTGTAGATCTGTTTGTGACACGCAGCGCAAGCCAAGGAACCAACGTGCTCGGACGCCGTCCCTTTGGGTTGCGCCGTCGGTTTTACGTTTAAGGGAGATTGTCCACAGGCGCACACCGCTCTCAGGAAAACAGAAACGAAAATCGGGAACCACGCTACTGATCGGACTCTTCTGGGTGGTTTGCCGGCATTGAGAGGCATGAAGGTTCCCCACTTCGGATTGCTGACCGACCTTTCCCGCGTCGCTTTGGGTGAATCTTGCAGATCGACTGCGGAACATCCGTTTGCAATTTTGAAATACCACAACTTCGGTCATCGACACTAATTCTACGCGGTGGTCAAGGAGCGCAAGCGGAGATCAGGTTCGTGGTCAATTCAAACCGCATGATGAACGTTCTCGGCCGACCGCAGTGTCCGATGAGACGCCCCCAGCCTGGAACTACCTTGGGATTGCCGGGCCAGGGGCCTATGTCTTTGAGTACACAGTGGGGTTAATTGCTATGCAATTGCCTGCAGTACGAAAGGCGTTAAACAACGCCACGTTTCCAACAATAAGCGCTCAAAGTCTGTTGTACGTCGTCGCTCTGGTCGCCTTGGTTCCCATTTGCCCCTGCTGCGAGCGCTCAAATAGTTCTTGACAGTTTCTAGTACTTTGATACTAGAATGTCGCGTCTTTCAATAAACGTGGGGTTGCACATTGGTTTAATCGGGGAAGCGTTTACGAACAGGGTGGAGGAATCCATGTCCGATTCACACCGGCGGTCCTATGGCTTTCGCACT
>Ga0210409_10006305_pt1 | contig 12363 bp, 9 predicted proteins | sample IncBWH17MmetaG_FD_161649 | JGI IMG/M metagenome (GOLD analysis project Ga0210409, IMG submission 161649) | Forest soil microbial communities from Barre Woods Harvard Forest LTER site, Petersham, Massachusetts, United States - Inc-BW-H-17-M | ecosystem: Environmental > Terrestrial > Soil >...
AAAAGTACCTGATCTATACCGATCACTGAATGTCGAGCGATAAGAGGCGTGGCCGTTGAAACATTCGATTTCAACGAAACCGGCCAAGAATCTGTGAGCCGAAATGTATCCAAAAAGCCGAGACGATCGTTTATAGGCATCCAGACGCGACGCGGTTTCTGCCCAACCCTGGCGAACGGAGTTGTTCAACAGCCACTTGCGTGGGCAATCCGAGAACATCAAACCTTGCCACTGAGCGTTTGCTGAGAATTTGCGTGCTCATCCTTCCACAAACTTGAGATGCGGTCACCCGGTAAAGGTACCTGCAAGTCGGCATTGCGCCAGTCTTCCGGAAGTAATCCCGAATGAGATTTGCATGAATCCTGGCGCGTTTCTCGATATCCGTCCTTGTCCCGTCGCCGAAGCCATTCTCGATGAGTGACTCGCCTTGGATCTTACTCAGCGAAGCGCATGCGTTGGCGTCGTCGCCACCCTGGGAGTCAGTCAAGATAGGCCAACCTCATTCCTCGCGCAACGCGGCCATGGGATGTAGCTTCGCGGCGCGCTGCGCCGGGAAGAAACTTGCTGCCAGACCAACCGCAACCATTCCCGCAACTGCGGCTGTCAATTCGAGCGGGTCTGCCGGCTTCAGGCCATAAAGCATCGAAGCTGCCGCAGGTCCAAACCCGATTGCTAGCCCCGTGCCCACCACAAGGCCAATGCCAAGCAGAGTTCCAGCATCCAGCAACACCAAGCGCAGGATGTTGCTGCGATTGGCCCCGAGAGCCATGCGTACGCCGATCTCGTTTCTGCGTTGGATAACGATATATGAGATGACGCCGTAGAGGCCGATAACGGCCAGCACCGTTGCCAGGACGCCAAAGAAACCCGACAGCGTGGCCATCAAGCTCTCGCGCAGAAGACCTTCGTGAATCTGTGTCTTGAATACTGTGAAACTGAGAACCATGGAGGGATTGATTTCGTTTGCTGTGTGGTTGATGGACGAAATGAGTGGAACCAATGATTCGTCGGATCGAATCATCAGCGTAGAGTGCTGCTCCGGGCCGTTAGCCTGCGTGAACGATACATAGACAGTGGGCACAGGGTTCTCGCGCAGATCGTAGAATTTGGAATCCTTCACCATGCCCACGACGTGGTAAGTCTTTTCGGGTGCACCTGAATCGTGGAACACCTTCCCAACCGGATTGGCGCCGCCGTAGAACTTGCGCGCGAATGCCTCGTTCACGATTGCGGTGCGCGGGGAGGTCGGCGTATCCGTTTGGTTGAAATCCCGCCCCACCAGCAATGGTGTCTCCATGGTCTGGAAGTACCCAGGGCTCACGCGATTCAGAGTGACATCCTGCCGCTGAGCCCCGTCAGGAACATCGATGTTGTCATCCCATCCGCTGTGACTCATCGGTACCATCAGTACCTCCGCAGCGGAATTCACTCCGGGAGTGGCTTTTACACGCGAAAGCAGTTCATGCTTGAAGGCCATTTGGCTAGCGGGAGGCAGTTTCAGCGGTGAGAATTCGAAATCTGCAACCAGAATGTGATCCTGCTGGAAGCCCGCGTTCAAAGTAATGATATTTCGGAAACTCCGCACGAACAGGAGTGCGGCCATCAGCAACACAAGAGAAAATGCGACTTGTGAGATAACGAGTGCTCGTCGAATTACGAAATGTCCGCGACCGGCGGCTGCTCCCCGCGCACTGGCCTTCATAGCTACGCCCGGTTGGGTCCTCGAGGACTGGATCGCTGGTGTAAGCCCAAACAAGATGCACGTCAGAACCGCCAGGCCAACAGCAAATCCAAGCACGCGCCAATCGGGCGTCAGTTCCACAAAGATGGGCTGCCCTTGAGAGCTCAAAAATGCCACGAGTGCGCGGCTCAGGATTTGAGCCAATGCCACGCCGGTCGCGGTGCCCAGCACCGCAAGCAATAGGCTCTCCGCAAGCAACTGGCGAATTAACCGGTTCCGCGATGCACCCAGAGTGAGACGCAGGGCCATCTCCCCCTGCCTGGAGCTCGCGCGGGCCAGCATCAGGTTCGCCAGATTCGCGCAGGCAATGAGCAGAACCAACCCTGACAGCGCCAATAGCATCCACAACGGGTATTCATAGTCTTTACGCAGTCTTGAAACCCCAGTGGCCGCAGGCAGAGCGCCCAGGTGAAAAGATAGATAGTCATTCTTCGCGATGGCGTCGAACTCACTGGGCAATGTCGCTGAGAAAATACCAGAAGAAATCGCGTCCAGTTGCGCAGAGGCACGCTCCAGTGTCCAGTCCGGCTTCAGACGTCCGATGGCGGCCAGCCACCAGGCCGTGGGACTATCTATTAAGGAAGGCCTGTTCAGATTCGTTGAAAAAACTGGCTGACTGCACACGGGAAGGGCGACATCGAAATTCTGACCTACCTCCAGACCATAGAAACTGGCTGGCGCAACGCCAATCACCAGAAATGGATGACCGCTGAGGATAAGTTTCCTACCGAGTACGTCTGGCCGTCCGCCAAACTCCCGTTGCCAGAAAGCATAGCTCAGCACCACGCCCTGCGCGCCGCATCCGCGGTAATCGTCAGCCGGCGAGATCAGGCGGCCCATGACTGGTTGAATCTCAAGAACATTAAAGAAATCTCCGCTCACCAGCAAAGCATTTGCGTAGTGGGCCTCTCCTCCTTGCCCGAGATTGAATCGATCGGTGGCCCACGCCGCTATTGCGGAGAATCCCTTTTGCTGGTCATGCAAAGCATTCCACAGACCACCCGTCAGATCGGCGTTGCGCGAGTAGAAGTCACCCCTGCAACAATGAGGCGAGTTCACAATTGCGACTCTGGCCAGCCGATCAGGATCCTGTACCGGAAGGGTTCGCAGCCGCACCGCGTCCAGGATTTGGAAAATGGTGGTATTTGCGCCAATGCCGAGCGCCAGCGAGAGAATTGCAACGATGGCAAAGCCGGGGCTTTTGACAAGCAGGCGGACGCCATAACGCAAATCTTTCCAGATGCCCGCAAAGAGCTTGTCGCCTCCATCCCGACCAACGGGCACAGTCTCTGACGCAACCCGTATGGTAGCTTTCAACCCAGCAACCAACTTGCCGTCAGTTAGGTCCTGCTTCAGGATTCGATAAGCCTGATCTTCTCCTGTGCCGGCGATCAACAACTCATCGTAACGATCGTTGAGATGCTGGCTCAGCTCCTCTACGACCTCTGCCTCACGCCCACCCGAAAGATTCAACGGGGCGATTGCTGCTTCGATCTCCTTTGCCCAATCACGCATTCTCGGCCTCCGTAATCAAACGGATTGCATTGACCAGGTTGACCCAGGTAGAACGCTGCGTCTTCAACATCTCCTTCCCGTTCGCCGTCAGCTTGTAGTAGCGGCGGCGGCGCTGGCCAGCTCTTTCGATCCATCGCCCCATGATCAAGCCGCGTGCCTCAAGGCGGTACAACAGCGGATAGAACGAGGCAACATTGAACTTCAGTACTCCCTCGGACCGTTCCTCGATCAGCTTGCTGATCTCATAGCCGTGGCGCGCTCGGTGCTCCACCAGGGAGAGAATCAGCAGTTCAGCACTCCCCTTCTTCAATTCGCGGTCGATAGCTTGGTTCCCAATATGTTTCATTACGACATATTGCAACCGCACATTAAAGAATGTCAACAAGGGCGGATGCCCGAGATGGATCGTGCCTTGGACGGTTGAAATGGGATTCATCGATAAGAGCCGGCCACGGGTCTGTGAAAGTGATAAATCGCAGAGTCACTCGTCGCGCGCAAATGGGGAACGAAAAGTCGGCATAACATCAGGATTCCGGACGGCAACAAGATGCGTCGTTCCATGCCCGTGATGAAGGAAGTAATTGAGTGTCAACTCCAGCAGGATCGCGCAATGAGATCTCTCGGAAAGGCACTCCTGAAACATCTTCCAACGCTAAAAGCGGACTATCAAGAGGCTCAAACAGATGCTTCGTTGGCAAGCATATCAACGATCTCAATCGGGAAAACTCAACAAACAATCGATGGAATAATTGAGCGTCTGAAGCGCCTTCCGGTCGAATAGGTCATGCAGGCAATGCGCCCCTGCAATTCTTCGGTGGTGTAGATTGAAGGAAGGTCTCCACAAGAATGACTGATCCCTCACACGCGCTGCAATCTTTTCAGCAGGCGCTTCTGCATGACCGAATACAGCTGCAACGCGGAGTTCTTGATAAGGATCTCTTCGTCCACGTTGATAAGCCGAAGGAAGAAAGCAGGATTACCTATGTAAGGTTGGAAGGCAGAACGGTAACTGCGCTCGTCGTCTTCGCCATGTGCGAGCCTATTGAAGGGACGCCCTGCTTTAATATTGGTTACGCTGTGCCCGAAGCGTATCGAAACCAAGGGCGCGCAAAGGAAGCCATCAGCGCCGCAATATCAGAAATGCAACACGGGTTCGGGCGGCTCTGGCACGTGTTTTATGTGGAGGCAATCGTTGGGCTGATAACAAACCCTCTCAGCGTGTCGCTGAACAGGTCATCTCCGATACGCCAGTCGCCGTGATGGATCAAAACTCAGGCTTACCCGCGTTCCAGTACATTCGGAAGATCGAACATCCAATGGCTAGCTGATCGGGGCTTTGTCGCAAATTGCCCCAGTACCGTCTGCCAGAGCACCTGACTCGCGGGGATATAATCCGCGTCGGCGAAACGGAAAAGATACTAGCCTACTGACTGGCGCGCTCGTGTCCGTTTCTGGGTCTGAAGTGCCGAATCCGCTCCGGTCGGCTTTTCACTTAATGCGCGCTCGCCGCCGATCCACCATCACTTATCTACTGTAAGTGTTTGACGCAGCGTCTCAAGATTTTGCAACCAGGGAGACAAATACAGCAGGCCCTTGCAGGACCGGAGCGCGGACGGGTGGCCGCGACAGGATGGGGGTTGACCACCAAACGCGTCTTATCAAAAGTTCCGGTTTGCCATCTACGCCCATTAGGCATGAATTAGGGGCAACCCAGAAGTCAACTTCTCAATCGCCGACCATTCGCTCCGCAGCACAATCGGCATCCCCACTGCCACCTTAGGATTGCAGTCTTGTCCATGTAGCTTTTGGTGCTTTTGGGCTGAGCCACACCCTTGACCTTCTACCTATCGAGGTTCATACTTACGGGTAGAAGGTTGAGGCCTCCATGCCGCCATCACGATTCCCCATCCCGCAAGGCACATTGGATATGTTGATTCTCCAGATCGTATCGCTGGAGCCTGTGCATGGGTATGGCATCGCGCTAAGGTTGGAGCAAATCTCGCGATCTGTGGTGCAGGTCAACCAGGGCTCCCTCTATCCGGCACTACACAGGCTCGAACAGAGGGGATGGCTCAAGGCCAAATGGAAGCAATCGGAAACCGGCCGGGAAGCCAAGTTCTATTCGTTGACGGCTGCTGGACGACTGCAGCTCACTGAGGAACGAAACAGTTGGGCGCGCCTGGCAGGCGCAGTTCAGCTTATCTTCGATGAGGGTAGCGGCTCATGAGGCAACTCGTGAACTGGTTCCGTCGCAAGCAAATGGATCGCGACCTGGATCGCGAGTTGCAGTATCATCTCGACCGTCGAATCACCGACCTTAAGAATTCGGGATTGCCAGCCCAGGAAGCCCGAAAACGCGCGATGCAGGAGTTGGGCGGCATCGTGCAAACGCAAGAGGAAGTGCGCGACATCTGGCTTCGCTGGTGGTTGACTGATTTCCTTTACGACTTCCGCTTTTCGTTGCGCTCTTTTCTCAGGACCCCCTCGTTTACCATCACCGCGGTGCTCTCGCTCACGCTTGGCATTGGAGCTACCACAGCGATCTACTCGCTGGTGGATCAGATCGTACTGCACGCGCTTCCGGTCCGCGAGCCGGAACGGCTTGTCCTGTTCGATTGGGATGGAGATTGGGTAGGGAATGGCTTCGGCAGTTGGAATCTCATGCCCTATCCCGTCTGCCGCGATCTTGATCAGCAAAAGCAGTTCTTCGAAGATGTTTTCTGTCGTGCTCTTACCCCGGTGAATCTTTCGATCGGCGGCGACACTTCCCCTGTCACTGCGGAGATCGTTTCCGGTAACTATTTTTCCGTGCTCGGCGTAGGTGCGGCTGTGGGCCAAGTCATCACAAGTGACGACGATCACGCGCCGAATGCCGTGACTGTCATTTCTTACGATTTTTGGCGGACGCACCTCAGCGGCGCTTCCGATGTCGTTGGCCGCAAGCTGCTAGTGAACGGCCATCCGCTGACGATCATCGGTGTGGCGGCCTCGACGTTCCGCGGCATCGATGTGGGCGAAGTGCCGGTGCTCTGGATCCCAGCCTCGATGTCGACTGCAGTCGTTCCTGGTCTCAATGATCTTCTTGATCGCCGTACATTCTGGATGCAGGTGCTGGGCCGCTTGAATCCAGGCATGACGCGGCAGCGTGCTGAGTCGGGACTGCAACCATGGTTCAAGGCCATGCTGCAGGAGGATATGGGTCGGCCCGGCTTTCCCGTCATCACTGCAGAACGCCGCCAGGAATACCTCAATTCATCGCTGACGCTCACATCGGCGCCACAGGGGCATTCTCCGTTGAGACGACAGCTGTCTGACCCGCTTTGGATGTTGTTTGCCGCGACGGCAGTATTGTTGGGCCTGGTCTGTTTGAATGTCTCGGGTCTCTTCCTGGCGCGGGCGTCGACCCGTGTGCGTGAGATTGCCACCAGGCTGGCATTAGGTGCGTCGAGTGGGCGGCTCACGAGGCAGCTGCTTGCCGAGAGCCTGCTGATCGCGCTGGCTGGTGGACTGCTTGGCATCGCATTGGCGCCCCTCGGCGTGCGAGTTCTGATCGCATTCATTCCTCGGAGCATCAGCGCCAATGCCTTGCACGCGGGCATTGATTCGCGTCTGTTGCTCTTCGCTCTCCTGGTGACTGTGATCGCTGGCATTGTGAGTGGTCTTGCTCCCGCCTTCCAGTCAGGCCAGTGCTCGCTTGCGTCGTCACTTCGAGAGCGAGGCGGCACAGCCTTTGGCCACGTCCGGCTTCGAAAAATCATTGTTACCGCACAAATTGCCTTAGCTTTGACACTGGTCGTGGGCGCCGGATTGTTTGTGCGAACTTTCGATGCCTTGATAACAAAAGGGCCCGGCTTTGTTACATCAAGCCTGGTCTCGTTTGGTATCGATGCGATGCGAGGCGGCTATTCGAATGCTGAAGGAGAGAAGATGATGGCCCACGTTGAAGATGCGATCCACCGTTCTCCGATGATTCAGAAATCAGCGATCGCTCGCAACCCGTTGCTGACCGGCGGTAGCTGGAATAATCAAATGACGATCTTTGCGGATCAAAGGATCGTTACTGATCGCCTTGTCCATCTGAATGCCGTCACGCCGGGATTTTTCGAGACGTTGGGCATCAAACTCCTTGCCGGTCGAAACTTCGACGACCATGATGTTTCCCCGCCGGGCCGGCCAGGCTGGCGTTCGGCGATCGTGAGCGCAGGATTCGTAAAGCGATACTTGGCAGGCCGAAATCCCCTCGGCACACGAATCTGTCTGGACAGAAGACCCGACGCCAAGCCAACGATGGAAATTGTCGGGGTCATGTCAGATTTCAGTTACCGCGGACTTCGCGACGACACCGAGCAAGCGTATTTCCCTTTTTACGAAGGCGAGCATCCGTTCGGCACCTTTTATGTCAGAGTGCGCGGAAACCCGGAACCCGCTCTCGAATCGCTTCGCGCGATTGTCCGCAGTGCCGCCCCGACCTTGCCGATGACAGATTTCCGTACGCTTGACGAGCAAGTGCATCGATCGCTGAATGCCGAACGTATGTTGGCCACTCTGTCTGGAAGCTTCAGCACAATTGCGCTGTTGCTGTCGTTGGTTGGTCTCTACGGCGTGATGTCGTTTGTCGCCACGCAACGGACGCACGAGATCGGGATTCGGTTGGCACTGGGCGCGCGGCGCTGGTCTACGATCTGGTTGGTGCTCCGCGATGGACTGGTGATGATCCTCTCAGGAATATGCATTGGGCTGCCGATTGTTTTGGCTTTGGGCCGGCTTGTTGAATCGCAGCTCTTCCAGGTGAAATCCTGGGATCCCGCTGTAATCGCCATTGCTATCCTGGCTCTCAGCCTGGCGGGGCTCGGTGCTACGCTCCTTCCCGCGCATCGCGCTTCTGGCGTAAACCCAACCGACGCATTGCGAGTCGATTAGATTCTCGTTTCGCTTCACATCGACTAACTGTCCAAAATCCTTTCGGTAGCGCCTTATGTAGCAAGACGGTTTCGTGAGTTCACGGATCACGAGCAACTCTTACCCAATCCGTAAAGGAAGGTTAGCCGACGATCCTCATGGTTATCCACTGCGGCGAAAAAGCATCCAACAAGTCGAGCATTGGCTTCTTGTCAGCGGGGTGAGCGGGAAAGCGAGCTGGAGGCTAAGCTTCAAGCGAATAAGCCTCGCCGCTGGGCACGGTGGACTTTCCTTTGTATGTGCTTGTGAAGCGAACTCGCACGAGCCAGAAAATCATTAAAACCAGCGGCGCTACGGTGAGAACTAAATACAAGTTTGTGCTGAACAGAGCCGGCGACAGGTGTTGGCCGAGCCCAACTGTCCTAAGCAACCGCAACGGGCGGTTGTTGGGTCCCATAAAAAACGATCCTGAGGCGATGAACAGCCCAAAACACATCCGCCATAGATGCCGCGCGATGCGCCTCGCGCCAAGAACACCACCGCGAAGAAGCATGCGAACGTCGCCCGCGGCGGCCAGCAGACAGATCGACCCCATGAAGAAGGTCATCCCAACGGGGACGCCGTCTTGTGAGGTCGCGCCACTGCGCACGACTTTGATACCACCCATCCAAGTGAGGACACCGAGAGTCAGCGGAATCAGAAGCGCAGCCCAGTCCAGACTGCTCGTCTCGCCCTCTTTACGTCTAGCGGTGAGCCACGCCGTTCCAATCAGGTAGAAGGTTATGATTCCTCCGCCAATGTTGTTTGGTTGATGCTTCACGATCGCTAGGTACACCGCGCCGACGGCCATGGTCAACATTGAGGCTACAAAGATTCTTCCGGCCAGGATATGGCGAGGGGTTCCTTTTCGGAAGGACAATGCGGCCGTCCCGGAAAATAGACCCACGGTTCCGGCACAAATATGAACGAGGAGCATCGGTGAATAGTGCATGGCTTCTTCCTTCGGGATAGATACGTGGAGTCGATCTTCAAAGTTTCACGCGTATCCTACCATCGCTGAACTATCGTCGCTTGTATGGTTCGAACCCCTAGCCGCCTTTTTCAGGTCGCCATAGCAGCGTCGCTAGCGCTCCCGCAAAATTGCGCCTGGATCACGGGCCACACGGAAACCGAGACGAGCGGACAGTCAAGTTCAGGATTGCCGACAAACCTTCCCAACGCCGTTCTTCGCCAATAGCACCACGACGACGCTTCACCGGCCCGGTTCGCAACATTCACCCCAGATACCTCAGTCCGTGCGCAGCGCTTTCATTGGGTTCGTCGAAGCAGCTCGATGCGCCGGGAGAATACTGGCGACCGCGGCGCAAGCACCGAGCGCAAGAATTGAAAACCCAAACACATGCGGATCCCAGCTGCGTATTTCGAATAGCTGCGCGGCCATGAGACGTCCCGCACCGATGGCTAGAGGAATTCCAATGAATAACCCGATAGCCACCAGCAGAAATGCTCCCCGCAGGACAAATCGCACAATGTTCAGGCGATCGGCTCCCAGAGCCATGCGCACTCCAATCTCGCTGGTTCGGCAGGCAACTGTATAGGTCGTTAGCCCATAGAGGCCGATGGCTGCCAGCAACATGGCGATGAGGCCGAATATGCCCGCCAACTGCGCGACCATGCGCTGCTGGTCAAAATTTGAGGCCACCTGCTCGTTCATGCTTTGCACCGTTTCGAGCAGGGCTGTGACCACGGGCGGCAGCGGCACGTAGACGGGGACTTTGGTCTTGTGGCGGTAGAGAAGCAGACGATCACCGTCAAGACGCCGGCGCTCGAGAGTAACTGCGTCAAGGATGGACAAGCCCGACCAGCGCATCAACAGGATCAACGCGCGCAAGCGGAGAGACCGGTGTTCGAAGTCCCGCCCTCCTTTCCACTCGCCATATGCGTAGGTGGCATCGACAATCTTCGCGAACTCGGCCGGCGTGAAGTAATCGGTTGGCTCCTGCGACACCTGCACCGGTTTCATTTTCTTGGCTGGATTTCTGAGCAGCCAATCGTTCTCAATGCAGAAATCGAAAAAGCCGTTGATGCGGTGGTGTTTCCTCTGCGTGGTCAAGGCCCCGTTATTCCACGAGGCCCGGAATTCGCGCAGTTTTGCCGTAGTCAGTTCGTCGAGAAAGGTCAGTGACTGCTCTCGCGCCCAACCGAGCAACTGTTTTTCAAGCAGAGTCTTGCTCTGGCAAGTTGAGGTTTTCTGGAGCTTCCTGGCTTCTTCATCGCGCAGAAAATCCCCGACCGCCTGTTCGATCGTGATTCTCCAATTCGGCTCGGGAGCCGCCTTTTTCAAGGGATCGGCATCGATTTCCATGAGGCGCGCTTTTCGCTCCGCCGTTTCCCAGCTGCGCGTCTGCGCCGATTCGCGGATGAACTTGCCGGTGGCGAGAGTGCCGTTGATCCACTTGGGACAACGGCATCGGCGGTAGTTCGAATCGGTCTGCCGACAGGGCGGATAATGGCGGGTGTAAACGCTAAGCATGTGCCTCCCACCGGGCGTTGCAGAGGACGCTAGGCGGAGGGCATTGTACGTTTATTGTACGATTGCGCAAACGGCCGCAGAAGCCGTGTATTTTCAGTGGACTAGAATGGTGGAGCTAGTCGGGATCGAACCGACGACCTCATCGTTGCGAACGATGCGCTCTCCCAGCTGAGCTATAGCCCCGTGCAGGTTGGATCGGTAACTCAGGTATATTATCAGCCTTCCGGAATGCGCACCAAACGGATCCCCCGATTCAGTTTTCGCGCCGAGATTCCTCAGCGTTCTCTGCGAATCGTCCGCGACCTCTCTGCAGTTAAGGCTTTTATTCGATTTCACGAGAAAGATGGCGAAGCCCTATGTCATCCTAGGGCCGACCCAGCCACTACCTCCGTCCTCGCTGGATTCCAACCTCACAAATCACCTTGACGAAACGCTCCGACCTGCGTCTAACTAGCACTAGGCCCTACCGGGTCGATGGGGAGATTTACGTTCGAACAAGCAAATCCCGCGACCGCACGGCGGCAGCGCACTCTTCTTGCTGCTTCGGTCGGCGCCCATGCGGTGATTCTCGCTTGGCTTCTCCACGCTTCCGAGCCGAGGCTCCTGACTCCGGTCTCCGTCGCCGTCGGCCAGAATGGCACTTCCGTCACCCGCTTGTTCTGGTCCAGCAAAAATCCCGACGACAGCAGTCATAGCTCTTCCGATCTCGCCACCGAGCGTTACAAGCACCAGCGCCTTGGACAGAAGCTGCGTTGGAAAGCTCCCGCGCAACTCTCCAAACTCACGGCACCGCAGGCGCCCATCGTGCGCGCCGAACAACAAGACAAGTCCGAAACCCAGACGCTCTCCGCTCTCGGACACGGCGCCCAGGCGGGCCTTCCCTACGGAACGCTCACTCGCGGCCAACTCTATGGCGACGAGATCCGTCCCGCACTCCCCGTCGCGACCTCCGATCCGGTCGTCTTCCCGTGGCAGCTTCCCACCGCCCCCGGCAACGAAGTCATCGAAATCACCATCGACGAGCGCGGAGAGATCGTCAGCAAAACCGTGCTGCAGAGCCTCGGTCCCGAGATCGACTCGAAGTGCCTCGCAGCGCTGGAGAACTGGCACTTCCATCCTGCGACGCGAAACGGTTCTCCTATCGCGACTAAGCAGGACGCGATCTTCCCTTTCAAAGCGAGGGGCTAGCTCTCGCGTAACCAAACTAATTTCGCCCTCTAGCCATCTTCTACGTCGATTCTCTCTGCGTGCTCATTCCCCGTTCGGAATTTTCTACTCATCCAGAACTTCCTCGTTACCAACGGGTTCGAATCATTCGAGAGCAAGACGCTCTCACAAAGATCAGCCAATCGTAAGTGAGCGGCGCTCATCCCCATGAATGCTGGCTATCTGGCCCATAGCCACTCCACCTATCTATGGAGAGAATTATGACAAATCGCATTCGCCTGATTCTGGCACTGGCCCTGCTTTGCGCCGCAAGCACAGCCGTGTACGCATCCGACAACGCTTACCTGTACCTGGTTCAGGGCATTCCTGGACGCGACTACTCCACCGTGACTGATCCGGAATTCCCGGTCGACGTGTTGATCAATGACGAAGTCTGCAGCGTGCACGGCTTGTCCTATGGAGCGATCTTTGGCCCGTTAACGTTCGTTCCTGGCGCCTACGACATCAA
>Ga0210409_10006306_pt1 | contig 12363 bp, 17 predicted proteins | sample IncBWH17MmetaG_FD_161649 | JGI IMG/M metagenome (GOLD analysis project Ga0210409, IMG submission 161649) | Forest soil microbial communities from Barre Woods Harvard Forest LTER site, Petersham, Massachusetts, United States - Inc-BW-H-17-M | ecosystem: Environmental > Terrestrial > Soil >...
CCCGAAACGGTAGCGGCCTATCTGGCGGCCCAGGCGCCCACCTCGAAAACCTCTACCCTTGGCCGGCGGGTTGCCGCGATCAGATACGCTCACAAGCTGGCAGGCCTCGCTCTGCCCACAGATGCCGAGGGCGTCAAGGCCACCATGCGGGGCATCCGGCGGACCTTCGGCAGCGCCAAGATTCGCAAGGCACCAGCGGTGGCGGGCAAGGTGCTTGGCATGGTCGCTACTGCCCCAGACAGGCTTTCTGGACTACGGGACCGGGCTTTGCTGTTGATCGGCTTCGGTGGCGCGCTGCGCCGTTCGGAGCTCGTCGCGCTCGATGTCGCCGACATTCAGGAAACCGAAACCGGGCTGTTAGTGAAGATCCGGGGCAGCAAGACCGATCAGGAGCGGGCAGGAGCTACCATTGCAATTGCGCGCGGTGACGTGGCTTGCCCTGCCAAGGCGCTTCGGGAGTGGCTGGACGCGGCCGGTATTCAGGATGGGCCGATCTTCCGCCCGATCGACAAGGCAGGCACGGTGCGGGCGTCAAGGCTTACCTGCAGATCGGTTGCCAACATCGTCAAGGCGTATGCCGAACGCGCCGGGTTCGACGCCGGCACATTCTCAGGTCATTCCCTCCGGGCCGGCTTCCTTACGTCCGCCGCGGGGAAGGGCGCCTCAATCTTCAAGATGATGGATGTGTCCCGTCACAAGTCAGTGGATACCCTGCGGGGCTACGTCCGTGACGCTGAACTATTTAAGGATCATGCGGGGGCGGGACTGCTTTGAGCCATTCCGGAGCAGCAAGCGACCATAGTAGCTGTCGGGCGCTTGCTCTACCGGGCCAAATTATGAGCGGACGCATTTATTTACCGCGCTTCGCCTTGTACTTCGCGTTCTTGACGCGCTGCGCCTCGGCCAGCCGCAATATGCGCTCGTAGTGCTGGGCAACCGCGCCATAGCATTCGCAAGAGGCTTTCTCGAGCTTGGCCCGGTTGACTACCGTGAGACGACCCCGCGCACTACGGATGACGCCGTCGTTCTGGAGCAATCGAGCAACCCGAATCACCGTCGACCTGTGCACCCCCAACATCTGAGCGAGATATTCTTGCGTGAGTGGAAGCTCGTCGCTGGCAATGCGGTCTTGGGTCATTAACAGCCATCGTGCAAGACGCTGTCGCATCGGGTGAAACGAATTACAAACTACGGATTGAAGAACTTGCGCGAGCAGCACGTCTGCGTACCGATCGAAGAGATCGCGCACGACCAAAGAGCGCTGCTTGGCGACCTCGATCCGAGCCGTCTCAATCCGAAGCGCCGGACCTGCGATTTGGGTCACCGCCCTGCTGAATGCGGGCTTGTGGCCCGCGCTGACGATCCCACCGATGGCGCCTTCCCGCCCGATGGAAGCGGCTTCCGCCGTCCTGCCGTCTTCGAGCACCACGACCAGCGCCGCCATCGTTCCCGTCAGCGGAAAGTGGGTAATGACGACATCCTCGCCCGGTTCGAAGAGAACTTGACCGTGCGCGAGCTCCGCAAACTGAGCGTGGGGTTCGAGCATAGCGCGATCGATTGCCGGAACTGCGGCGAGGAGACGATTTTCCGACCAATGGCGCCTGACATTCTCGTCAGTCATCCGATCCCCCGAACGGTTGTTTCATTAGGTGTGTCGCCGGACTGCCATAGATACACCGAGATGTCTGTAGCAGGTGCGACATAATCTCAGTTTCTGACGCGGAAGCGACCAACCCAATGTAGCAGATGCGACAGACACGTCGCCGCTGCTTTGCTAGAAGCTTTCCCTGGCGGATTTGGGCCTGCAGGGGCCGTCGCAATGCGTAAAGTCGACCCACTGGATATCGTGCAGACGGTCCGTGAAGGCCTCCTCGTGCTCGATAGCGATCTGACCGTCCGCTTCGCAAACCGCTCCTTCTGCGACAAATTCTCAGTCGCGCCAGAGCATACGGTCGGGCGAAAGCTCTATGAGCTCGCCAACGGGCAGTGGGCCATTCCCGAGTTGCGCTCCTTGATCGAAAACGTCCTTTCCGAACGTGCGACGATCGAGGCCTTCGAAGTAGACCGCGTGTTCCCGTCGATTGGACGACGGGTGATGGTGCTCAATGCGCGGAAGATCCATCGGGCCGACAAACACAAAGTGCAGGTGTTGCTGGCGATCGAAGACGTGACCGAGCAAAGGAGACTCGAGCACGAGCACGCGGCTGCGCACGAGCGTATCACGGTGCTGCTGCAAGAGCTGACCCACCGGGTCAAGAACAGCCTGCAGATTATCGCCGCAATGGTCAGCATCGAAGCGCGGAGCCACAAGAGCGGCGAGGGCAAAGCAGCGCTTGAAAGGGTCTCGCATCGTATCAGCGCACTCGGGCAGCTCTATTCCCAGCTAAGCAAAGCCAACACGGTTGAGGCGGTGAATGCGGCGACCTATCTGGACGAGTTATGCCGCGACCTGATTGCATCAGTACATAAGGAGGGCGGCACGTCCATCGTGCTCGAGACCGACATCGAGAGCGAGCTCCTGCCGACCGATCGGGCAATTACGATCGGGCTCATGGTGAACGAGCTCGTGACGAATGCCCTCAAATATGCTTTTCCGGGCGACACGAAGGGCACTGTCCTGGTGACGCTGAAGCGGGCGCCCGGCGAGCTTCGCCTGACGGTCTCCGATGACGGCAAGGGGGTCGATCCTCGGCGCGCCGATTCCGGGCTCGGCGGCCGGCTGGTCGAAGGCTTCGCCCAACAGCTCGGCGGCCAACTCAAGCGGGAGAGCGGCAACAAGGGAACCATCGTGTGTCTGACGTTGCCTTCGGGCGAAGCCTCATATGATCTACGCGCGTGAGGAGTACCCCTCGCGATGAGGAAGGCCTGCTATGAAAGGCAAAGGAAAGCCCCCGTTCGATCCCAAAGCATTTCTCTCGAAAGTAGACGGCGGACGAACCATTTCCGATTATCGGAAGGATCAAATTGTATACGGCCAGGGCGATCCTGCGGATTGCGTTTTCTTCATTCAGAGCGGCAAGGTCAAGAAGACCGTCGTCTCCGAGCAGGGGAAGGAAGCCGTGGTCGCACTTCTGGGAACCGGCGATTTCTTCGGCGAGGGATGCCTAGCCGGAGAGTCGCTGCGTCTGGCGACGGTCTCCGCTATGACGAAATGTGTGATCGTGCGAATATCAAAGGGAGACGTCACCCGCGTGATTCACGAGGAGCCAGCGTTTGCCGAGTTATTTATCTCACACCTCTTGGCTCGCAACAGTCGTGTCGAGGAGGACCTGGTCGATCAACTGTTCAATTCGAGCGAGAAACGGCTGGCACGGACCCTTCTGCTTCTGGCGAATTTTGGCAAGGAAGGTCGGCCGGAGCCAATCATAGCGAAAATCAGCCAAGAAACACTGGCGGAGATGATCGGCACGACGCGATCTCGCGTGAGTTTTTTCATGAACAGATTTCGGGAATTGGGTCTTATTGATTACAACGGCCAAATCAAAGTACACAGTTCCCTGTTGAACGTGGTTCTGCACGATCAACCGCAGATTAAACCTTAGCTGCTGTTTAGGAGGCCGGTCACGCAGATACGGCCGCTCACATAGACCAGTGGGTTTCCTCGTCGGGGTTAAGGTCGCCGACCTAAGAGTAAGGCCGCCTCAATTGGCGGCCTATTTCATTTGCAACTGCGAAGCCCAGCCTGGGCCTGGTGCTATGGCTTACACAGAGAAGTGCCGGAGCGGCACGGCGAGTTATAGTCACCAAAATAAATAGCTTAATACCAGCGGCCCCGGCCGTACCAGCCGCCGCCGCTAACTAGAAGAATGACAAGTACGATGATGAGAAGCGTGGTGGTGTCCATGGCGAACTCCTCCTTGGCAATGCCCCTGCGCCACTGCCACCACAACCAACTCTTTTGATCACTATCCGTTCCTCCACGCTTGATTTTATTGAAAGGAAATCAAACCCTCTGCGTTCTTTAGAGCATCCAGGGTGCGCTTGACCTGGGTTGGACTCCATTTGCCCTGCCCGCGCGGGGTAGCGATGCCGGCGGCGTCTAAGGCTAGAGCAATGCCTTTTAGTGTGGTCGCGCCGGCGGCTTGAATTTGTTTGATCGTCGGAGCTAGGTCAGCCGCGCGATCGACTGCCCGCATGTGGTTGGCGGTTGCACCGGTCTTTTGGGCCGCGCGGGTAATCATAACCGGCTTGCCATCGCTCTTGCGGATGCGAGGGCCTCCCAGGGCCTTACCGCGTGCCTTGGCAGCGGCCAGAGCGGCTTTCGTGCGTGTTGAAATCATGCCGGCCTCAAGCTCGGCAACGGCCACCATTTGCTGCAATAGGAATCGCCCGGTTGCTCCCTCGATCTGCGGAAGATCGGCGAAACGCACGTCAACGCCAGCCTCAAGCAATCGAGACAGGAAGGCGACGCTACGGGTAAGGCGATCGACCTTAGAAACCACCAGCGGGCAGCGGTGCAGGCGAGCGGCAGCGAGGGCCTTGTCCAGCTCGGGACGGTCGGAACGGCGTCCGCTCTCTACTTCAGTGAAATCGGCGACGATGCGCCAATCGCCACCATTCAGGTAATTTGCGACGGCGGCTTGCTGCGCTTCCAGGCCGAGCCCACTGCGTCCTTGGCCCTGGGTTGAGACTCTATAATAGGCGATGAATTTTCCGTTGGAGGCCATGGGCACCGCACCAGGTTGGTTGTCGGCTGACACCATGAACCCAATTAACGAGACTGATAGTGTTGTCAAAGATAAAGCACGAAATCGGGAAAGCCTGCTTTCCAGCTGTGGTGTTGCACAATTGATTCAGTAACACGCCCCGCAAGTTCCTCGCCCCGTTCAAACGCTGCTGGAAATTTACGAAGCAAGCACAGCGCCAGAGACCAATTGGAAGCCGCAGGCGACCGACACCAGCAAACAGCCGGGGCCGATCGAACTGCAAGCGGAAGGCGGCTGGTTAATCGACGGGCCTGCGGTTGTGATAGGTCTTGTAATGCCAGTCTAGGCGCTTCTTGTACACGAGCCCTTCACGAGTATCCGCCTCTGCGACGCGTTCAAGCTGGGTGCCATCAATCGGGTTAACTCGCCAAACTGCCCAAGGCTTTACGCGTTCGCCTTCAATGTCCATCGGCTGTTTCCGGTTGCGGTCGTTCATTGTTCGCCCTCTCAGCGCCATATTGAGCTAAGTGTTTGGACCAATTTTGGCCGGCGGCGACTACAGGCCAATCAAACCTCTTCAGATTCGTTGCGGCGGGTCCACAATCAAATTTCGGATAAAGCCATCGCCAGCACTCGCCTCACCTGAAGCAATCATCTCTGCAATTCGCTGATCAAGTTCGGCCCTCGTGTCGCCAATCACCTGATGCCACCGCTCTGGCCGCCCGCTGGGAGCGTGAATCTCCTCAAGCCGATCCAATCGGCGAGTGTGATTTGATGCCATTCGCCTACCGCTGCCAGCAGTACACGACGATTTCGTCCTCAGGCCTCAGTGATCCATTTGCGGTCAATCTCGCCTTTTTGCGCTCGACGCATCCTGGCTTGTGATCGTCCCAAATGTGTACCACGCGGCCCTTTGGCTGCGACGCCTCAAGCTTGTCCAACCGACGACTATGGTTTGATATCATTGATCTTCCCTTCCAGCGCTCGCAGGCGCTCTTCGTGGTCAACCGTTTCAAGGACTCGTGCATAGCCTTCCACCAGCTTCGTCAACTCGGACGCCTCCGATGGAGTCAATTCCCCGCTCGCCACCGCTGCCACGATCGAGGCAAGGCCCTTCACCGCATCAACAGGCTCATTCATGGCTGGCAATGGGAATGCGACGTGGCGGTCCTTGCGAGGTGGTGCAATTCGGTCGAGACACAGTCGAATCGCAGCCATGTCGCCACCCTTCGCGAGCTCAATCGCCTTTCGAATCAGCTCCTCAGCCTCCCCGTCAAGCAATGCCTCCAGTGCTAGTGTCGCGCGGTTGCGAAGACCCTTGGGCTTGCCAGCGGGGTTTCCACTCTGCCCGGGCTTGAACCTGGTATCCTGCTTTTTGCCTGCAATTTCAGACTTTTTCCTCAAGACGGTCTCCGATCATTCGAAAGCGAGCGTCCTCGCTCCGACTGTTAATTTGACTCTGATTGCTTTTTGCGGCGGCCCTATCGGCTCACTATCCGCATTCCTCGTGGGCGTCATCGCCCTGGCCGGCCTAACTCTGAGCCGTGCTAAATGCCTCAAGAACTACACCGCTAGCGCGCAATGCCTGATCTGCGCTAACGGCAAATGCCCGCCCTTGCTTAGGCGGTTGCTTAGTGCCCGGCACCCTCGCCGGGGAATTGCGCTCGCTAAAGCGGCCCCGCTTCCTCAAACTTTACGCCGTCAGCCTTGAGCTTCTCAAGGATACTGCGGCGGATGTACTCAAAACGCCCCCAATCGCAACGATAAGCGCGATAGGGAGGAATCAGGCCGCACGGTGTTCGTCATGCTGGGCCATCAAGCCGCGATCTGACAGCACCTTGATGATGGCCTGCCTCGCGACGTCTGAAATCGAGATGCAGTCGGCCTTGGCCGCACGAGCCATGGCGGCGTGAAGATGGTTCGGGCAACGGAAGGCGAACGCTTCAGCTCGGCGTTCAGAGTCGTTCATGTCAGTCTCCGTGTTTAAGCCGCAAGCGCGGCGGGTTGGGTTTTAATTGGGACAAGACCGACCCTGGGGGAGGCTCCCCACGTCGGATAAACGGAGGGCCAATACTCGGGCGGTCTCTTCTTCAGGAACACATGCTCCGAATTAAATGATCTATCGGCGTATCGCCGAACCGTTGGAACCTCGGTTTCTTCGTACTGATCTATCTGAGCGGCGATGCGCGCGCGAACTTCGATCTTCGTGTCGGTACGGTAGAGGTATTGCGTCGGTTCGCTGCGCGCTGCGAGGCGTGCATGATCTCTTTCCACCAACTCCAGCGCATAGGCGCGCCGGCCTATTTCCTTGAGGCGCTGCTTGGCTCGGCGGTCAGTGTCTTCGGCATACCATTCCACCAGTTCGCTGTGGTGTTTGTGAATGCGTTGGAGAGTACAAATCGGGGCGGGGGCGACAATGCCGGGCTTGCCTTCCTCATCATACTCGTCATCGAAAGCCGGTTCCCTGGTGTTGTATTCGAGCGGCTCGGAGTGCATGCCGAGCACCTGGCCACGGGCGTCCTCCAGCTCGCTCTCAGCGACAGGACGGCCCACGACCTCGGACGCACGCTCGAGCGTCACGTCGTGGTCTCCGCGGACCAGGCGTTGCAGTCTGGTCTCGCCACTCCAGCCATTGCGGGTGAGCGCCTTGGCTGTGGCCTGCATTCGGCCGCGAATGTATGGCTTGGCAAACGCCGCCAATCCGTTATTGCGACGCGAGTCAAAACGGTCGATGGCCTCAGCCAGGCCCAACATGCCGGCCTGGATTATGTCGTCGTTACGAGCCTGATTTTCACCGCAGTAGTCTTGTGCCTCTTTCAACACCAACCGATGGTAGGATTGGGCAAGCCGGTTCTTGGCTGCAGATGCAGCCGGTTCCGGACCCTTGGCAGCCCGCAGATTGTCGGCGACATCGCCCGAGCTGAGAATTGGTTCCCGCCAGGTACTCGCGCTACCGATAATCAGCGTTCTTGGCCCGACCCCCCACGAACTGTCGACTTTTCAGACTGCGAGGCCCGTAATCGGGTGACCGTTTTCATTGAGCTATTTCCTCATTTGCGGGACCAACGGTCGTCCTATCACGTATTTTGACGACAGTTTGCAAGCCCTATTCGCTCTCAATCACGGCGCAAAGAGAAGGCCCGGCGCAGAACACCGGGCCAGTCAAAACCTGAACGATCGTACTCAGAACCGGCTGCGTGTAGAGGGCGCAGTCGGTCCCGCGATCACAACAACCCGGGCAAGCAAGAAAGGTTTCCCCCGTGAGGTGGTCACCTCGTTTGCCGTCATTGTAGCACGTTTGCGCGGGTGGATTCCGAAGTTTATCGCGAGGTTCCGGTTTTGCGTCGAGGTTTGCCTAGCAGACCGTAGCGGGCGAAAGGGGGAATTGGCCCCGTTTGTTCTCGTCACTGTCGCCACTTGTCCCTTGTGCGCGGGGGAGGGAAATAGCAATTCACCTCTTTTTCTTCTTTACTGTCCCGTTCTGGTTATTTTTCTCCGCGCGCGCTAAGGGACAGTTGGTGACACTCGCGGTCTGACGGCAGCATCAAGGGCGACCATAGCGCGCCGAACGGTTGAGGGGCTGATACCGCCATTGTATTTCGCCAGGTGCAGCAATTGATCTGCGGTATCGCATGCCGCCCATATGTCGTCTCGTGTGGGGTTATCGCTTTCATCATCGAATGAAGGAGGCGCTTTACGCTGTCAGGGCCAAAGCAAAAGCCGCGCGGCAGGTGAAAACCTGTCCGCTCGTGGCAAAGCGAACATGCCTTGGACCCGAGCAAAAGTAACAGCGAGATTGTTTATCGGCCTACGACGACTTCACTGATCTGGATGACCGGGGCGAGGTCGGTGTAGTTCGGGATGTCTCCCATGATCTCCTTGGCATGAGGTCCGAATCCAGACTGAAATGCCTCGATCGAGTCGCAGAAGATATGGCACATCGCGACATAGGTAGCGGGAGCGTCAGGTGCTCCACCCGCCAGGCCCTTGTCCACCGTATAGTATTTGCAAGCTTCACCCATGCGGGCTTTCACTAGCGGCATATGCTTGTCGCGATAGTATTCGTGGTTGAAGCGTGCACCAGGCGTATTTTGATACATAACGCTTACCTTGATCATGGCGGGCTCCCTGGTCTGACATTTGCCTGCTCGCGCGAACACCGTCGTGCCGACAGGTGCCGAATGGCGGTCTAGATGAGTTTCTTCGTGTAGCCATTGTTTCCCCCCGCATCAGGATCGTTTGTCGAACAAATTGGACGGAAAACACGCTTCGAACTATGACCAGTAACCGAACCTGCGACAAGTCAATTTCACGTCGGGCGCACCGCAGAAGGCGTTCGCGACAGAAGCTCGCAATCTCGCTATCTGGCGCAGAAGATCGTCAATGTATCCGGTCATGCCCGCTCCTTAGGCCTTGGAACCACGTTCCCGTCGACGTCGGCCTCGTATTCAGCGGCCAGGTCGCCGATGTAATCCAGCAGCTCAGCGGAGCCGGTTCCGAAGCGCTGGCGGCTGAATAACAGCTTGGCCGCGTTGTCTGGGGAGTTGTTGCCCGTAATGTTCCTAACGAAAATCTGGATGACCAGGGCCTTCAACAGCATGATGTCGTGCCAGTGCCGAATGCCGGGGGATTTCATCCACTCGTCGTTATCTTTCGGCGTCCAGCAGGTGATCCCGCCGTTTTTATCCGCCTTCCTTTTCCGCTCATGATAGTTTGCCAAGGCAAGATTGAGCACGTCCTCATGAAGTCCGCGCGGGACTGCCCAAAGCATGTCCTCGATGATCTCCGCCCATGCTGAAACGTTGCCGATCTCTTCCTCTGTCGCGCTCATGCTTTCACCTTCCAATCGTCCTGCGTCCAGGTTCCGATATTTTCCCGTCGGGAAATCTCGTCACCCAAGACCTCGAGGCGGCGCATCATGTTGGGCTGACCCCACCTCTTACCGGCTTCCTCATAGGCGATGTGGAATGCGTCCCCGAGATCGTCATTAGTGAGCTGAAGCACCCACGCTGGGCGCAGGAGGCGCTCGCGCCTATTCATTGTCTGGATCTCCCTTTTTAGCCTTCAGCATGTCCGCAATCATCTTTTTGTCCCGCTCGCGGCGAGACTTTTCTTCCTTAGCTTTCTTTTCGAACTTGGTGTGTACCGCCGGATTGACGATCCAGTCCGGTTTGCGGGTTACGACGTCCATGAAGTTGCGATCTATCCAACTCATTGCATCCAGCTGCTCGAAAACAGCCTCGACCTGCTTGGGATCAAGCCTTCGCATCGTGCGATCGCCGCGCGCCACATCCCGCTTCGATATCTTCTTCAGCTTATGAGCCAGTATGTATCCGGCAACCGCAAGGAGGTTGGCGTGAGTGTCTGATACCCCCAGCGAGCCGGTGTAGAAGCAGACGGCATGAGGCAGAAGAAATCCGTGCAGGAGCCCGCCAGCGCGCCGTGCAGTGGCCTCCGAGATTGTGCTAGGCAGTGGAGCGCCGGCGTTTTCTACGCAGTGGAAGACGACGCAAAGCCGGGCAAACAGGCCGTTAAACTTCCCGATATGGGCGCCGAGCTTTGGGTAAAGCGTCTCGCAAGATTGAAGGGCGAGGTGTTTGCGCTCCAGCTCCTCTCGGTACACATGCGCGCCCTCTTCAAAGCGAAGCACGATCTCGTCAAGGTGGCGCAGCTGGCCAATCAGGACCGCATAATCATGCGTAGCGGGACCCTCGAGAACATCCTGACCCGCGACAGCACCCTTCATCATGACGGGGAATCCGCGCTGCAATAGCCCGTCGTCGACGCTGTCCTCCATTATCTTCCGGATTGGCTCTGGCTGAATTCCCCCGAGCACGGAAATGGAAAGGTTCTCGATATAGGAAGATCCACGCGATACCCGGTTGACGGAATAGGCGCCGCCATTGAATGCCTCGAGCCAGAACGCGCGATCCTTCGACGCCCCCCGCCCGCTCGCATACTTGTCGAATGAGCCGAACCAGCCGGATAGTTCATCCTGATAGCAAAGGATGCCGTTCGGGCTATCCTTCAGCACCTCCTGTGCTGCCTCGATAGTCGTGTCCTGAAGTACGAGTCTGGTATTCTTCGGCGCCGGCGTTGCAGCCTTTTCGTCCTTGGTGAGGCTGTCATAATGTGCCCGCGCCTCTTCGTATTGCCGTGCCATTATTCCGTCCGCGCTCCTGAGCGGCCTCGCAGCCGCCCTCATAACGGGCGTTTTCATCGTGCTAGGCAGGCCAACGAGCCAGCCCCAAAACCGGGCCGATTCTAACCACCCCTTATTGTGACGCTTGACCTGGACCTGGACACTGTCGGGAATAGCCGCACCACAAACGACAAGCGCTGCAAGCGCAATGCCACCGATATCTGCACCCATTTCTTGCCCTTGCTCAAAGGCAAATTGTTCCAGAACGTCAGGCAGGATGCCCCGCGCGAGCGTCGGCGGATCGAGGCTCGCCCATGGGTCAACGGGGTCGACAACCTCGGGCGCCTCTGGCTCTGGCGCATCCGGAGCCAGCTTAAGAATATTTGCGCCAGCCACCCTAAGTTCGTTGTCCACGGTTGTCCTCGGTTGTGCATGCCGTTGGGCTCGCAGCTCTGCGATATCGTCCTCGCTTAGGAGGTTAAAAATTCTGTCGTTGCTCATCGGTCACCCGTCATCAGTTCCGGGTACACAAGATCGAGCGCGCCCATTTCGGCGAGCTTCGTGTCCACCTCATCCATTGAAATTTTGCCGTCCCTAAGCGCGATGCCTAACGACGTCGCCTCGCTGATGAACCACTGCGCTCTGCCGATAGCGAAACGAAGCCCGCTTAACTGCAGCTCCTTGCGGATCTTCGGATCGGTGACGGCGAGGGGGGATGAAGGCGGTTTGACGTGTGCGTTCATCGCAATCCTCCGCAGAGGATGCAGAGGAACGGGAACGAGAAAGGCAGCAGCGCCGCAATGAACGCTTGAACGTTCACTGGGATTGTGTATGTTCGCTGTTGCTGATTGACTTGCGATTTGGGGGCTGCCTTGGGAGAGGCGGCCCTTTCGCTTGATGGGTCAGGCGGCCTCGTCATGACGCCTCCCATCATTAGCGAACATCCCGCAGCTCTCGGCGCCACCAATCTGTTGAGTGAGCGGCGCGTCGATCCGCTCCGGCAGCGCGGCCAGGACGGCGGCGGCAGACGGGTCAATGACGCCGGCGTCTTCTCGCGTACAGCGGCGCAAAGCTTCAGAGGTCTGGCAGTACGAGCGACCCCGCCAATCGTCCCTACGTGACTTTTTTGGCGATCCGCGGTGCTGGAGAATCCACTGCAGATGGTCGCGACACTCGACGATCCGCCAATTTGGATTGAGCTGTATGACCAGCCCGGAGTAGTCGTCGGCGCTTTCCATGCGGCTCATGCCGACACCCGCTGAGCGGCGACAGCCAATGCAAACGGAAAGGACTCAAACGGGACCGGCGCATCGCCGTGCCAGCCGATCTGGAACATGCCGTCGTCGCGTTCGACGACGAGCGGCGACGACGTGACACTTTCAACCGTTTCGAACCGCGCTAGAGGCGCGGAACCTGTCACGTTCCGTTGATGGAGCTGATGTTTTTTCGCCCTGTCACGGCGGAGGCCGCGGGTTCGAGTCCCGTCTCTCGCGCCATCATTTCCGCCATCCAACCCTTCCAGGTCTCAAATCTTCGCAAGGCTCAAATCTTCGCAAGGCGATGGCGCCAACGACG
>Ga0210409_10006307_pt1 | contig 12362 bp, 8 predicted proteins | sample IncBWH17MmetaG_FD_161649 | JGI IMG/M metagenome (GOLD analysis project Ga0210409, IMG submission 161649) | Forest soil microbial communities from Barre Woods Harvard Forest LTER site, Petersham, Massachusetts, United States - Inc-BW-H-17-M | ecosystem: Environmental > Terrestrial > Soil >...
GGTGTCCAGCGACTGGAAGGGATCGGCGCTGAAAACGGCGGCTTTCTTTTCGTCCACGTAGTCCGGCAGGAAGCGGCCGGCATCATCGCGGGAAAGGCCCATGGTGGTTTGCGTCAGGTCGTTGGTGCCGAAGGAAAAGAACTCAGCTACTTCGGCGATCTCTCCAGCCAGCAATGCGGCGCGAGGTAGTTCAATCATAGTGCCGACGAGATAGTTGAGTTTCACGCCGGACTTCCGGATCAAGTCATCGGCCACGCGCCGCGTGGCCTGCTCGAGAATCCAGAGTTCTTTTCGGTCCAGAACGAGCGGGATCATGATCTCAGGTAGTACTTTAACTCCGCTTTTCTGGCATTCGAGAGCAGCCTCGATGATGGCGCGCACCTGCATCTCGAGAATTTCAGGATAAGTGATGCAGAGGCGGCAGCCGCGGTGGCCGAGCATGGGATTGGCTTCGTGCAATTGCTCAACGCGCCGGGCCACAATCTCCACATCGATCTTCAAGTCACGCGCCAGCTCTTCCTGCTTGGCGCGCTCGTGAGGAACGAACTCGTGCAGCGGAGGATCGATCAGGCGAATGGTGACGGGAAGGCCGTCCATGGCCTTAAAGATGCCAGTGAAATCGCGCCGCTGGAAAGGAAGCAACTTGTCGAGGGCCTTGACGCGTGCTTCACGGTTGTCGGCCAGAATCATTTCCTGAATGGCGCGCTGGCGCTCGTGGCTCCTCTCGGGCTGTTCGAAGTCCGTGAAGAACATGTGCTCCGTGCGGCAGAGGCCAATGCCTTCCGCACCGAATTCGATGGCCTTGCGCGCGTCTTGAGGAGTGTCCACGTTTGTGCGTACCCGGAGGCGACGCGTCTCGTCGGCCCACTTCATCAGCGTTTCGTAGGATTTGGGAAGCTGGGGAACGACGAGCGGCATGGCTTCGGTGTAGACCACGCCTTCGCTGCCATCGAGGGTGATCCATTCCCCTTCCTTCACGACCTTTCCGTCTGCGGACATTGAAAGCGACTTGTAGTCGACGTCTAGTTTTTCCGCGCCGACGACGCAGCACTTGCCCCAGCCGCGGGCAACGACGGCCGCGTGACTCGTCTTGCCGCCAGTGGCGGTCAGAATGCCTTGCGCGACAGCCATCCCGCCAACGTCTTCGGGGCTGGTTTCGCGCCGGACAAGAATCACCTTCTCGCCGCGTTCGGCCCACTCTTCCGCTTTCTGCGCGGAAAAGACAACCTTGCCGACGGCGGCGCCGGGCACGGCATTGATTCCCGTCGCGAGGATTTTGGAGCTGAGGGCTTTCTTGTCCACCTTGGCATCGATCACCGGATAAAAAAGCCGCTCGATGTCTTCCGGCTTCACGCGGAGGAGCGCTTCTTCCTCGGTGATGAGTTTTTCGTTGGCCATGTCCACGGCAATGCGGAACGTGGCAGAGGGCGTGCGTTTGCCGGTACGCGTCTGAAGCATGTAGAGCGTGCCGTCCTCGACGGTGAACTCCATGTCTTGCATGTCGCGATAATGCTTCTCAAGTTTTACTCGAACTTTCTCGAGCTGACCGTAAACGCGGGGCATGGTCCTTTGCATTTCGTGCAAAGGCATGGGCGTTCGAATGCCAGCTACGACATCTTCGCCCTGGGCGTTCACCAGGTAATCGCCGTAGAAAATCTTTTCCCCGGAACTCGGGTCGCGCGTAAAGCAGACGCCGGTGCCGGAAGTGTCGCCAGTATTGCCAAAGACCATCTGAACAACATTGACCGCGGTACCGAGGAGCCCTGTAATTTTCTCGACGCGGCGATAGGTGACAGCCTTCTCTGCCATCCAGGAACCGAAGACTGCGCCAATAGCACCCCAAAGCTGTTCGATGGGATCGTCAGGAAAATCCTTCCCGGATTTGTCGCGAAAATAGGCCTTGTATTCAGCGACCAGTTCCTTCCAGCCGCTCGCCGGCACGGCGGTGTCTTCCTTGACGCCTAGGCGATCTCTCATCGCACGGAGGCGGTGCTCCAGGTCCTCCTTGGACAAGCCCATCACGACCGTCGAATACATCTGGACGAAGCGGCGGTACGCGTCGTAGGCAAAGCGCTCGTTTTTGGTGACAGAGGCAAGACCTTGGACGGACCGGTCGTTCAGCCCGAGGTTCAAAATGGTCTCCATCATCCCCGGCATCGAACGCGCGGAGCCGGAACGGACACTGACGAGTAGCGGGTTCTTGGGATCGCCGAGCTTCTTTTTCGTGGTGCGCTCGAGCTTCGCGACATTGTCCGCGACTTGCTTCTTGAGTTCCGCGGGATACTTCTTTCCGTTCTTGTAAAAGTAATCGCACGCTTCCGTCGAGATGGTGAACCCGGCGGGAACCGGAAGGCCGATGCGCGTCATTTCGGCAAGCCCGGCTCCTTTTCCGCCAAGGAGATCGCGCCATGTCCCATCGCCTTCCGCTTTGCCTGCACCGAAGAAATAGACCCATTTTTTCACTGGTTGCCTCGCTTACCATTTTTGGAGTTTTCGGACATCTCATGCCACTGCTGTTTCTGAATGGCGGCCGGAAGGATGGTCGGCGCGCCGACTTGCGATACTTCAAGTACTACTTGAACTTGTCATCGCCGCTCTTCACCGCCGATTTCTGAAAAATCCGCGACCGTGGTGAACTCGCGAAGCAATTCCGCGAGAAGCGTTAACCGATTGTTGCGAACCGATTCATTCTCCGCCATCACCATGACTTCATCGAAGAAGCGGTCCACCGCCGGGCGAACTCCAGCGATTACATCCAGCGCCTCCTGGTACTTCCCCGCGCGTTTCAAGGCGGGCACTTTCAGTGCTGCATCACGAACAGCGGAGTGCAGTTCGCGTTCCGCCGCGTTCTCGAAGAAATCCGGATTCACACGCTGACCTTCAGTAAGTGCTACGCCGGCCTTCTCGAGAATCTTTCGGATGCGCTTGAAAGAGACAGCCAGCGGTTCGAAGTTCTTAGACTTGCGAATCGCCTTGAGCGCGATCAGGCGCTTCTGCGCGTCCACCAGATCGTCCGCGCCGGCACGGAATACGGCGCTGACTTCGTCATAGCCAAAGCCTTCCTTCTCGCGAAAGACAAACTTCGCGCGATCGAGAAGGAAGTCCAGTATCTGGGACTCCTGTTCCGGCGTGACACCGCGTTTTGGTTTGTGAGTGAGGAGCGCTTTCGACGCTGCACCAATCGCTAGCGAGAGCGAGACGGGGAGCTTCTTCTCCAGGATGATCTTCACAATGCCAAGAGCGGCACGGCGCAGCGCGTAAGGATCGCTGGAGCCCGTAGGCACGACTCCGACGGCAAAACAGCCGACGACAGAATCGAACTTGTCCGCGAGCGCTACCGCGCAACCGGTGAGATTGCGCGGGATAGGATCTTCCAATCCAACAGGACGGTAATGATCGTAAATGGCGTCCGCCACCTCGTCCGGTTCACCTTGTGCGCGCGCGTAGAGGCCGCCGACGATGCCCTGGAGTTCCGTGAACTCGCGGACCATTTCCGTGGCGAGATCGCACTTGGCAAGTTCCGCGGCGCGATCCGCTTCTGCCACGTGGGCCTGGAGCATACCAAGATTGAACCACTGCTCGGCCAGCCAACGGGCGATGGCGCGGACGCGCTCGACCTTATCGCGGTAACTGCCGAGGCGCGATTCGTAGGTAACGCGCTCCAGCTTGGGCAAATAGTCGGCGAGCCGACATTTTTGATCCGACTCCCAGAAGAATCGCGCATCGGCAAATCGCGCGCGAAGCACACGCTCATGGCCGGCGCGAATGAGCCCCTTGGAATCCTTGTCCAGATTGATGACCGCCAGGAAGTGTGGGGCCAGTTCGCCATTCCGTTTTTCAACGGCGAAGTACTTTTGGTGATCGCGCATGACGGTGACAAGAATCTCGTCGGGCAGGGAGAGAAATGCGGGATCGAAATTGCCCAGAATCACCGTGGGGTATTCGTTGAGATACACCACCAGCTTCCGCAGTTCAGCGTCTTCGTGAATGTGAAGGCTTCCCTGTTTGGCGTTGGCTTGCAGTTCCTTGGCGATTTTTTCCTGGCGGCGGGCCGGGCGGACGATGACACCATTCGAATAAAGCTTTTTCTCGTAGCCGGCAAAGTCATCCACGCGAACGGCGTTCGAACCGAGGAACCGATGTCCCCGCGTGGTGTTCCCCGCCGTGATGCCGGCAACGGAAAGCTTCATCGCTTTGCCATCGAGCACGGCAACTATCCAACGGATAGGCCTGATGAAGCGCGCGCCGTCGAGACCGGTCCAAGTCATCGAGCGCGGCCACGAAAGATCGTGCACCGCGCGAGGGAGTACCGTGCCGAGAATCTGTTCCGCTGTGCGGCCGAGCTTGACCTGTTTCGCGGCGAGGTACTCGCCCTTGGCGGTCCGCACGAGGTATAGGTCATTGACGTGGACGCGCTGCTTTTCCGCGAAGCTCAGCGCGGCGCGTGTCGGCGCGCCGACGGAATCATAGGCCACAGACTTGGGCGGGCCAGTCACTTCTGCCTCGACGTCCGGCTGCTTGGCAGGAAGCCCGCGAACCCAGGCGACCAGCCGCCGGGGAGCGCTGAAGCTTTCCACGGTAACGCCCTCGCCGAGACTCTCAGTGGCCAAAAGTTTTTCAATGTTGGCGCGAAGCTCCTCTTCCGCTTTCGGCAGCATCCCGGCAGGAATTTCCTCGCACCCGATTTCAAACAGGAGTTCGACGCGCTTCTCATTCGCGCTTTTTGCGCGAGGCTTCAAATGCGCACCTCGCGCCGCGGGCCCGAGCCGCTGAGCTGTTCCAGATACGCGGCTGCCGTGCGGCAAGCGAGCGTTCGCACGCGGGCCATGAGCGCGGCGCGCTCGGTGGTGGAGATCACCCCGCGTGCATCCATCAGATTGAACAAGTGCGAGCACTTGAGGCAATGATCGTAAGCCACGAGCAGCGGATAGCGGACACGATCCTTCCCTTCTGCGGTTTTGAAACCGTCGAGAAGTTCCTTGGCCTGTTTCTCGTGCAATTCGAATTCGGAGCGAATGGCCGGGGCATCGCTGCGATCGAAACTGTATTCCGAAAACTGCTGCTCTTCCAGGAGACGAATATCGCCGTAGGTCTTGTCCGCGGACCAGCGCAGGTCGTAAACACTCTCCACGCCTTGCAGGAACGCACAGATGCGCTCGAGGCCGTAGGTGAGTTCAACGGAAATGGGATCGAGGTCAATGCCGCCGCTCTGCTGGAAATAAGTGAACTGCGTGATTTCCAAGCCGTCGAGAAGCACTTGCCAGCCGATGCCCCACGCGCCGAGCGTTGGCGATTCCCAATTGTCTTCCTCGAAGCGAATATCGTGTTCCTTCAGGTTGATGCCGAGAGCGCCCAAGCTTTTCAGGTACATGTCCTGGATGTCCACGGGCGAGGGCTTCAGGATCACTTGAAATTGTGTGTGTTTGTAAAGCCGGTTGGGATTCTCGCCGTAGCGGCCGTCGGCGGGCCGACGGCTGGGCTGAACATACCCGACTCGATACGCTTGCGGGCCGAGTACGCGCAAAAACGTTTCCGGGTGCATGGTGCCCGCGCCCACCTCTACATCATAGGGCTGCTGAAGCACACAGCCTTGCTCCACCCAGAACTGCGAGAGCCGCAAAATCAAATCCTGAAATGTCAGGCCCTTGGGCCGTTTCTCAAGTTTTACTTTAACTTTCAAGCCGTCTCCAAAAGTTCGCGCGTCGAAAGCCGCCGCTCAATATGAAATTCAATCCATGCCAGCGAGGCTTCGCGCAATTCCTTCGCGCTTCCTTGCATCGCCGGATCAAGAGCAATGCGATCGAGCCGCTCACTAGTGAACCGCTCCGCCAAGACTCGCGCCTCATTATGCAAAACCTGCATTCCCGGACGGCGGCACTTCCCGCAAAATAGCCCGGACTGTTGAGCGCCGTAAAAAGCCGGGCCCGCGCCAAAGGGCGTATCGCATGCCGCACAGCGATCAAACCGAGGCAGCCACCCGCCCAGCCTGACCGTCCAGAAAGCGAAATAACTCAGCGGCAAAGCCCAGTCGCCGGTGCGCTCAATTTCGCGGACGGCCATGAGTATCAGGCGGAACATCGGCTCGGAAACTTCGTGCTCTGGCAAAACCAGTTCCGAAACTTCACTGATGACCGCCAACCCGGTGCTCAGGCCATAATCGCTCTGCGCCTTGTGAAAAGACTCAAGCAATTCGGCCTGCTGGATACGCACAAGGTCTCGGGTTTCCTTCTCAACGTACCAAAGCTGGACGTGGGAAAGAACCTCCAGCGTCGAGCCGTAGCGGTTTTTCAGCCGCCGCGCTCCAGAGGCCACGCCGCGAACACGCCCGGATGAACGGCCAAGAAAACTCACCAGGCGGTCCGCCTCGCCCAGTGGAAATGTCTTCAGGATGATGGCTTCCGTTTCCCGGGCAGGCATGAGCAGTCGGCGCGCCGACGCTGCGCCGAACCAATCAAGCGACTCAGTCCGATTCGCACGCACGCGCGGAACTAAATTAATTACCACACGCGACACCGCAGCGCAATGTTTCCGTGAAAGAATCCACAAGAATTTTGGCTCGCGATGGCACGATCGCCCGTCCAGAAGGAATCTCCCAGGAGGGGTTCCCATTATCTGTCTTGGAGTGATCACTGGTTGAAATCGTTCGCTTCGTTCAGAATAACGCAACGTTTAGAGTGATCCCGCGACGCCCATCTAAAATGGCGTTATTGATGTGGCTGGATTTGACGACTTTTCTGGGTCAAAGAGCAGCAAAAAGCCAATAAACTGACCGTCTCTGGGCCGGAAAAGTATTCTGTTAACTTGGGGTTTCTTCGCGCCAACATTATGAGACACGTGGCCGACGGCAGTTCCCTGCTCTTTTCATTTCGTATGTGATTCGCTACTCTGCTCCAGACCTTCTCATATGTTCATCCCTCTCAAGGACCTGAACCCTTCGCGCACCTATCCCTTCGTCAACATCACCCTTATCCTGGGCAACATCGCGGTGTTCGTTTATCAGCTTGGGATAGGAGCCACACACTCGGAGCGTGCCACCACCGCGTTCTTTCTCCCTTACTGCACGGTGCCCGCGAGAATTCCCGCCTTTCTAACAGGCCACACAAGCTTCGAAATTGCGTTTCTGCCTCTGGTTACCAGCATGTTTCTCCATGCCGGCTTCCTGCATATCGCCGGAAACATGCTTTTTCTGTGGATCTTCGGCGACAACGTCGAGGACTTCTTCGGGCACTTCACCTATCTCCTCTTTTATATGGCGTGCGGGATCGGAGCGGGTCTTCTCCACGTGCTCTTCAATTTTCATTCCACTGTACCGGCTCTCGGCGCAAGCGGCGCCATATCCGGTGTAATGGGCGCTTACATCCTGCTCTATCCCCGTGCCCGCATTCTCACGCTGGTTTTTATCTTCCCGATTCCCGTCCCGGCCGTGCTCTTTCTTGGCTTGTGGTATGTCGGGCAGTTCCTCGCTGGGTTGAGCACGATCGGAGCGAGAGTTACCGGAGGAGTGGCCGTATGGGCCCACATCGGAGGCTTCCTGTTGGGCATGCTGCTAACGGCGATGGCGCGAAGGCGCTAGGGAAAACATCCGCGTGAGGCAGTTCAAGTGTTACTTTAGGTTTGCGGCCTGCTTCGCCAGCCAGTCTCCAACTTCCGCCGTCTTCTTGTTCCCACCAAGGTCAGGCGTCACGTAGTTTTCGCGAACTGCGGCGCGCACAGTGCCACGCAGCGCCGTTGCTTCCGGCTTCCAGCCGAGAAATTCGAGCAACATCGCGGAAGCGAGAGTCGAGCCCAAAGGGTTGGCGATTCCCTTTCCGGCAATGTTAGGGGCCGAACCATGTACCGGTTCGAATAGAGAAGTCTTTCCGGGGTGAATATTCCCTGATGGAGCCAGGCCGAGGCCGCCGGCGAGCTGCGCTCCGAGATCGCTAATGATGTCGCCAAAAAGATTGCAAGTGACAATGACGTCGAACTGGCTGGGGTCGCGTACGATTTCCATGGCGAGAGTATCGATGTACAGGTGACGCGATTCGATGTCCGCATATTCCTGGCGCACTTCCTTGAAGACCCGCTGCCAAAGGTCGTGGGCAAAGGTCATGGCGTTGGATTTATCGCTCATGCAGACCCGCTTCAGGCCGTTTTGCCGGGCATATTCGAACGCGTAGCGGATGATGCGCTCCACGCCCTTCCGCGAATTGACGTCTTCCTGTACCGCGATTTCGTCCGGCGTGCCCTTCTTGAAGAAACCGCCGACGCCTACGTAGAGGCCTTCGGTGTTCTCGCGAATGACCATCAGGCGGATATCTTTCTCGGTGCGGTCGCGCAGCGGAGTGAGCCGGTCGTGCAGCAGTTCCACGGGCCTGGCGTTGACGTAGAGATCCAGCTTGAAGCGCAGCCCCAACAGGATGTCGGCCGCGTGTTGGTTCGAAGGGACGCGCGGGTCACCAAGCGCGCCAAAGAGAATGGCATCAAACTCGTCCCGCAGCATTTCAACCGCGCCCGGCGGCAGGCTCACCCCCTCGCGAAGATACTTGTCGGCGCCCCAGTCAAACTCCACAAACTCAATCGGCCGCTTAGAGTGAGCGGTCACGGTCTTCAGGATCTTTACGGCTTCCGGGGTGACCTCTTTCCCGATACCATCCCCGGGAATCACCGCGATCCGCGCCGCCGAACCACCATTTCGCAAGGGAATGCCGGGCAAAGTCTTGCCTCCTCGAGAGCCGGTCTCCACTAAAAGACCGGGCGCTATTCTTCCATCAAAGCGGTTAACGCGCCACCTCTTCCCTAGCTGAGTTTAAGTGTGACACCGTCTTCTCCCCGCTCGAATTCGAGCGCTGCGGCTTTGCAAACTTTGCAAACTGTGTTATCACGCCTGCTGTCAGACGTACCGGTGAACCCTAAGCAGGGCGAGTGGAGGAATACGAAAATGATTAGCAGACGCGAGTTTCTGGCAACGACGGGAGCGGCGGTGGCGGCGACGAGTGTGAGCGGAGCGGCAATAAGCGCGCCCGCAGCCGGTGCGGCAAGCGCGGAAAAGTCGGCAAAGCTGTTTTTGCCGGAGGACGACCTGAAGCCGGCCACCTTCGACCGGCTCCCGCTCGAATGGCACAAGCAGCGCGCGGACAAACTGCGCGCAAAGCTCACGGAAGACGGCTATGAAGGGATCCTGCTGCGAGACCGGTGGAACATCATCTACTTCACCGGGCTCTGGCACACCACCACCGAACGCATGGTAAACGTCTTCCTGCCAGTGAAGGGCGAGCCGGTATGGTTCAACGCCGCGCTGGACCGCGATCTGGTCAAGTCCTGGTGGTACAGCGACGGCGAGATGTACTTCGACTGGTACCATGCGGAGGGCGCTTTCCCGAACGAAGGGAAAGTGCAAATGGGCGCCAAAGTGGACTTGTTCGAATGGATGCTGAAAGCGCTCAAGAAACGGGGCTACGCGGACAAGAAACTGGCAGCGGACACGGAGCTCGCGCCCTCATCGCAAAAGAAAGTCGTCAACGTCCTCGGCAAAGAGATGGCTTCCGAGGAAGAAGCTTGCATGAACATGCGCATCCGCAAGACGCCCGAGGAATTGGCTCTGACGCGGCGGTCGTACAACTACTTCAACCAGATGCACGCATTTGCCCGGGACATGCTCTTGCAGCACGGCACCGACCTGACAGACTTCGACATCGCCAGCGCCGCGACCAAGTATGGAACCGACCTCATCATGGCAGACATCAAGCGCGACGGCGCGCCGCACACGGCGGTAGGCATCGAGATTGACCTAGGCTGCCGCACCGGCCGTTCCACCGCGTACCCGCATCCGAATCAGTTTCAGCACAACAAAGTCGCGCGAGGCCAGGCAATTCAAATCGAAGGCGGCGTAAACATCGCGGGCTGCGGCGGAGAACTCTACCGGGCGATGTTCATTCACCCGCTGACGGACCAGATGAAAAAGATTTGGACCGTGAGCCGCGATTGCTGCCTGATGCAAAAAGAGGAATCGATCGCCGGCGTGACCTGCTCGACGGTGGCGTACAAGATTCACAAATACCAAGTGAAGAGCGGCGTCGCGCCTTACATCTATCACCGGCCAGCTCACGGTCAAGGCTGGGAGGGACATCAGCCGCCTTACCTGGCTCTCGGAGATACCACCATGCTCGAACCGGGAATGAACTTCTCGGTCGAACCTGGACTCTACGACCCAGAGCACGGAATCGGCTCGAACTTTTCGGATGCTTTTGTGGTCCAGCCTGAAGGGCCGTCGCGCCAAATGTCACGGCTGCCGTGGAGCGAGGACTGGTGTCTCGTCAAACTGTAGAAACCATCTGGCGCCGAGGAATCAGCCGCGCTTCACTTCAGTTTGGCAAATTCAGCGCGGGCGGACTTAAGGATGGGCACATCGGCGTCCGCAGTTTTCCAGAGATCAAAGAATCTCTGATAAGAATTCTTCGCGGCGCTTTTGGAGCCTGACAGCGCTTGCGCGCGCGCCTGCCCCAGGAAGGCCAGGGCACCAGACCAGCAATTCCCCACCACTCCGCGGCTGTCGATTAGTTTTTGAAATTCTGCCAACGCCTCAGCTCCCTGCCCGGCCCCGAGATACGCTTCACCGCGCAGATAAGCAGGCACCATGCAGGAATAGCTCAAATTGCCAATGAGTTGGCCGCGCTCGTAAGGTTTCACGACTTCCAATAATTCCAGAGCCCTTGCGGGTTTCTGTCCGACTAGTTCGGCCTGCGCGCGAATGGTGGGAAGCCACGCAGACTGCACAACGGTATTCGAAATGTGGGCCGCGGACAAATCATCCATCATGCTTAGTGCCCGGCGGACATCCCCGGCGCGGGCCAGCACCAGGCTCGCGAGCGTCTGCGCGTCACGGCTCTTCGGAGCAATCTCCAATACTCTGTCGGCACCCGTGCGAGCCTCCGGCATATTCCCATAGGCCGCCTCGCGCAACGCCGCGATCCCCTGCCAAATGGCCGCGGGCTCCGCGAGTTGCGCACTTTGCGCCGCTTCCACGGCGCGGCGGGAAAGTTCGCGCGCCTTTTTCACATGACCTACGTACGCTTCCGTGTCGGCCTGCAAGGCAAGCATGTCATCTTCGCCGCCGGGCTTTCCGACGGACCAATCCATCTCGCGCTGCATGGCGACGGCGTCGTTCTGCAAAAATGCCAGAGCATAAAGGTCGGCGTGCATGGCCGCATCGTCGAGTTTGCGCGCGAAGGCCTGATTAATAACGTTTTGCGCTTCCTCCAGACGCATTAGTGCGATGTAGGCCGTCGCCACATTTTCGTACCACGCGGAGCTGCCGGGATCGAGGCGCAGCGCCTGCTGAGCGAAGTTGGCGGCCTGCTCGTAATCGCCGATCAAGAAATATTCGGAGGCAAGATTGCCTTTAGCGATGTCGTCGCGCGGATAGAGCTGCACCCAATCCTTATAACTGGCGATTGCCTTCTGGACGTCGCCTGTCCCAAGGTCATAGTAGAGCGTAGTGATGTGCAGGTGGTCGCGCAAAGTCTGGCGGTCCGCGAGCTCGAACGCCTGGCGGATGCGGTCCGCCGCCAGCGCATTCTGGTTCAGGTTGTAATAAGAGACCGCGAGATTGGAGTAGGCCAAGGCGAATCTCGGGTCCGCTTCGATGGCTTTCTTGAGCGGAGGCACCGACTCGATGGCGCCTTGTTCACGTGACAGCCGGCGCCCTTCGGTAAACGCTTTGAGGGCTTCCAGAGAAGAAGTAGTGGCGCGTTCCAGGGGCAAATTGAATTTCTGGAGCGTGGCAGGTTCTTCCCCGAACTGGCTGCGAAGTTCGGCGGCTGCCAAACCAAGAGTGTGCACGACCTGCTCGCGACTGTCCGCTTCACCCTTTGCACTGGCGATTTTGTTCACCGTGGCGCATCGAAAAGCCTCGAGCCGGAGCACGTAACTACCGCCATCCTTGGCGACGCTCCCGGTCAGATAAACCGTCGCGCCGAGATTCTTGCAAAGTTTGGCAGCGAGTTCTCGTGTCACCGAAGCGTGCACCGCGAGTCCCTGGGACCGCAACGCCTCCGCTACTTTTTCTGGGGAAACCAGGTTCAGCACCGGGGATTGGGCAAGGCTGATCGCCAGGGCTTCACCAAGAGCGCCTTCAAACACCGGATCGCTGGTAGAATTTACAAAATCAGCCAGCAGCAACGAGTCCGAATCCGTGAGTTTCGTTCCGCCGCGAGAATACCAGAAGCCTCCAACGCCTATGAGAACGAGCAGCAGCCCAACGATGATGAGCTTGGTCCGCATCAATCAACCTTTCGGAGCGAAAACCAGTGGACGCCGGCTTGCGCTGGTCTCTTAACTTGCTGCTACAGGTGAATGGACTTCAGGATGGCCCTCAGCAATGC
>Ga0210409_10006308_pt1 | contig 12362 bp, 4 predicted proteins | sample IncBWH17MmetaG_FD_161649 | JGI IMG/M metagenome (GOLD analysis project Ga0210409, IMG submission 161649) | Forest soil microbial communities from Barre Woods Harvard Forest LTER site, Petersham, Massachusetts, United States - Inc-BW-H-17-M | ecosystem: Environmental > Terrestrial > Soil >...
GCTCAGCCAATCGAGCTACTATTCCCACAACGACCTGCGGCTCCACTTTGGCCTGGGCCGAAGCGCGAAGGCGGACGCGATCGAGGTGCGCTGGCCCAGCGGTGGGATCGACCGGCTCCAGGACGTCCTGGGCCGCCGGGTGGTGACGATCCGGGAGGGCGCGAACCCCTGAACCCTGTCGCCCCCGATCCGCTTCCTCGCCCCTCTAAGCTCGCGATGCCGGAGGCCTCGGGATGTGGGCGCCGACCATGATTCGCGCCGTGGGGGTGGTCGTTGCCGCCGCCGCGCTGACCGCGTCGGGGGAGGGGGGAGGGGCGCCCGCGGGCCCGGCTCCCAAGGGGCCCGGCCCCGCGTACGTGGGCAACCAGGCCTGCCTGGCCTGCCACCATTCCATCCAGCAGAGCTACTCCCGCACCGCGATGGCGCGCACGAGCGGTCCCGCGCTCCCGAACCTGATCGAGGGGTCGTTCCGGCACGCTCCCTCGGGGGTGGAGTACCGGGTCTTCAAGGACGACGACCGCGCCCTTCTCTCCTACGCGCGGTCCCAAGACCCCAACCTGAACGGGACGCAGCTCCTCAAGTACTACGTGGGTTCCAATACCCGGGGGCGTACGTTTCTCTTCGAGATCGACGGCTTCCTCTACCAGGCTCCCCTCAACTATTACGCGGAGAAGAAGCTGTGGGACATGTCGCCCGGATACGAGAAGCTCAAAGAGATGGAGCTCAACCACTCGGTGACGCCCAGCTGCCTCTTCTGCCACGCCAGCGGCGTTCAGCCGAACGTGCGGGGGACCCTGAATCGATTCGGGGGAGACGTGTTTCGGCAGGACGGAGTGGGTTGCGAGCGCTGCCATGGGCCCGGGGGCGACCACGTGAAGGGCAATGGCCCGATGATCAATCCGGCCAGACTGACGGGTGAACGCCGGGACGGGGTCTGCTTTCAGTGCCATCTCGAGGGGCAGGCGGGGATCCTGAAGCCGGGGAAAAGATTGGAAGACTACCGGCCGGGGGAGAGGCTCTCCGACTACGTCACCACTTTCGTGGTCGCGGACGCGGCCCGGGGCGGGTTGGGAGCGGTGAGCCATGTGGAGTCGCTCGAACAGAGCGTCTGCAAGGGCAAGAGCGGCGACGCTCTGTCCTGCATCACCTGTCACGATCCGCACCGGGCGCCGAACCCCGCCGAGAGGGCCGGCTACTTCCGGGCCAAATGTCTGGGCTGCCACGTGGCCCTGGCGGAACGACACCATCCGGACCAACCGGACTGCACCGCGTGCCACATGCCGCGCCGGGAGAGCACCGACGTTGGGCATACGGTGGTGACGGATCACCGGATTCCCAGGAGGGCGACGAATGAGGGGCGGGAGCCGTGGGCGCCGGGCCGGCGACTGGTCCCCTTCGGCAACGCGCGCACGGACGCGCGCGATCTGGGGTTGGCGTACGCCGACGTCGCGGAGCGAGGGGACGAGTTCGCCCGCCAGGAGGCACTCCGGCTCCTGGAAGAGGCCCGGCCGCGGTATCCCGCCGATCCCGCCCTGCTGACCCGGTTGGGCTATCTCTACCAGACGCGCGGGGATCTGGACCGGGCGGCGAGCTCCTACGAGCAGGCCCTCGCCGCAGATCCCGACCGGGCGATCGCGGCCGCGAACCTGGGGGTGATCTACGCGAGCCGCGGCCAGCTCAACTTGTCCCTCCCCCTCTGGCGGAGGGCCTTCGAGAACAACCCCCAGCTCAGCGACCTCGGCCTGAATCTGAGCCGGGCCTTGTGCGCCGCCGGCGAGGGGAGAGGCGCGCGGGAGGTGCTGGAGCGCGTGATGCGCCACAACCCCGATTTGGGGGCCGCGCGGCGGCTGCGAGCGGACCTCAGCGCGGGCGGAAAGTGCGGTGGTCCCTGAGTGCGGCCCGGTCGGAGTGGCGGCCCGTTCCCCGTCTCCCTCCGCCTCCCGACGTCCTCGCTCCCGGTTCCTAGCCGCCGTCCCCGAGGGGTAGGCGGACGTCGCGTCGGACGTACCGGTCGGGGGGCCCCTCGAACGCCACGCGCAGCGCCCAGTCGCGGCCGGCCCGCTCGAGCGTGACGCCCCCCACCCCTCCTGGTCGGCGGGGGGTGCGCAGGAAGAGGGCGTAGGTGCGCCCGCCCAGGCCCTCGAGGGAGAGGCGGAGGGCGGAGCCCTCGGCCCGTGCCCGCAAGACGCGAAGCCCCTGGCTCCGTGCTCCGGGGGCGGCCGCCTCGGCCCGCATGTAGACGTCGGTGCCTTCGTCGTAGGAAAAGACGACCTCGGTCGTCTCCGCGCCGTCCACGACGACTTCGGCCCGCTGCACGTCCCCCGACTGGGACCGCGCGAAACGCGCCGACCGGCCGTTCACCGCGACCGAGCGCACGGTGGCGTCGAGGGGGAACGACGGCGCCACCACCAGCCGAGGAAGGGGAGCCGGGCCCGAGCCTTCCTGGCGCCTTATCGTGATCGTCTCCCGGCCGGAGGTGCGGAGAAGCTTGAGCTCGAATCGGGACTCGCCCACGGCCAGGCTGCGCACCGTCACCCGATCCCAGTCCGCGGGGAGCTGGGGCGCGAAACGGAGGACACGGCCGCCCCCTCCCGCCTCCAAGCCGAGCAGGCCGCGGAGGATGGGGGTCACCACCATCGCCTCCGACCAGACCTGGTGGTGGGAGGAGCGGCCGAAGGGCGTGTCGAAGTCCCCCGACAGTAGCTCGGTGACGTAGCCGAGGGCGCTCCGCGAGCGCAGGAGGGCGTTCGCCATCAGGGCCTGTATGCCCACGTGCGGCCGACCGTAGCCGTAGGCGGCCATGGCCGTCCAGCCCGTGAAGAGGGGCCAGACCGAGCCGTAGTGGTAGGACAGCGGATCGTAGAGCTCGCTGCGGTTGGAGAGGAGGCGCGCGCCCCAGTCGGTTGCGATGGCCCCCGCGCCGAGGTGGTCGATCTCAGACTGGCCGCGGCCGTCCTCGAGGACGTGCCACCACAGGGGGACCGCGGGGAGGACGGTGTCTTCGTCCACGAAGCGGCCCCGGGCCAAGGCCTCCATTCTCGCCTGGCGTCGCTCGCGGTCCGGTCCCGGCTCGGCCAGGGGAGGCTTGCCGGCGGGCAGCACGGTCGCGAAGCCGTAAAAGCCGCGGCCCTCCAGCCAGTACGTTCTCTCCGTGGCGGCTCGGGTGCGCTCGGCGTCGGCCCGCGCCTCCTCGGCCAGCGTCGATTGGCCCATCGCCTCCGCCATCTCGGCCAGGCTCCGGGCGGCCTCGATGAACACGCCCTGCATGTAGATTTCCTCGTGCGGCGGATAGAGTGCTCCCCCTTCCACCCATCCGTGGCCGAATCGGGTGTTCTCGACCAGGCCGTTGCCGTCGGTGTCGGTGCCGGCGGAGAAGCGCCAGGCCTTGAGGATCGACTCCCAGCTCGCCTTGAGGAAATCGCGGTCCCCGGTCGCCCGCCAGTAGTCGCCGTGGGCCGCCACGTAAAGCGGGGTGGCGTCAGCGCTGTTCCAGGGGTAGGGGTAGTCCGAGAACCAGGGGAGAAGGGAGGCGCTCTGGGAGACCTCGTGCGGGATCTTCCCGTCCGCGCGCTGGTATGTCTTGAGGAAGGCGAGGGCGGTGCGGGTGGCCGCAAAGTCGCTGCAGGCGTCCAGGGCGAAGGCCGTCCAGAGCGCGTCCCGTCCGAAGAACCAGGCGTAGCCGGGCCGCTCGCTGTCGCCGGAGGTGCGGTAGCCGGCGACCAGCCCGGTTCCGAGGAGCGGGTTGGTGACCATCCCCTTGTCCAGGCCCACCTTGGCCCAGGCGAAGGACTCGTCGAGGCGCGCGTCCGGAGTGGCGATGGACACCGTCTGATCCTGCAGGTGCCGGTAGTGGGAGACGTTGCGGTCGTAGAGCTCGGCCACCGAGCCGAGCAGACGGTCGTAGGCTGCGGTGGCCGCCGCTCGCCCTTCCACGCTGGCCGCCATCGCGATCGGAATGAAGCCGGAGCTCCTCCCTTCCGCCCCCGCCTCAATCACGAAGCGGGTGGGAACGTCCCGCGGCTCCTCCTGGTAGGGCATGACGGACACGTCCCGAGCCGTAGGGGAGCCGACGACAGCCACGAAGCGCTTGCTCTCCTCCGTCAAGAAATAGGCGTGGGCCTTCCCATCCCATTCGAGGTTGGGCGTCATCAGGCCCCCCGGCCACATGAGCCGCAGCCGGGGGCGGAAGGAGGCCGTGATGGTCATGGGCAGGGTGCTCTCCACGTCCAGAAGCATCAAGATCCCGGGCTCCTCCAGGGGAGCGAAGATGATTTGCCGGACCGTGAAGGCCGCGTGGGCGTACGTGAGCACGGTCGCCTCCGGCCGCACGGTGATGCCGGCGGTGACGTCGCGGCCGTCGATCTCCAGCGGGTAGTCCCGCAAGCGAAACGAAAGGTGGAAGTCGTCCAGCAGCTTCAGAGGGTAGACCCAGGATTCAAGGGTTTGACCTTCGTGACCGAGAACTGCGGACCGCCGGCCCACGACCCCGAAAAAGCGACCCGCCTGGGCGGGCTGTTCGAGCTCCAGCCCGCTCTTGACCAGGGGGAAGCGGGCCACGGAATCGGCCTCCGGACGGGCCGGGTCAGGGAAGGCAAGCGCGATCAAAGAGCCGCAGATCAGGCAGATGAGGGTGCATCCCTTCTGCACGCAAAACCTCCTCGTGGGCGGGGGCAGGGTAGGCCGCTGGGCTGACCTCGTCAAGCGACACTTTCTTAAGGACTGTCAATAAGTGCCTGAGGGGCCTGAAAAAGGCCTTGACGCCCCGACGCCCACCGAAGTAGCATCCGCGAACAAATTATGCTTCCGAAGAGTAAAGTTTATGCCATCCGGACTGGCAGTGCCGCCCGCGGGGCCCTCAAGAGCACGGCTTGCTGGTACTGGCTCCCAAGGAGCGCCCGACGGTCTGGTGGTGGGACGAGAGCTCACACCTTTGTCGAATCGCAACGAGGTTGAACAAGTTCCTGAAAAATGGGGCCGACCGAGACCCTGAAGGGGGTTGGGTTATGACGTTGTTCCGACGTGTTTCAGTAGTAGCGTTCCGGTCCTTGACCGTGGGGGCGTTGGCGGGCCTCGTCCTCGCCTTGGCCTTCACGCCGATGCCCGCGACGGCCCAGGCGGTCTACGGCAGCATTGCGGGCACCGTGAACGACAGCACCGGCGCCGCAGTGCCGGGAGCGGCCGTGACCGTCACCAGCCTCGAACGCAAGAGCGTCGACACCGTGCAAACGAACCCAAACGGGAATTACGTTAAGGACCGCCTGCTGCCCGGCCGTTACGAGGTGAAGGCCGAGTTGGCCGGCTTCAAAGCCAAGGTGGTTTCCTCGGTCAACGTCAGCGTCGACACCCAGACCCGAGTGGACTTCCGTCTCGAGCTCGGAGAGGTGTCCGAGACCGTCATCGTCAACGCGGCCGAGGGCCAGCTCTTGAAGACCGATCGCGCCGACGTGGCCACGACCTTCGAGACCAAGCAGCTGACGGAGCTACCGGTTCTGGACCGGAACTTCACGAAGTTCGTCCTCCTCACGCCGGGAACGCAGAAGCAGGTCTGGCAGCACGCGGCCAGCGAGAACCCTCAGGGCTCTACGCAGACCATCGTCAACGGCCAGACCTTCAGCGGCACCGGCTGGCAGCTCGATGGGACCGACAATCGCGATGTCATCCTGGGCATCGTTGTCGTGAACCCCACCCTGGAGTCCATCGGCGAGACCAAGATCACCTCCCAGAACTACGACGCCGAGTTCGGCCAGGCCATCGCGGGGGTGGTGTCGGTGCAGACCAAGTCCGGCACCAACAAATTCCATGGCAGCGCCTTCGACTTCCACCGGACCGACGGGTTGCAGGCCCGCGATCCCTTCTCGCAATCCCAGCCGGACCCGCTGACGGGGAAGTTCATCGCCAACACCAAGACCGACCAGTTCGGAGCCTCTCTCGGGGGCCCGATCGTCAAGAACAACTTCTTCTTCTTCGCTGATTACGAGGGCTCTCGCGACACGGTGGGGGGCTCCCAGCTCACCACGGTTCCCACCGCCGCCGCCCGCGCCGGCGACCTTTCCGCCTACGGCGCGAACATCTACGATCCCTTGACGGGGGATCCCACGAACCGGCAGCAGTTCCCGGGCAACGTCATCCCGACCGGCCGCCTCTCCCCCCAGGCCTTAGCCATCCTGAGTCTGATCCCGCTCCCCAACCGGCCAGGGATCGTCAACAACTACGTGGGCTCGGGCTCGGAGACCTTCAACGCCGACCACTTCGATGTCCGCCTGGACAACCGCATCAGCGACCGGCTGAACCTGTTCGGCCGCTACAGCTACGCCAACTACACGCGCAACGGACCCCAGGTCTTCGGCGCGGGCGGGGGCCACGAGCTGGTGTCGCTGGGCGGGGCCTCGAAGTCCCACGATCACAGCGTGGCCGCGGGGTTCGACTACACGCTCAGCCCCACCACGGTGCTGGACGTGCGCTTCGGTTTCTACCAGTACTTCGTGAACGTGCTGCCCAACGACTACGGCAGCAACCCCGCGCTCACCGCCGGCATACCCGGCCTGAACAACGCGAGCGACCCCTTCACGAGCGGCCTGCCCTTCTTCGAGATCAACACCAACTCGGGCTTCACCTCCCCGACCAGTATGCGGTTCGGGTCCGGTCTCGATGCGGGTCGCTGCAACTGCCCGCTGGAGGAGAACGAGAAGCAATTCCAGGTGGTCTCCAACCTCACCAAGGTGTTTGGCAACCACACGGTTAAGGTCGGCTTCGACATCCGGCATGCCACCAACCTTCGCGTACCGAGCGACGCCCATCGGTCCGGTCAGCTCTACTTCCAGGGCCCGGGCACGGAAGGGCCGAACGGAGGCGGCCTGGGTCTGGCCACCTTCCTTCTGGGAGACGTCTCGTCCTTTCAACGGTATGTGAGCACCAGCACAAATGCTGAAGAGCTCCAGTGGCGCCATTTCTACTATGCGCAAGACACCTGGCGCGCCACCCCCAAGTTGACCCTGAACTACGGCGTGCGGCTCGACATCTTCAACCCCCAGACCGTCAACGCGCCCGGCAACGGCGGGTGGCTGGACATCAACACCGGCGAGATCCGGGTAGGTGGGGAAGGCGGGATCGACCTCGCGGGGAACGTCAAGAACGCGCTGAACTTCGCCCCCCGCCTGGGCGTTGCCTACGAGCTCGACAAGAAGACCGTCCTCCGGGGCGGCTACGGCCGCAGCTACGATACCGGCGTGTTCGGGTCCATTTTCGGGCACGCCGTCACCCAGAACCTGCCCGTGCTCCAGGAGCAGCAGCTGAACCCACCCAACAACTTCAACTCCGTCTTCAACCTGGCCCAGGGCCCCTCCACCCCGGTTTTTGTCACTCCCGGGTCGAACGGGAGGTTCGCGCTCCCCAACGGCGTCTTCGCGCGGCTTTTGCCGGACACCCAGCACGTACCCCGGGTTGACGCCTGGAACATTACTTTGCAGCGGCAACTATCGGACACGGTGTCGGCAGAGATCGCGTACGTCGGGAACCACGGGGAGGGCTTCTTCGGCGATAACCCGGCCGCGGGCTACAACAACGCGGTGCTCACCGGCTTCCCGGCCCTGAACACCAACCAGCGCCGGCCCTTCTTCAATGCCTTCGGCTGGACCCAAGGTATCGACTACTTCTGCAACTGCGCGACCAACAAGTACAACTCGCTCCAGGCGAAGATCACCAAGCGGTTCTCGGACGGCCTGTCCCTCCTCGCCCACTACACCTTCCAGAAGGCCTACAACCACAACGGGGACTTCTTCATCGACCAGGCGGTCAGCTACGGCCCCGCGGACTTCGGCCGCAACCACAACTTCGTCCTCTCCGCGATCGCGGAGCTGCCTTTCGGGAAGGGCAAGAAGTTTGCGGGAGACGCTTCAGGCGCCCTGGACGGGATCATCGGCGGCTGGCAGTTCAACACCAACGTGGTGATCCAGAGCGGTATTCCCTACAACATCACCTATAACAACGCGGGGTCGGACCGCGACACCGGACCCAACTACCCGAACCTCATCGGCGATCCGAGCGGCCCGGGGACGAAGAATCAGTGGTTCAACGCCACCCCCATCGGCTCCCCGGGCAGCGCGTTCGCCCGGCCGGCCGCGGGGACCTTCGGCAACCTGGGCCGGAACGCCCTCATCGGGCCGGGCTTCTGGCAGGTGGACGCTTCCCTCTTCAAGCACTTCAGGCTCGGGGGCGACACCCGGCTGGAGCTCCGTATGGAGGTCGTCAACCTGTTCAACCACACGAACCTGGGCCAGCCCGACGGCAACGTGGGCGTGCCCGGCAACCCCAATACCGACGCCGGGGTCATCAGCTCAACGGCCGCGCAGTACCAGCCGCGCCAGGTCCAGTTCGCGGTCCGGGTTCAGTTCTGATGGCCTGACGCGCGGAACGGCTCCCCGTACATCGTCGGAGGAGGGGCTCACCCGGCCCCTCCTCCTCTTTTTTTGGGGAAAGGCCGCGAGCTCAAGGGGCGGGGGCTGGCCCCCTCTCTAGCCCGGCGAGGAGATCGAGCACGGCCCCGTTCGTCCAGCCGAAGCCGACCTGGTTGGCGCTGTACCCGAAGCGGATTCCGGCCGCGATGTCGGATGTGCACCGGCGCACATCGTATTTCTCGACGATGGTGCCGTGCTCCTGGAAGTCCTTGGCCACGAGCGCGACGAACTTGCGGGCCAGGCGGTCGGCGTCAGCCTTGTAGCCGTAGCGACGGAGGCCCTCCACCGCGATCATCTGCAGGGGAGCCCAACCAAAGGGCGCGTCCCACTGGTTCCCGGTCTCGACCGTGCTGGTGAGGAGGCCGCCGGGGGCCTCGAAGAGGGGGAGGTTCTTCAAGATCCGGGCCGCCTGTTCGGGGGAGGCCAGGCCCGCCCAGAGCGGGTAGAACGTGGTCGCGAAGGGATACGCCCGACGCCGGGCGGCCTTGAAGCTGTAGTCGAAATAAAGGCCCGCCTCCCCGTCCCAGAGGTAGCGGTCGATGGCCGTCCGGCGCGTCGCCGCCCGCGCTCGCCACTCGCCTTCGGCCCGCGCGTCCCCCAAACGCCGGCTGATCTCCGCCCCGTCCTCCTCCATCCGGAAGAGCAGCACGTTGAGGCAGACGGGGGCGTAGTGGATGATGTCCACGTTGAAGGGCCCGAACCGGTTGGAGGGGTCGAAGCCGGACTCCCGCATGGAGCGGTCGCCCTTGTAGAAGAGATCGGTGAGGCGGTCCGCCTTGCGGTCGTAGAAGAGCGAGAGGTCGTAGTCCGGCACCGGATGCTCCCGGTAGTACTCGCGCACGCGGTCGTAGTGGCTGCGCCCCTGGGCGTCGCGCTCGTCGCTCTCCGCCTCCGGGGCCGGCCCCTCCCCGAGGTCGTAGTAGCGCGAGAGGCCGAGGCCGGGAATGAGGTGGGGCTCGGTGGTCCAGAAGCGGTAGTACTTCTCGACGGCGGGGAGGGTGGAGCGGAGCCAGGCCTGGTCGTGGGTGACCGCGAAGACGCCCAGGATCATGCGCGTGAGGAAGGGGGGCTGGGAGCGGGTGAGAAAATAGGTCCGGTTGGCGTTCAGGAGCGTGCCGTAGTTCTCGATCTCGTAGACGAAGTTGTCGGTCAGGTCCCGGGCCCGTTCCCCCTCCCCGTCCCGCAGCAGTCCCACCTGGATGAAGTAGCTGTCCCACCCGTACATCTCGTTGAAACGGCCGCCCGGCACCACATAGGGACGGGGCAGATAGAGCAGGCCGTGCTCCTTCAGCCCGCGGAGGTCGGGGGGGAGCGGGCGCAGCTCGATTCGGGCCATCTCCTCGGGCCTCAGCAGGCCGCGCAGCTCCCGCTCGACCCGGGCGCGGTCCTCGGTCACGGAGACGTAGACCGGCCAGGGCTGACCGGGGGCCCGCTTCATCTTGGGATCGGGGGCGGCCGCGGTGAGGTCTCGGTTGGAGCGCGAGAGCGTGGTCCAGGCCTTCTTGATGTAGGAGCGGAGCTCGCGGAGCGTCTCCGGGGAGGGGAACTCAGGAGGGGCGGCGCCGATGAGAACGACGCTTCCGGCCAGGACCAGGAGGCCCCGACCTACCTTGCTCTTTGCTTTCATAACCGTTAGCCTTCCCGGCGGCGCAAGGAGCCACCTGCAAAGCGCTTAGAAGAAGTGCAGCGGGAGTCTACCATGGGCGTTCGATCCGACCGCCGGCGCGCCGCTTCGCCGCCGCATCGCGGATCCCTCCCGGCCAGCGAACCCACGCCCGAATGAGCCGGGGCCGGGCCTTCCTCGGGGTTTCGCTGGTCACCGCCTGCGTCCTCATCCTCCAGCTGGCCCTCACCCGCCTCTTCTCCGCCACCATGTACTACCACTTCGCCTTCATGGCGATCTCCCTCGCCCTTCTCGGCTCCGCCGCGAGCGGGGTGGCGGTTTACCTCTTGGGGCCCCGGGCCGACCTCGTTCCCCCCGGGCGCTCCCTCTCCCTCGCCTCGCTCCTCTTCGCCCTGAGCACCGTCCTCGCTCTCCTCGTAATCCTGGCCAACCCGCTCGTGCCCGGGGAGCCGGGTTCCACCACCCTCTTTCGCCTGGCCAGCATCTACGGAGCCAGCGCCCTGCCCTTCTTCTTTGCGGGGGGAGCGGTGACCCTGGCCATCCGCAACTTCGCGGCGGAGATGAGCCGCCTCTACCTCTACGACCTGGGGGGGGCGGCCGCCGGCTGCCTCCTCTTCATCCCCCTCCTGGACTGGCTGGGGGGTGTGAACACGCTGCTCGCGGTCGCGGTGGGGGGGGCGGCGACGGCGGCCCTCTTCGAGAGCGGGGGCGCGGGCGGGCGCGTGTATCGGGGGCTCCTGGGGCTCGCCGGGCTGGGGCTCGCCGGCCTCCTCGCCCACAACCTCGCCACCGCCCGCCTCGACGTGCGCCGGGCCAAGGGTCTGCCGGAGGCGGAGAACGTGATCTTCGCCAAATGGAACTCCTTCTCCCGGGTCACGGTCTGGGGGAGCCTGGAGGACGCCAGCGTCCTCATCATGATCGACGCCGATGCGGGGACGCTGATCCTGAGGGACGCGGGCGAGCCGCGCCGCCACCAATACCTGGCGGACCGGGTGGAGTCGCTGGCCTATCACCTGAAGCCGGGGGCCGAGGCCCTGATCGTGGGGGCGGGGGGCGGCATTGACGTGGCCACGGCCAGGCTCTTCTGGGCCCACGCGGTCACGGCGGTGGAGGTAAACCCCATCGTGGCCCGGGACATCATGTCCGCGGAGCCGTTCAAGAGCTACGCGGGCGATGTCTTCGGGCAGCCGCGGGTGAAGCTGGTGGTGGATGAGGCGCGCAGCTTCCTCCGCCGTGCGCCCGCGTCCTACGACGTCATCCAGGCCACCATGGTCGACACCTGGGCGGCCACCGCGGCGGGGGCCTTCGCTCTCACCGAGAACAACCTCTACACGGTGGAGGCCTTCAAGGACTACGCTCAGCACCTCTCCCGCGACGGCCTCTTGAGCGTCACCCGCTGGCACCTCGAGCCTCCCGACCAGCTCCTGCGGCTGGTCACGCTCACGCGGGCCATGATGAGCGAGCTCGGCCTCGGGGACCCCCCCCGCCACGTCGTGATCGTGCGGGGCACGCCGGAGGCGGGGGGTGGGCGCGCGCCCGCGACCTTCCTCTTCAAGAAGAGCCGCTTCACGGACGGGGAGGTGCGGACGATCGAGGCCCTGGCCGCGCGCAATGGCTTCCGGATCCTCTACACCCCGCTCACCCGCCCCCCCAACGACTTCACCCGCCTGCTGGAGGCGGAGGACCCGGCCGTGGTGTGGCGATCGCTCGCGAGCGACGTGGCCCCCACCCGCGACAACAGCCCCTTCTTCTTCCAGACCGTGCGCGCCGCCCACCTGGGGGAGGCCCTGCGCGCGCAGGGGGAGTGGCGCAAGACCAACCTGGGCACCTTGGTCCTCTTCGGCCTGCTCGGCCTCACCACCGCCCTCACCCTCCTCTTTGTCTTGGGCCCCCTAGCCCTTGCCCGCGGGCGCCTGCGGGCCACCCCCACCGAGGGCAAGCTCTCCCGCCTGGGCTACTTCACCTGCCTAGGGACGGGCTTCATCCTGGTGGAGGTGGCCCTCGTGCAGAAGTGCATCCTGTTTCTGGGCCACCCCGCCTACGCGCTCACGGTGGTGCTGTTCTCGCTGCTGGCCTGGAGTGGGATCGGGAGCTGGCTGAGCGGACGCATCCGGCCCGAGCGGCTGCGCCCCCTCCTCCCCCTGATCCTGGGGGGGACGGGCCTGCTCATCGCCGCCGCCGCCGTCGGGCTCTCGCCCGCTTTCTACGCCCTCGTGCATCTCGAACGGGCGCTGCGGATTGGCGTCACCGTCGCCCTGCTGGCTCCCCTGGGGATCGCGATGGGC
>Ga0210409_10006309_pt1 | contig 12361 bp, 2 predicted proteins | sample IncBWH17MmetaG_FD_161649 | JGI IMG/M metagenome (GOLD analysis project Ga0210409, IMG submission 161649) | Forest soil microbial communities from Barre Woods Harvard Forest LTER site, Petersham, Massachusetts, United States - Inc-BW-H-17-M | ecosystem: Environmental > Terrestrial > Soil >...
CTCTTAATATTCGGACCCGGCCAGGGGCGCCGGGAGACGGAATTCTCGGCACGGCTCGACTGATGGTAAACACACCGATAATATATCTATACGTATTTTACAAATTGGCTGATAGTTTACAAAACTTTACAGTTGTATTTGCCTAAACGCAAAGAGTTACAAATAACCCCCTAGTACTGTGACGCCACGGGTTTTGGGGAACGCAATCCGTCCGAGTCCCCCAAGTACGTGGAAGATTTGGGTTCATCTTCCCGTCAATCGGACGGCGCACAGACCCGCCCCCACAAAAAGCGTAGGTGCACTGGAGCGGAGACAAGTTTCCGCCCACGAAGGAGGCTGCAAAAGCCATGAGGAATACGTGTCTGTATTGGTTGCCCATTTTTCTCCTAGGTTTCGCGACGGTGACTGTGAGTGCTCAGTCGTTCCGTGTGCAATGCCCGACGAGCACGATCACCCACCCGAACGCAGCAAACAATAATGCGGAGCCAACCTATGTAGGCCCGACTTACGCCGGTGCGAACGGTTATCCGGCTGCCCCCGCGAACGTAAACGGAGCCATTAAGTGCCAACAGATATCAGGCGGCGACGGCTATTCGACGATGGGCGACGGCACCCAGACCTATATGTTCTCGTTTGGTCCGTTGTCTGGACTGGCGGACATCGCGGCGGGAAAGCCTGGAACGGAGACCCCGAGCGTTTTCAACACGACCTATGCAGGATTTCAACCTGGCGATCCGGCGACCACGGATCTCGGAGGCGGGGCCACAATCCCGGTGCCTTCCAATGCGTTGACATTCGGCTACAACGGCGCGGTGGGGTTGGCTCTCGACGTTGCGAACAGCGTCACGATTTACGACATCGCCTCCTCTGGTGGCACGGTTTACGTGCAGACGAATGCGCCTCTCGGGCTGAACCCCGGAGACTCAGTGGTCATTGCCGGCACAGGCGCAACGCCCGGTACCGGCCCCTACGACGGCACCTGGACGGTCCAGGCTACGGGTGTGACCACCTTCCCGGGCGCGATCACGAATTTCGGTTTTCCGGCGCCACACAATTTCACCTTCACGGGGCCCGCAGGGCCTGATGTGAACGTGTCGTCGACCGCAACGGCTTCAACGCCAAAGGCTCTCGACGGTCACGTTGATCCGCGCCAGATCATGGATGTTGGCGTGATGAACGGCAACATTCCCGCGCCGCTGATGGCGATCGATGAAGACGATGAATTCTTCCTCACCCTGACCAACGTGGGCATGATCATGCGCCCCGACCTGTTCGAGCAGCACACAGTCCACTTCCACGGTTATCCCAACGCTTCCTCCTTCTATGACGGCGTGCCGGACGCTTCGGTCGCGATCAACATCGGCGCCAGCTTCACCTATTACTACCTGGCGCCCGATGCGGGCACGTACTTCTGGCATTGCCACATCACTCCGCCCGAGCACTTGCAGATGGGCATGGTGGGACAGCTTTACGTGCGGCCCCGTCAGGACCGGGTTCCCGCCAGCACTCACCTATTTGCCTCTCTGCAGGCGCAGCAGAACGACCTGCGCACCAAATGCGATTCCACTACTGACATCCTGTGCAGCAATCCGCTGCCGTCGACTGGCGACAACGGGAAAGTCGGAGGTCCAACTGTAGCGACCGGTGCAACGGGCGGATACGCCTATAACGACGGAGACGGATCAACCTGGTACGACGTCGAGTATCCGATCCAAATCCACGGCTTCGATCCGAACTTCCACTTTGTAGGCATGACGTTCAACCCGGAAGGATTCTCGGACATGAAGGACAAGTACTTCCTGCTGAATGGACGCAGCTATCCGGATACGGTGACGCCGGGTCCGCTGTACACGATGTCTAGCGACGGCAGCAATCACTTCTCGCAGCCGCTGTCGGCGATCATCAGTATTCCAGCCGGAAAGAGGGCCCTCCTCCGCATTTCCGATCTTGACGTGTCCGAGTATCAGACGCTGGCGTCGTTGGGAATTCCGATGCAGGTGATCGGCTACAACGCCAAGCTGCTGCGCGATCAAGCGGGCAACAACATGTACTACACCACGAACTCGATCACCCTGGGCGGTGGCGAATCACTCGACGTGATTCTGGATACCTGTCAGGTTCGTGACACCACCGGTGCCTGCACGAGCACGGTGCCAAATGGTACCTACTACCTCTACACCCCCAATCTTGACCACCTTTCCAACGATGCGGAGAACTTTGGCGGATTGATGACCGAAGTTCGCGTGAATTAGGAGCGCAGCCATGAGGGCGACGAACATGAAAAAGACAATCTTTCAAGCACACTTGCTTCTGGCGGCGATGGTGGCCGTGACCCTGTTGTCCACGGTATCCGCATTTGCTGCGGCTCCTGGCATCAAGGGGACCACATTCAATCTGGTCGCGGCACCAGCCTATCTCAACCAACCCGACGGACAGGCAGTGTATTCGTGGGGCTACGGTTGCGCGACGGGCTTCACTCCGACGTTTGTGCCGACCCTCTCTCGGGCGGGGGTCTGTAACGTCATGCAGGTACCTGGTCCCACGCTGATTGTCACGGAAGGGACGCAGGTAACGGTGACTCTGACGAATAGTCTGCCCATCTCGGCGGGTAATACCTCCATCCTGTTTCCCGGCGTGACGCTGGGCGCATTCACGGATGGGACACCCGGGTTGCTGACACAAGAGGCGGCTCCCGGTGCCACAGTGACCTATCGGTTCACTGCCCCTTCGCCTGGCACGCGCGCTTACTACAGCGGAACCCAAGGCGACCTGCAGGTGGAGATGGGACTGTACGGCGCGCTGATCGTGCTTCCCGCACCCGCAAGTGTCCCTAGCAATTGCACAAGCGGCATGGCTACGAAGAATCTCCAGGCTGAAGGTGCTCATGGCGAAGTGGATTACCGACTTGCGCCGGCTGCCTACGATCATCCGGACACCTGCTACGACCGCGAATATCTGTTCCAGTTCGCGGAGATGGATCCGAGAATTCACACGCAAGCAGAAGCGCAAGTGACCGCGACGGCAGGCTGCGTGACGGGAGCTGCGGGATGCAGTCTCAACGTCCCCACCGAGCCTTATCACCCGGCGTATTTCCTGATCAACGGACGTTCCATGCCGGATGACATGGACCCGAACTACGCCACCGAGTACCCGCATCAGCCCTATAACGGCGATCCCCACATGCATCCGGGAGAATTGACGCTGATCCGCGTGATTGGTCAGGGTCGGTGGCAACATCCGTTCCACGAGCACGGAAACCACGTGCGCATCCTGGGTCGCGATGGAAACTTGATTCTCAGCAGCTCCGCGTCGACGTTGAGCTACGAAGGCGTACCGGCGACACCGTTGGCGGGGCCTCTGCAATTCACCACGACGACGACGCCGGGGTTGGCCTTTGACGGGATCTTCTACTGGACAGCCAAGGGGTTGAACTGGGATGCGTACGGTCACAATCCGACTTCCGCGGATCCCCTGGCGACTTTGACCTGCACGCCAGATGCAAATGGCTACAACACCGGCGATCCCACGGCGATCAACTATTACGAGTGGTGTCAGGATCATTTCAAACCGGTGCAAAAGGCGCCCTTCGGCGATGTGGCGGGTAACGGTCCTGTAACCCTTCCTGACGCGAATTTGTTCACCAACGGTGCCTGGTACGGCGGTAGCCCGTATCTCGGTCCGAACGCAACGACGCGGGCTACAGGCTGCATCACGACTGGGCAACCCAATGGCCCGAGCGGTTCTCAATGCGGCCAAACTGGCTCTACTCCTCCCTCGGGAACCATAGCCAACCCCCCGGGCTCCGAAGCCGGTTTTGCTTTCATGTGGCACTCGCATAACGAGCGCGAAATCACCACCAACAATATTTTCCCGGGCGGAATGCTCATGATGATGCTTGTCGATTCCCGGGAATACGTCATCGACGAGACCAACTAAGTGAGGAGAAGAGCAATGCGATCCAACTATCCCAAAACTCTAAAGACAGCAGTAGTCGCGGTGACACTTCTCCTCCTTGGAGCGTGTTTGGCGGCTGCCCAGCAGGTCAATCTGACCGCGGGGCCATCCGCTCTAACGATGCCCGATGGCAACACAGTACAAATGTGGGGCTATACGTGCGACGCAACGCAACCCGCTGGCACGACCGTTACTTGCGCCAAGCTAAACCCAACGGCGACGGGGTGGTCGCCGGTCGTGATCACGGTGCCGACTGGCACCGCCCTCACGGTTCAGTTGACGAATAGCCTGCCAACTGCTGTGGCAGAGACTTCGCTGGTAATCGTGGGGCAGTTAGGAGGCGGGTTGGGATCATCGGCAACCTCTCAGCCGAGTCCTGACCACTCCAACTCCCAGCAGATCACATGGCCAATTCCTGCGCCTGGAGCGGCGAACACTCCGCCGGCGCAGGGGAACCGCGTGCAATCGTTAGCAGCACCGGTGGCTAATGGAACTGCCGTCACCTTGCCTGCATGGAGCAACCTCAAGCCGGGCACCTACCTTATCGAATCCGGCACATACCCGTCGATCCAAGGGCCGATGGGGTTGTACGGAATGCTGGTGGTAACAGCCGCACCGACGAGCAGCGCCGCAGGAACAGCTTATCCCGCGGTCACCTACAGCGCGGAAATTCCGCTGCTTCTCAGCGAAATCGATCCGGTGCAGAACAATACCGTCGCTGCCGCCGTAGCCACAACTGGTTTCACCGAGCAAGCGGTTTGGAATGGCCAGATTGGCGGCTGCGGTAATCCGAAGTCAGGACCGACTGTCTATCTCACCTGCTATCCACCGGCCGTGAACTACGTGCCGTTGTATTACACGATCAACGGCGTGGCATTTAGCCGGAACAGTGCTGCGGCTTCGGTGTTCAACGTTACTAGCGGGGCGGCGACCGGCACCGTCACTGGAAATGTGTTGGTGCGCATTGTCAACGCGGGCTTGCGCATGCACGTCCCATCGATTGTGGGCTCGCAATATACCTCGTCTGGAACGACCCCGGTCACAAGTAACGGGTTCGCATTGATCGCTGAAGACGGCAATCCTCTGCCGGGTGTTCCCAGAGTACAGAGCGAAGTGTTCATGGCTGCGGGCAAGACTTACGACGTGATGATCACCGCGCCTGCTTGCACGCCGGTTTCGCCAGCCACGACCTGCCCCACAAACGCTCCGCTTCCCGTCTTCGATCGTGAGTTGAGCTTGTCGGGCAATTCCACGGCGCGTGACGCAGGCATGCTTGCTTACATCGGCGTGAACGGAGCCACCCTGCCTACGACTGGCGTATTCGCGGCTGCGGGTGCGACAGCTAACCCGGACAACTACTTCTTAGTTCCAGGGCAGACGATTACCATCTCCGATCTTTCCAAGGGTGTCATCGCCAACGACATTAATGTGTATGGCGTTCAACTCCTCGCTGGGCCGACGGGCGGAACAGTAACCCTGAATTCCAACGGTACGTTTAATTACGTGCCGACTTCAGCAACAACCACGTCGGATTCCTTCACTTACTGTGCCAATGGTTCGGTTACCGGAACCACTTGCTCCTCCGGGGTGAGTGCCAAAGTGTCGCTGAATGCGTGCACCGGGACTTGTCTAGAAGCTGGTAGCGGCATCACGATGAATCCCATCAGCTACACCTCGAAGTTGGCGACTCACTTGAGCATCGCCCCTCCGGGCATTCTGTCGGTTGATAGCGATGGAGCAGGCCATCCCCTTACTGTGAACGCCGCAAGCGTGACGGCGGTCGGAACAGGCTGGAACCTGTCGGTCGATCCAAACGGTGGTTTTGTCGCCGACGTTCCTCCTGGCACCGGTACCTACACATTCACCTACAAGGCGCAGAACTCACAGGGAACCGTGAGTGCGACTGCTGCTACGGTGACTCTGAACTTCGTGGTGGGCAGCGGCCTTGCAGTGACGGTCTATGACCCAGTCACCAAGGCTCCGGTTACCGATTATCGCTGGGTAATTGAGGAAGACCGCACCTTTTACGTCGACCCAACCTGCACGATGAATCCTCCACCGACTGGGTGTCCCGGTTCGGCTGGCGGTACGATCGTTCCCACCTTTGGGACAAACTTCCACACCAGCTACATGCCTCTCGTAGCTGCGGGTTGCACGGGGCCACTGTCTTGCGAATCAGGCCAAACGCTTCTCGGACAGCCTGCGGTTTGCGACATCGGCAACGGCGTTTGCCGGACGACAGCCAGCCAGGAGACCGCGGTTGATCCCAGCCAGGCTGTTCTGGATCCCAAGAAGCGTTATTACATCTCGGTTCTGCCGGGCGACGCAGCGAATCCGTTTATCGGTGCGAACACCAGCACTCCGTTCTGCACCACAACGGTAGTCAATGGCGTTAACGTCATCGATACCAGTAACCCGGGTTGCGGACATGGCATGGGCGGCGCTCCGATCGGGATCGATCCGAACACGCACTTGCAGCAGACGGCGGTCACGATTCTGACGCAGCCGAGTCCGTATCCACCGTCGAAACTCTCGGTGTTTGTGTTTGAAGACGACTTCCCACTCAACGGAGAGCAGGACGGCGGCGGTGGAATCGACGTTCTGTCACCCAACGAGCCTGGACTAGGCGGATTCAACATCACCCTGTTCGACGATGCCGGCGGTTCCGGCGACGCGACAGGACAGATGACGTACGACATGTTCAACATGCCGTTGTCGAATAGCCTGGCCGGCACCATCGACCCAGCGACGCATCTTGACGCCTGTCCGATTGGTGCCAATGGTGTGGCCGCTGAGACGACGGGCGCGAACGGACCCGGGGTGCTAGGAATCACCGGCACGATCGTGACTTGTCCGAAGTATGAAGCGGACGGCACGACCTTGTCTCCGCTGGCAGGACAAGCGGTAGTTGCCAACCTGATGCCGGGACGTTACGGCGTGGTGGCGACACCCGCTGCGGACCGGATTGGACGCGGCGAAGAGTGGCTGCAAACCAATACCCTGGACGGGCAGAAGGCGCATGATTCGTTCCTGCGAATCGGTGAGCCCAGCTTCTTCCAGGAATTTGGACCAGCTGGATATCACGTATCAATCGGCTTCGCCAACCCTGGGATCATCAACGCCCGCAAACAGTTCGTTTGCGGCGGCACCGATCCGAATAGCCCTCAGCCGGGTCAGCCGTACACCTGCAACAACACCATCACCGGTATTGCAACGACGGAGCGCATGAGTCGTACTCCGGATGAGCGGCTGTTCAGCAGCGGCGACAACAGCAGCTTCGGCTTCACGCAGTGCTACGTCAGTTTCGGTGATCCGGACGCTGAGGACTTCGCATTCACGAAGTGCAACGCCGATGGCAGCTTCACGCTCACCGGCCTGCCGGAAGGGGATTGGAGAGTCACGGTCTTCGACCAGTGGAACGACATGCTGGTGGATGGGCTGTCGACTCCGGTCCGCCTGGGTGGCGGGCAAATCACGGACTTGGGCCAGATTGCCATGAACCAATGGCAGGCGAACATCTACACCAAGACCTTCTTTGACCTGAACCAGAACGGTACTCAGGACAGTAACGAGGACGGCCTTACGTTAGTAGCTACCAATAATCGCTTCCGCGATGGCAGCTATTCCAACTTCAACAACACCGACCTGGCTGGGAACGCGGGCTTTAACGAAATCTTCCCGCTGTTCAGCTGGTACGTAATTGAGACAGATACGACCCGATACAAGAGCACTGGAGCACACGTCGTCTACGACGCGGGTGGTCCGGCGGACGGCAACACCAGCTGTGGCACGGGTGGATTCCCACCGTGCGGTAACTCGAATATCGCGGGGATGATGGCGAACACAGCGGAAGCGCTCCCAGTACCCAACGATCTGCGGCTACCGGGTGCGTTCTATTGCGCCAACGCGGACTGCACCGACGCTGCAACTCCCTTTGTGCCCGGTGGAGCGGGTGGCTCTACGGGCCGGATCGATCCTCCGACTCCATTTGGGTCGTACGGCTGGCAGGGCTTCTCGGGCCAGAACAGCTTCATTGAGTTCGGAAAGAAACCCTATGCACCTACCGAAACCGGCGGCATCCACGGCGAAGTGATCTATGCTTCGACGCGGCCATTCGACGATCCGGGCTTGCTGATCCATACAAGCTGGACGCCGGATGTGCCAGGCGTCACCGTCAACCTGTACAAAGAAGGAACCGCTGCGGACGGCACTACCAGCCTGACGTTGATCGACACCACCACAACCAGCAGCTGGGACGACTGGGCTCAGGGCTTCCGCAAGGATGTCAACGGCAACAATGTTCTGTCTACGGATGGCAAACCCGTACCAAACATCAGCTGCCCGGGACAGGGAGCGGCCTCCGGCACGAACGCGGATCTGTTCTTCTTCACACTGTTTAACCAACCGATGTGGCTCGACGTGTACAACAACGGTGCTACGGCGACTGCGCTTCCGTACAACTCGCAGTACAAGTGCTTCGACGGCATGCACAACTGGAACCAGGTTCAGCCGGCTCCTTACGACGGCTACTACACGTTCCCCAGCGTCACCAAGATAGATCCGGCGACTGGAAAGTGGACCGCCAGCAACTGCACCGCGTGTGTGCCTAACCCCGACACTACCGACGCTTTCCGCGCGGGAACACCCATGCTGCCTCCGGGCAAGTATGTGGTGGAAATGATCGTTCCGCCGGGATACGAACTGGTGAAGGAAGAGGACAAGAACATCCTGATCGGTGATAACTACATCGCGCCGGTCACACAGCAGTTCGCCGGGCTGGGCAACGTATTCATCCTGCCCGACCAGGCGGAAGTCAGCGCTTCAACGGCTTCTGGCTGCGCCGTGAATACGACCACGGGCTACGCCTGCAACCCGCAGAACGGCACCCAGAGCTTGGGCCGCACCACTCTCCCGAGTCACGAAGGTGATACGGGAAGCGTGGAGTCGTTCTGGCCATGCGTCGGAGCATCGCGCGTCGTCCCTGATTTCATCAGCCTCTTTCCGCAATCCGGCGAAGCTTCGCCGTTCGCGGGTGCGACTCGCAATCTGTGCGACCGCAAAGAGGTAACTCTGACACCGCAGGAGTCGGTCCTGGCGAAGTTCTGGGTCTTCACCTCGGCGCACGTTGCCGCTCACTTCACGGGCGTCATCACCGACGACTTCACGTCGGAATTTGATCCGTTCTCGCCGCAATTTGGTGAGAAGTTCTCGCCGCCGAACCTACCTGTTTCGCTGAAGGATTGGTCCGGCACCGAGGTCTCACGCGTCTATTCCGACCAGTGGGGAACCTATAACGGCTTGACGTACTCGACGTGGGAAGTGAACCCACCGAACCCCACCGGATACGCACCCACGATGATGGTGGTGTGCATGAACGACCCGGGTCCGATCCTCGATACGCGGACGGGTTCGCTGACCAAGGGACAGATGATTACCGATCCGTTGTTCAACCCACAGTACAGCCAGTTCTGCTATGAAATTCCGTTCATGCCTGGCCAGACGCAGTATATGGACACGCCGGTGGTGCCGACGTCGGCATTCGCAGGCGCAGGCTACAACAACCCGGACTGCGCATATCCGAATGCAACGCCGGCAGTCAGCGAAGTCGATGGCGACGGTGTTGGACCTTGGGTGAGCGCGGCAGGCAAGACGCTGACGATCCATGCTCTGGGTGATCAGCAGGTACCGAACAATGCTTACTCCGGACCGAGCGCTACGGCGGCTCCATTCAACGCGAAGACAGTAATGCGCCACTATGGGTTCGGCGCTACACAAGGCACAGGTAGCGTAACGATCGGTGGCGCAGCCGCGACGGTCACAGGCTGGAGCGACACGCAGATCACCGTAACGGTGCCGTCGACAGGCGGCTCGAGCGGCATCCCGTTGTGCGCGATCCAGCAACAACAGCAGTACAGCGGCTTGAGTGGTGCAGCCGGCAGAACCTACTGCGGCCAACTGCTCATCACCGCCGGCAACGGCAAGCAGTCGATTGACGCAGTAACGGTGACGGTTGGAGGCAGCGCCCCGAAATACGTCGCGGGCAATACTCCGATGTCTCCGACAGGAGTTGGTTCGATCCAGCAGGCCATTGACAGAGCCAATCCTGGCGACCTGATCATTGTGCCTCCGGGTACGTACTACGAAATGTTGCAGATGTGGAAGCCGGTCCGGCTGCAAGGTGTCGGAGCTGCCACCAGCATCATCAACGCCAACACTCAACCCGCCGGCAAGATGAATACGTGGCGGACACGGATTGACTGCCTGGTCGGTCTGGACGTTAACGGCTCGCCGACTAGCTACAACCCGGCGTGCGGTTCTGGTTGGACGGCATTCAAGCCGACCGCAACCAATCCGCAGGTCGATCGCCTGCCTCTCGAGGCTGCAGTGGGTTGGGACGCCACGCTAAATGGCAACCTGGCCGAGTTGCTGCAAGAGCCATCGTTGATGGGAGCGCTAGAAGGCGCAGCCATCACCGTGCTCGGGAAAGGCGTGGACTTCCCATCGAGCCCGTGGGATACGACGTTGGCAGCTGGCTTCCCGACCGGGACGACACTGCTCACGAGCAGTAATCAGAGTTGCGGTAGCGGCAGTGGCAACGGCGGTAGCGCCAATCCGTTCCCGAGCAGCTTCTGGTGCAACCCGTCCAGCATCGACGGACTGGGCATCACCGATAGCTCTCAGGGCGGTGGTGGCATCTTCATCCACGGATGGGGTCATAACCTGCAGGTCGCAAACAACCGGATTACGAGCAATGCGGGGACGATGTCTGGCGGCATCAACGTAGGCCAGGGTGAATTCCCGCCCTCCTACACAGGTGGTGCCGGAGCGACGAATGCCGCTCCCGGCTCTTGCCAGACCAGTAACGTAACCGGTCTGCAACTGCCGTACTGCTTCGACATGAACGTCAACATTCACAACAACTACATCACCGACAACTCCTCCACCGGTGACGAGTTGTTCTCAGCGACGCCGGCGGGCGCAGGAGCAGTCAGCTTCTGCACCGGCAGCGACTACTACGCGTTCGATTACAACTGGGTCTGCGGAAACCTCAGCACCGGTGACGGCGGCGGAATTGGTCAGCTTGGATTCGTCTATCATCACAATGATCTGGCGCATCCGACTGAGGGTATCCGGCACAACACGATCATCTTCAACCAGAGCACCAATCCCACGATTCCGGCCAACGGCGGCGGCATCCTGGTGATGGGTGCGCCAGACGTGGATCCAGTCTGCGGTGCCACCACGGACCAGGATTGCGTACCCGCGGTTGGTACGGTCGGGCCCAGCGATGGCGTTGGTCCGGGACTGGTCATCGATGCAAACCTGATCATGGGCAACGCTGCCGAAGCTGGTAGCGGTGGTGGCATCCGGTTGCAGAATCTCAACGGCACCGACGTGATCACGTTCCCGACCACCCCGACTCGTTGGTGGGACCTGACGCTGACCAACAACGTGATTGTCAACAACGTCGCAGGCTGGGACGGCGCTGGCATCTCGTTGCAGGATGCGTTGAACGTGAACATCATCAACAACACGATCATGTCCAACGACACCACGGCGTCGTCGGGCGTGCTCTTCAACACACTGGGTGCACCGCTGGCCAGCAGCAGCGGCCCGACGTGTACCTCGAATTGCGGTACAACGTCCGCGCCTCAGCCGGCTGGGCTGGTAGCTATCCAGAACAGCTCAGTGCTTGAGTCGAATCTGCCGGCGACCATCACCTGCCCTGCGGGACACTACGCTGGTAATGCCGCAAGCAACGGGTCGTGCCGGAAGGTCTCGTATCCGGAACTGTATAACGACGTGTTCTATCAGAACCGGTCGTTCTACATCGGTGTGGGTTCACTCGGTACTGGAACCCTGAACCAGCAGAACGTGGTCGCGCTGTACAACGCGTTCGGCACAACGGCAGCTGCAAGCCAGACGGTTACCGGTGCTTGCCCGACGGCCAGCTACTGGGATATCGGTGTTCGCGGTGACAAGGGACCGGGGGATCACACTTCCACCGTGACTCTGTCGCCCGAGGCTTCGCTGATCGGCGACCCGGGTTACGTTGGCGGAGGCACGGGCTTCCGGGCTAACACGAGCGCCAACCCGCAGGTGGTGAGCCAGTACTGCAACGGTTCGCGTTGGCCACCAGAGTTCGGGGTGGCAGGCTACCAGGTACCTCCGGGTATTTCGGACGCGACGGTGCCGAACCCGATCTTCAACCTGACGCCGGCTGCAACGGTGGATGAGGGCAACAACTGGATCAATATCAGTTGGGGTCCGCTGTCCCTGACCAACCCGGCCGGGACCACGGTGCTTGGCAATTACGCCCCGGCAACGGGCGGTTCGCCGGTCGTGAATTACATCACACCGGCCCTCTCTGCCACGACGTACAATGCGGCGCCGCCGACGGACTTCT
>Ga0210409_10006310_pt1 | contig 12361 bp, 15 predicted proteins | sample IncBWH17MmetaG_FD_161649 | JGI IMG/M metagenome (GOLD analysis project Ga0210409, IMG submission 161649) | Forest soil microbial communities from Barre Woods Harvard Forest LTER site, Petersham, Massachusetts, United States - Inc-BW-H-17-M | ecosystem: Environmental > Terrestrial > Soil >...
GAACACTTCCGAATGAACTCCAGTCATTTCTTCCCCCGAAGACGATTTCGATTACGGTCAATTCCGTGCCGCAAGGAGCAGAGTTGAAAATTGACGGCACCCCGGCAGGAATTACGCCAAAGATCGTTCAAGTGACGCCGGGGAAGCACGTACTGGAGTTCAGCAAGGCAGGCTTCAAATCAGGTACGTTTCCACTTGAGACTACTCCCGACGACGTTTCCGGAGGGAGCGTGAGTTATGAACTCGGAACATCCGCCCATGACACCGTAGAGCTTCGAGATGGCTCGGTCTTGAGTGGAGATGTCGAATCCATGTCCGCCACTGAGGTCGTGGTACGCATCGGCGGAACCCTTCAACACCTCAGCCGTAATCAGGTCAAGCGGATCGCTTTAATCCAGCGTGAGTCGCCATCGGAATGACTTTCCGCCCCGGTCGTCAGTGGCTCAGGCCCCAGTACATGAGCAATGCTCCTCCGGCGGCGAACCATAGGCGACCAGACCAGCTAGGGATTGGTTTTTTGACGATGCCATGCAGTGTTGGGTAATGCGTGAAGAACTTTGCGCCGGGTAGCAATCCGAACACAGTTGCTGCAACACCGAGTGCAACCAGAACAATGCCGGAAGTTTTGAAACCGTGTCCTATCAGCAATGACGAAACCACGAGTCTCATTGGCCGCCTCTGCCTCTTGTCGTGCCTAACATCCGCCAACAGCACCAAAAATATCATGACTTCCGGTGGAGCCCATGAACCCAAGTTCCGTACTGCATACGGCCATCCGAAATATCAGAAACCTAAAAATGGATTCGAAACTGTTTGCTCAGTTTGGATTCGCCCTAGTTGTCTAGTTCTTGAAAAGCTAAGGTCATCAAAAGAATCATAACTGTGATGCGTTTCGCAAAGTGTAGCTCAATTTTTCCCTCAGGATACTACCCCCGCGTTTTCTTGACGGGGTATTACGCGCTGAGGGGAAACTGCTACACCTGGGGTTCGGGCGGTGTGTGCGTGGGGATCGCGTGCCGGGCGCATTCACGGGCGGGCTAGTTGAACTCTACCGGTTAGTGCTGTCGGGAAGTGTCACATCAATTTGTGCCAAGGGAAGGATTGGCCTCCACGTGTTCGTTGCCACGCACTTCCGTTGCAGCTACTACTTTGGCCACTGAATAGGAAAGAGTTTCCCAGCCTCTTCCGGAGACAGATCGCCACCGGCAAGATGCACGGCATGGGAAAGTACTACGTCACGATTGGCGGCCAGATCGCTCCCCGTTGGTCTCATTTTAACGTCGGGAATAACGCCAGTGTGTTCCAGACTTTTCCCGTCCGGCATCAAGATATCTGCCTGGCTAATTTCCGCTCCATAGTCCAGTGGAGCGCTGTACGAGCTGTTTGGGAAGTGATGCGGGAAAAAGCGCGCTTCCATAACGCTGCCAGCTGTCCGGTCTCCGATAATAGTGGCGCGATGCTCTAACTGCATGATTCGTGCAAAGATTTCTGCACCGGAACCCGATCGGCTATCCACTAAAACAAGCATCTTTCCCTGATACACCTTTTTGCCGCGCGATTTAGCAACTAACGAAAGGTTCGCCTTCCGCATTACCTTCGTGCCGATAGTCGCATTGTGATCCATCACGTTCCCGATCAGACGAAGGCCTGAGTGCTAGGCGGCTACGCCGCCTACCGGACTCAGCTTTTCTGCTACCTAAAATCCTGCGGGCCGTGAAGAACTGAACATGATGAACCTATGGGCCGGGGTAGATGGTCCGGCGTAGACGGCTGGATGACCGCCGCCTGACGGCAACAACCGTGTTGACTGGGTCCAACCTGACGGCTATGATCCCATGCCTCGATGAGGAAATCCGGTCTAGCACTCTTTTTGCTTGGGGCTTCGCTCCTTGGTCTATCTTTCGCCCTCCGGGCGCAAGATTTGCCAGAGACCCCGTACGATGAGTCTCAAATAGTGGCGTGCGGACACCCTCCGCTGCTCTTAACCCAGGTGCTGCAGAATTCTATCCAAAGAATGCGACCAACTCAGAAATCGACTTCCCCGCTGCAATTTGGTTCCCCGACTAGAGATGGCGAAATCCGCGTCGAGCAAAGAGAACGGTCGAAGCAACCCAATTTCGTTACCCCTACTGTCCCCGCTGTCCCTCTTCGATGTTAGAAACCCCACATCCTGAGTAGTCTCGCCAGCAAGGTGTTTGTGTCCCGATTTACATCGGAGACGCTAAACCCGGTTCCGGTGCAGATGTTCGGTCAGACGACCCGAACAATCAGCGTCGTCTTGTTTTCGTTTTCCACAAGTAGACGCGATGCCCTGGGCAGGGGAGGTACATGGACGAGAGAAGAGAGAAGCGGATTGAGACGGCCATCGCTTGGCTCGGCTATTCCGTGGTCTTTTTGGGTCTGATTGTTCTTCTCTTAAGCCTAATGCGGCTGTAGAGTTGGCGGCCAAACGTGGCGGTTTAACAAACACACCCCACTATAGCGAGCGTGATTCCGAGCAGCAGAAAGGGATTCCGGTCATGATTATTGGCGATCGCCTCCGCGAACTGCGCGAGGCAAAGAAATTATCGCAAGGCGACATCGAAAAGCGCACGGGCCTGTTACGATGCTACATCTCTCGCGTAGAAAACGGTCATACCGTTCCTGGCATTGAAACTCTGGAGAGAATGGCTCGAGCCCTAGAGATACCACTCTACCAACTGTTTCACGATGGCAAAGAATCGCCTGTGTTGCCGAGTTTGCTCGAGCGAAACTCGTCTGGCGAAAACGTGTGGGGCAGTTCCGGCAAGGATGCACGGTTTCTAAGGAAATTTCGCCGTCTGTTAAGCAAGGCCAATGAGGAAGACCGGAAGCTCGTGCTGTACATGGCTCAGAAAATGGCGCGTCGTTAGCTTCTCAAGTTTTCTTTTGCGGATGAGCTCCAACTGCCTGGTGCACGCTAATCGGTAAAGTTCGCACTGGACCGCCCTCGCACGATTCCAAGCGCACACGCCGCCCGAACCCCAGGTGTAGCAGTTTCCCCTCAGCGCGTAATACCCCGTCAAGAAAACGCGGGGGTAGGCTATAGGGCGGGGAAAAGTGATACACCCGTCTAAATTGAAGCTGCGCCGGCCTTCTCATGGAAGGAGTTGACCGCAATTATTCTGCTCTGTTCCATGAAACTCCGTCACGCAGTATGGTAACTGTGTGAACGAGCGCGACGACAACCCACAATTGGGGCTCGACGGAACTGCCAGATTCCAGATTCTTCACGGCGCAAGGCAACTGATTGCAGGGCAACTCGGAGTGATAGCAGCATCGCGGCTATTGAGTCACTTCCGCCACGAAGCGGAGCCGAAAGTCGCAGAAGTGCTCTTAACCTTTGTTGGAATCGACTCCGAAACCGACGCACTTCCAATCGGTGCAGTCCGAGACAATTGGAGTCCAGAAGCGCTAAAGCGCAAAGACCGGGAGATTGCCGAAGCCGAGCAGTTCTACCGAGAGACTGCGCTTAATGCGGCTGCCGAACTCCTGCGGTTACTCGACGTACATTCCTAGTACGATCGGGAGTTGGGAGGGGCTGTTGAATCGTGGACCGCTTTCTGTGGCCTGTTTCCGTTTTCAGTGGAGACAGCTCTTGTAGATAGTTGCAGGCGAGAGAGAACCCAACTTCCGTCGCATTATCCGATCTGTTTACCACGTGGTATTTGCTACTTTCTTTGCCCTCTAAGAGCCACTCCTTTCCGTCAGCGAACCGTACTTGGCTTTCCTCAGGCCGCGCAGATGGTAATGACCAGAAATTTGCCTCGCGGACTAAATTGAGGAACTTGTTTACCTGGTCAGGAGTCAAAGATAAAGCTTGTTGCGTTGGCGTGGTTTCACCGCCCCTACTGCGTCTTGTTCCCAGCGTTGCAATGAGATTTCCGGTGCCGTCAGGATTCACGGTTAGCCGAACAACTAAGCTCGGCGTAAACGGCGGTATCAGTAGAAAACGATACACTGTACCGGACGTGATTTTCCCTCGTCGTAGAGAGGGTTCTTCTAAATCGCGCAGTTCGCCTGCGTACCAACGAGCACGCCATTCGCTGAGCGGTGGATATTTGCTGAACAGTCCGACGGGGAAGTACTGGGGATTGGCATCGGGTGGATTCGTCTGCTTGGTCATCGGGTGCTTAGCCTCGGTTTGCGCGTAAAGGGAGACCAGACCGCAAAGACAGAAAAGAAATGAGAGCAAGAGACGCATGCCGTAATCATCTAACACGCAGGACAACTTGGAAGTTGTGTTCTAGACCCGCTCAAGGTTGCGCAACCGTCCATCTCTATCCCTGCCTGCGCCACCACGAAATTAAGACACTACCCCAAAAAGACGCAAACTTGGAGTGACGTTCCATGCTGACAATCAGGACTTACCGAGTTTTTCCACTCGCCTGTGCAGGTTCCACTGCAGGAGAAAGACGAGTAGCGCGACGAGAAGCGCCATCGTGAAAGTTGTCGAAAATTCTCGGATAAGATAGACAACCAGTAAGTCGCCCACCCTTCGGTCATCGAGCAATCTGTTACAGAGTTCATACAAACTGATGGAAGCAAAAATCCCCCAGCCTTGGTACGTGAGACTTCTCCAATACCGGAGACTGTCCACAGTCGATTTCAGCAGGGCAAGGTATGCGGGACCACCTTCCTGTCTCGCTGTCCGGAATGGTGGTGCGATACGCCAGACCAGCATCATTTTGACGAAAGCCACGACACTCACTGTCAGCAAAAACAAAAGGTAAGTCTTAAAAATCGCAGTAGGGACGGAGTGCATCGCCCTTGGGTCCCAAGCGGGCGAGGAAGATTCCTGCAGCATCTATGCCCTCGGTGTCAATTCTATTTGCCCAAAATGCTTCTGAGGTGCCAAGCGCCTACGCTCACCAAGCAGCAGGCCGCGAGGAACAAAACCAGTTTGAGGCGGAAAGACTTTATTGGAGTTGAGGTTTTTCCTCCGCCCCGCCCAATGGAAACAAACTTTCCAGTAATCGATGCAGCCAAGAGGTCGCTGGCCAACACGAAACCAATAACATCAACCCAATATCCCATAACAAACTCAACCTCCGACGTTTGGATTGTAGCGTGTGTCTCAAGCGAGCGGATACCCAACCTTTCCGGTAAGCGCGTTACCAGGACTTGACCAGTTACTTTCTAACGACTTCTGGCTCCGATGATTATTGCCGATATATGTAACTTCTACGAGACTCATCGTATTTATGATCACTGCAAGTACTGACCGTTGGAAGGCAGTTGCGGGACAGCTACGATTGAACGCCATCTCGTGCGTCATCGCAGCATATTGGCTTGGTGGGAACCTAGGGGCCGCAATGTGGAGGCCGCGCGATGTTTTCTATCCTTTCCCGCTCATATTGTGGGGATTTTTCACTGTTTTGTTTTGGTATGCGACACTCCGATACTTCAACCAATTGAGCTGGGCTGTGTCAACAGAAGAGGCAAGGTTAAGAAAAGCGAAGGTACGTCCGCTTGTGGCTTACATCCTCGGCATTACGTTCAATTGCTTTTGCTTGGCCCTGTGTGCTGTGGCAATCAAATCGTTTGGCAAGCTCTACGCTGTCGGCGCGGTTGTCTTGGGAATATCAATGATTCTGATGATTTTGAAAACAGAACGAAAAATAAAGGAGCTAGCTCACTGGTTATCCCAACCTCACGCCGAGTCCATCACTTAAATTGTTTTCGCTAGTGCCCGGTAAGTCGTTTACCATGATGCGCCGATATACTTGAGAAATGGAAGCGCCGAAATACATTCCGAGCGACGCTCTGGATGCGTTTGAGCGACAGGACTACGAACTCGTCTTGAAGCTCGCGCTGCCCGCCGCAATGGATGGAAACTCTGACGCTCAAACAACAGTCGCGCTGCTTTACCAGTGCGGATTGGGAGTGAATCGAGATGTGTTGGAAGCTGAACGCTGGCTATTGAGGGCCGCCGAACGCGGCAATCCCGTTGCGTGGAACAATCTAGGGTCACTGTATGCCTCGAAAGTTCCTGAGCTTATGCATCGATGGGGCGCAGCCCAAGAATGTTACGAGAAATCCAAGCAACTCGGGTTGAACGTCGCCGAACCATACCCACCCAAGTCGGCATAATTCTATTTGTCCGGTTTCGGCTGCGGACAAGGTCGATTTTGCGGCCAATTTCGCGCCCTGGGTGATAGATTTGCATCATGCTTCCTTCATACCAACGTACCAGTGGACTCCAATGAACAAGACCGCAGCGACGATTCTTTTTCTCATGGGTGTAGTTGCTTTTCAATCATCCTGCGGCACCGCACCGAAGCAGGACTGCGACAAACGCTTGAAGGAAGAAATCCATCTGGGAGCGCCGCAAGAGATTGTGGAAGCGACTCTCAAAAAGTGTGGGTTCAAAACAATGATGGACGCTACAAAGAAAACTTTGTATGGCGACAAGCTGGTTCAGGGTATCCCGGCTTCGGCGAGGACGCAGGTACTCATAAATTTGGATTCGGACAACAGGGTCGCCACGGTCACTGTCACCACTGGACTCATCGGACCATGACCTCAACTCCCGATTTTAGGACTTTAGCGGTTGCGCGTTAACCAGGATTCGTGTCGATCATTATCGCAGTTGGTCTACCTTCGAAACGCGAAGTTTATTTTGAGACGAGTTTCTCCGCGGCGAGTTTTTGGGCGGTGGCGAAGGCGTCGGCAGCGGGAACTTTTACGTCGGGCTCGACGCCGGTTCCTTCCCAGTTGGTCTTGCTGATCGGGTTGATGGCGCGGGCAAAGGGAACACCAATCATGAAGTGGTCGTCAATGCGATGACCTGAGACGGGGTGGGCACCGCCTCCGGTGGTTTCGCCGATGATTGTGGCACGCTTCAAATTCTTGAGGTTGTAGCTGAACTCTTCGGCGCCTGAGAAAGTTTGCTTTGACGTGAGCACGTAGGCTGGTTTCCCGTCCAATCGCTTCCCTGGCACATAGGGCAGAGTCCAATACTGGTGTGTTGCGTCACCTTTGCGCTCCCAGAGATCGTTCAGGTGGGTGGGCTCTGAAAACAAGTAGGTGGAAAGGAAGGCGACCATTTTGGGATCGCCACCGCCGTTTTCGCGCAAGTCGAAGATGATGGCGTCGACGTTGGCGAGGAAATTCATCGCGGCAATGGCGGTGGGCCCGCACACTTCCGCATCAGCGAAAAAATTGAACTTGAGATAGCCGACGTTGCCGGAGAGGATCTCCACTTTGTCGAAACCGCAGTTCGTGTGCTCCATGTCCTTGCGGTAGCGAGCACGCGCTTCGGCGTCCGGCGGGCCCGGTGGATGATCCGGCATGGGAGCGGGGCTGAAATCCACACGAAGATGTTTGTCATGGCTCACTTCCTGGAAATTGTCGGTGAGCATTTTGGCGAAAGCATCGCCGTCGGTGATGGAATCGTAGTCACCTTTTTTCTGTTTTGCTTTGACAACGTCTTCCATCTTTTTCGCAGTTTCCGGAAAAACGTAGGACTCATTGAGCTGGGCGATGGCGCCGTCAATCACGCGCGTTCGCGTTGCGGCGTCAATCTTGAAGCTCAAATCCGACAGCTTCGTGCCGGGAGGGATGGCGCGAAGCGCAAAGCCGGCGACTTGGGCGGGATCACTGTCTTTCACTTCCAGCTTTCCAAAAGCGGTTATCCCGTCGCTCCGCCCCTTGACGAGGAATTCGAGGCTCAGCGGTTCGCTCTTGACGATTTGGAGAAGGTCAAAACCGCCGGTCATGCCGCGGAAGTGCATCTCGTGGTCCACCGGTTTGCCGGGATCGTATTTATGGAGGTAAGCGTCCAAGAGAGCGCGGTCGCCGCTGTTGAAGGCTTCGAACCAGGCTTTGAAGGTGTGGCCGGCCGGAGTATCCGGAATTGCGGGCTGCACTTGGGGAATCGCTTGCAGTGCCAATGCAGCCGCAAGCCCTAAAACGAAAGCCAAGCAGCATCGAGAGAGCACGCGCACCTCAGCGAGGATTTCCTTTTGGACTTCCGATTCGACGAAGTATACCACCAGGTTCACAAGCGTCGGCAACAGGGAGTGTTCTCGACGAGACTGCTTATCGGTAGCAAAGCAAAGCGGGCGTGTCATCGGACTATCGGACATGCGGAATCCACACCGCGTTTACCAGGATTCGACCACCAGCTTTGCAACTTGCCAAAGGCCCTCCTAGCACTCAAGGTATCATAGTGATATCATCATGATAGCTCATCGGATTTGTGCAGGAGGAGAAATGACGATGAATACGAAGCAAACTGCGGCCAATGTCGAACAAGTGGTCCGCGTTCAAAACGGCTGGGTCATGCTGGTTGTGGTAGTCGGACTTTTGTTGGGTGATGCTGCTTTACTAATTTTCTCGATTCAGGATGGAACTCAATCATCCGGTCAGCCGCACGCAAGCCTTATTGTGGCTTGCCTCCTCTTTCTTGGCGTTTGCGTTGTCATGTTAAAGGGCTTTTTTACGTTACAACCGAATGAGGCCCGAGTCCTCGTGCTCTTCGGTGATTACAAGGGCACCGTGCGCACGAGCGGATTTCATTGGGGCAATCCGTTCTACACCAACGGCCCCCAGCAGGCCGGCGGAATCACCATAGGCAGAGAGATTCAGACCAAACTGGCTGGCACCAAAGCGGACGCAGGAGTGTCGGCACGGAAAAGTATGGGCCGGAACAAAATGTCCCTTCGCGCTCGGACTCTCAACGGTGACAAGTTGAAAGTTAACGATAAGCGCGGGAATCCCATCGAAATCGCAGCGGTTGTTGTGTGGCGCGTTGCGGATACTGCGCAGGCGATGTTTGATGTCGACAACTATGAGAATTACGTTCCGACGCAAAGCGAATCGGCGTTGCGCCATTTGGCGAGTCTGTACTCCTATGATTATGGAGAAGAAAATGAAATCACTCTCCGTAGCGGTGTGACGGAAGTATCGCAGGCCCTGCGCACCGAACTTCAAGAACGACTGGCCAAGGCAGGCGTTGAGGTGGATGAGGCGCGGTTGACCCACCTGGCGTACGCGCCAGAAATCGCACAGGCAATGCTTCGCCGCCAGCAGGCCGAAGCGGTCATAGCCGCGCGGCAAAAGATAGTCCAAGGCGCTGTCAGCATGGTTGATATGGCTCTGAAGGAATTAGCTGAGAAGCAAGTGTTGGTACTTGATGACGAGCGCAAGGCCGCGATGGTCAGCAATCTCATGGTCGTGCTCTGCGGCGAGTCCGAAGTCCATCCAGTGCTGAATACTGGCACGCTCTATAACTGAACGGTAAGGCTGATGGACCGAAAGCCCTTTCTACTTCGCATTGACCCTAAGCTCTGGGCCGAACTGGAAGCCTGGGCACAGGACGAATTGCGCAGCGTTAATGGTCAGGTCGAATATCTCCTTCGACAAGCTGTACAGAAACGTAAAGGGAACCGGGGGCAAAGCAATCCGCACCCTATTAAACTTCCCACTAAGTGATGATGAGTGGTGTCGGACGGATAGGGCACTAGGCGTTCGGCTGTTTGAGTGTTTGAGATTATCTCCGACCACGTAACGAAATGTGCGGAACTTTACGCGATTGCGCCCCGAGAATCAGGTCGGGCCGCGCTGCAATCAAAAGATCGTGCCGCGCCTATGGCCTGGACAACAGTTCAATGGCCTTGAGAATCTTCAAGGTCATGCGAGTGATAAAAAGGCATATCCCGAGAGTGCAGAACCCCACGGTATACGCCATGAAAAATACGTCCGCTGTGAGCGTTCTCCGCTCGGCATCGCTCACCATTGGTCCCACCCTATGGAGTGTGGCGATGACGCTCCCCGCCTGGATCAGCAGGAGGAGAAGGAAGATTCCGACCCCAGCAATCTGCCATCTTCGAATCTTGTCCACTTCGTTAAGGGATTTACGCAAGGCCATTTCCATTTGTTCGGACATTAGACACTCCTTTTGAGATTGAATTGCTTGCGGAGAGCTGCCAAACCGTAAGCCAAACGCGATTTTGCGGTACCCAACGGAATTTCCAGGATCGCCGCCACGTCCGCGAGAGGCATATCTTCTTGGAAGTGCAGCACCAACACGGCTCGGCTCCCTGGCGAAAGTACATTTGTACTCAGTAGTTCCTTCAGGATCGCATCCGGCGGGACCGATTCGTTCGCGGCCATGGATTCGAGCGCAGATTCGTCGAGCCCTTGTTCCCGCCAGCGTTTTTCCCTCTTCAGGTGACGGAACGCGAGGCGACTTGCTACGCGGTAGGCCCATGCACGAAATAGTTCTGGATCGTGCAACGCCCCAAGTTTTCGGCTTATGGTAATTAGAACCTCTTGCAGCACGTCACTGGAGGAAGTCGTTCCGACCAGGCCGCACAGGTAGCGGTGCAACGCGGGCTGGACGCTACGAAGCAGGCATTCGAGTGCTTCGCGATCATCGCACTGGGCTCTCAGAACCCACCGCGCTTCTTGGATAGAGGTGCCCACGTGTGTGCTTTACTGTAGTAGAGGCAAGGCCACCCTGAAAAGTTCGGTGGGACTGCAAAAGATTTTCGTGTGCGTATCTTTCGACAAGCGGGTCGGTCACAGAGACTCCCGAATGTTGATTCGACGCCCCCCGCCGATAATACGCTTCCACTTTGCGGTTACCGCGTTCTACCAGGACCTTGGCCAATTCGACAGCGTGAACATCAGCGGTAGAATGGATTTGCAAAGAGAACGATGCACATTCCAGATTTGGAACTCTGCCGCTATCACACCGGACCGTTCGATGGAGACAACTGCTCAGTGCCGCTGTGAGCCATCGGCCCGGGCGCTCCACGGAGGATTAGCGTCTTAACAACCGGTCGCTATTAGGCGAGCGCTACCTCCAGAGGTCTAGTTGCGGACACCTCAGGCGATGTTGCCATCCGAGGACAGTCGAGCGGATTATTACACTCGAGTATTGACGGCTTGAGTATTTCCGAAGTCAAATACCGACCAGAATGACTCCAATGCATACGAAGACGGCGGCCAGCCAGCGCCTCCGGTCGACGTTCTCCTTGAGGACTACTCTTGCCGCGATGGCGTTACTAAGAAAGGTCAGTGATCCTGTCGCTGGTCCAACGAGACTTAGATCGGCTCGATTTAGTGCGACAAGTAAGGAGAAAAAACTAAGTGCCATGAAAATCAGTCCAAGAATGAATCTATATTCTCCCAGAACCGCTCTGGGCCGGACGAACAGAGATGCACGAAGTTGTGACCCACTTGGGAATTGAATTCTTCGCATCGCGCTTGCAATTAATACATCTCCCACAGTTGTCATGACTACAACAGCAAATATCGCAAACCAGCTTTCAACGGTCTTGCTTTGGAGTGGAACCGTATTCATTCTGACGTCTCGCTAATATGGGACGTGGCTGGTGGGCCACTAGCAACAAACCCTACGCCGACAACAATAGAAAAGACTCCGAGCCAGCGGGTGAGTGAGACTCGCTCGTGAAGGAAAGTCACTGCAAGCAGCATCATCACCACATACCCAATCGAAGTGACAGGGAGCACGTAACTCAGATCAAGCTGAGTCAACGCTCTCATATAGGAGATGATGTAAATTATTAGCAGCAGCATGCCTAATAGAACCTTGGGATCCGCCAGCACGAATATAAGCTGTTGGGGACTCTTTACCGGGTCCATCGCTTTCATACTCGACGCTAGGCAAGCGTCGCCCAGTGATGCGGCGGTAGCAACGATAGTCAGAGTAATCCACTGGTGAGGTTTTAGGTTATTCGACACAGAGTCCCTTCAATAGCATAGTCCACTAGAAATTGTCGGCGAACGGCCCGCAGACCCGGGAAGTGGCTCGACGGTCATTGAATTGTCCTCGTGTTTGTACGCAAATTAGTTTAAACAGGCCTCGTTCAATTGGAAATTCAAAATGCGGGAAACTTTGTAGATCCTCCAGTCTCCACTCTTCAAATAACCAGTAAGGTAAGGATGCTGGCTTGCCGCGGGAGAATGTGACGGAACGTCACAAAAGTGAAACCATCCTATCCCTTCGAGAGCTACATACCCGCCTGGTTAGTTAGATAACCAGACATCAAGTTCGTATCATTAATATTGTGCCGAGCTTTTCCGTCCATGCCAAATCCGGGCCGTGCCGTGTTATCTTGCCTGCGCGGGTATCGGAGGGGGAACCGATGGCATCGACTTCAGTACAGATTCCCTGGTGGGCCTGGACCTGGCCACTCGTCGCTTGCATCGTGCTGGTGCTCCAGTTGTTGCTCGGCTCCGGCGGACCGCTGGCGGCGGCGGAGGCATTTGCGTTGATCGCCACGGTGTTCGCGGCGGTCTATCACGCGGAAGTCGTAGCGTTCCGGGTCGGCGAACCTTTCGGGACGTTAGTCCTCGCGGTCGCCGTCAC
>Ga0210409_10006312_pt1 | contig 12360 bp, 11 predicted proteins | sample IncBWH17MmetaG_FD_161649 | JGI IMG/M metagenome (GOLD analysis project Ga0210409, IMG submission 161649) | Forest soil microbial communities from Barre Woods Harvard Forest LTER site, Petersham, Massachusetts, United States - Inc-BW-H-17-M | ecosystem: Environmental > Terrestrial > Soil >...
CATTGCGTTGCGCCAAGCCGGCGATATCGATGTCCTGATTCATGCGACAGATCTGAAGCGCGTCCAGGAGGCGATGGGGAAGATCGGCTACGTGCCGCATTTGAATTTTTCGGAAGACGAAGAAGCGGCATACATAAAGTCTGGGTACGAGTGCGCATTCGACGGTGCAGCAGGAAGGAATTTGCTGGAGGTTCAGTGGGCGATTGAGCCGCACTTTTATGCGGTGGATCTTGATCTTGAAGGGTTATTCCGCCGTGCGCAGACGGTGCCGGTTATGGGTTTAGAGGCAAAATCGCTGTCACCGGAGGACCTTTTTGTAGTATTGGGTTTGCATGCGGCGAAGCACGTATGGGGACGGCTGATCTGGTTATGCGACCTGGAGCGGATCAGCAGGCTGGCACTCAACTGGAAAAGGATCTCTGAACACGCGCAGCAGTTGGGTGTAGTGCGGATTCTCCGCGTTACGCTACTGCTTGCAGAAAGACTGCTAGGTTCTCCTTGCCCGACATTGGCCGCGGAGAATCTTCCCGAGGATTCGGCAGCTGAAACATTGGCGGAGGAGATCGAAACATACATTTCAACCGCTAAGACATACGATGTTAAGTCGCTCGCGTACTTTCGCCTGATGCTGCGATTGCGAGAACGGCGCATCGACCGTTTCCGATTTGTTAGCCGATTTGTATTTACGCCGGGGCCCAGCGAATGGGCGGTGATGCGACTCCCGAAGCTTCTATTTCCGCTATACCGGGTCGTGAGAATTACTCGCCTAGCCGGCAGAATAGTCAGTGGCCGAGTCTGAGCGAGTCCAATTTCGCAGATAAAGGACGTACATCAGCGCGCATCCCAGCAGCGGCACATAGAACCCAGCTTTCAAGGTACCAAATCTTGTGGACGAAACACCGACAAGCCATGGTAAAAGGCCGCCTCCGATGTTGGACAGAACGAACATGAGCGATCCGATCCGGGGGGAATCGAACTCAGGGGAGAGAAGTGAAATTGTAATGGGGTAGACGTATGAGAGACCCAAACCCCCGGCGCAGGCGCTGGCAGCCACTCCCGGCAATTCATGCGAGAAGATCAGTCCTGCCATTCCGGCGCAAGCCAAAACTAAGCCTGTTTGGACGAGACGGATTTCGTCAATGATCTGGAGCAGAGCGGGTGCCAGCATTCTGCCGAGCGTCAGCGAGGCATAGAAGAAGGAGGGAATCGCCAAAGATGTCGCCAGTGTTAAGGTTCCCAGACTCTTCCCATAGGACGCCAGCCACTGGCCAAATGCGTTTTCCACCCCGACGTAGAGAAAAAAAAGCAGTGCGAGAATGGAAAACAGATGGGTACGCGCACGTATCAAAGACAGGACTGGCCGTCTATCCAATGTCACAACCGGTTCGACGATCCGGTTGCCGGTTAACGCAATGCCGATCACAACCGAAATCGAGAAACCGGAGACGCAGAGCAAAAATAGCGGAATATGTTGAGTCTTGGCAGCTGCGGCCACCAGGAAGGGACAGGCTACCGCTCCCGTGCTCCAGAAGAAATTCAGCAGATTTAGCGTGGCGCTTCTGCGTCCCGGATTCACGGCGGCGACCATCAGGTTCGCCGCAGGAACTGCCAAGCCGAGTCCGAAGCCATTGGCTGCAATGCAAAGAGTGGCACACCATTTTGGACCGGCAAGCAAAAAGGCCAGTCCCATGGCGGTGAGAAGAAGCCCAACCTTCATTGCGAAGCGGTAGCCACGCCACGAAGCCAAGACTCCTGAGAGGGCAACAGCGCAAGTCGAAGCAACATACTGGACGGGGAAAAACGCCCCCACCTGTGAGTAATTCAATGACCAGCGCGCCGAAAGCGTCGGCAGCATCGGACCGAGAATGACGGTGGCGATTCCGATGGGAATGAATGAGATATACGCGGCATAGGTGAGAACGCGGGCAGAATCGGGCGCTGTGCGCGTGGCGGCGGTAGGCATGGAGGGCTACTGCGTCCCCGGGCAGACGCAAGATCGTGTTGATCCTAGCAGGAGGGGGGGGCGTTTGCCGTAGATTCCCGCACGACGAGTTCAGGCTCGATCGCAATCTCCGAAGGGTATTCCTTCCTGCCCTCAATTCGATCCAACAGGGTTTGGGCGGCGACTTCTCCCATACGGTTCAATGGCTGCCGCACCGTCGTCAGGCTCGGAGTATGAAAGGCCGCTCCGGGGATGTCGTCAAATCCGAGAACGGATATATCCTGCGGTACCCGGAGGCCCTTTTCCATGAGCGCGCGGATCGCCCCGATTGCGGATATATCGTTATAGGCGAAAATTGCAGTGAATGGCTTCTGACGAGCGAGCAGCTGCTTGGTGAACGGGTAACCCAACATCGGCGTTGGGTCGTCCGTATCGATCTGCACGATCAGCTCAGGGTCAATATTGATCCCGATCTCTGCTGCCACGTTACAGATCGCATCCCAACGGTCCATTGAATCGGAACTTATCGGATTGCCCTTCATGAACGCGATGCGTTCATGGCGCAGATCCTTCAGGTGGTTGAGCGCCAGGACAGCTGCTCTCTTGTGATCGAGCACGATGTTGGTGATGCCCTTCAGTTTCTTGTGACCTGCGATCGCCACAGTGGGCAACATAGGCGCTTCCTGAACTGTCGTATCAACGGTGATGATCCCCTCGACTCCGCGCTCGGAGAGAAGTTGCGAATAGCGGCTCAACAGAGCCTGATCGTGCCGATGGACGACAGTCAGGAAAAAATAGTCGCGCTTCCTCAGATACTGCTCGATGCCGCTAATGATCGGAGAACTGTAGGAATCGCCGATCTCCTCCGCGATCACACCAATCGTGTAAGTGCGCTTGTTGCGGAGAGTACGGGCAAAGAAGTTTGGCCGATAATTGAGCTCCTTGGCGGCCGCACGGATGCGGTTCTTGGTCTCCTGCGGAATGGACCGGGCAGATGGAGAATCGTTGAGGACGGCCGACACGGTGCCTGGGGTAAGTCCTAAATGTTGCGCGACTGCTTTGAGCGTGATGACTTGCGGCTTTTGGCCGGGTTTCTTGACTTGAACCATGGGCTTTTGAATCGTTTTAACTATGCCGGCTGCTGAATTTCCACACCATCTTAACTGCACAACCAAATCGTGTCAGGGATTGCGCACACCCTGTAGTTTTGAATACTTCTGCACAACTGCCGCGTCGTGAAGTTATACCTTCGCGTAACGCTCGCTGTTCGGCTTCGACCCCCTCAACGCAAAATACAAAATGTACAGATAACAAACGACCGGCAAGAAGAATGCGTGATGAATGCCGACGTGGTCTGCGATCCAACCTTGCGCTACCGGAATGATGGCTCCTCCGACGATAGCCATAATCATGATTCCGGACCCATCTCCAGTCAGGGGCCCGAGTTCCGCCACGCCCAGAGTAAAGATGCTGGGGAACATGATGGAGTTGAAGAATCCAACCAGAATGATGGTGTACATCGCAGTATGGCCGTTCGTCAGCATGGAGACCGCGACGAGACCTGCCGCGCACACTGCACAAACACCGAGCAGAGCTCCTGTTGGCGCGACTAAATGGCCTCCACGAAGCGCAGTGGCGATTGCGAGGAGTGCCGCTACAACTGCGACCAGCGCGAAAAGCGGGCGGGCAGTAACCATGATATTGACGACCGCCCAAAGCACGGCTACTACGCTGAAATGGACTGGAGGTGCAAGCTTGTCAGCAAATGTAGTGGCAACCCAGGACGAAATCAGAAACAGTAGCACTCCACCGACCGACGCAAGCGCCATATAGGCCGCCTTTGCCCCGCTCAGTAGCGCTGATCCGAAGAAACGACCCACCATTGCGCCGCCCCAGTAGAGTGCGACGAAGCCGGCGGCAACCTTTTCTGTTAGACCTCCAATTTCAGGCTGGCCGAAGTAGTTCACCAAAAAGCTGCCAATGGAAACCTCAGCGCCAACATACACAAAGATGGCGATCGCCCCGAAGATCAGATTCGGATGATTCCAGATTGAGTCGTTAACCTTCTCACCTACCTTGTGCTGCGCGTGCTCGATCTTCGGCAACCTGAAGCTGCCGATCGCGATCGACAGCAAGACCAGCGCGATGCCCAGTCCCACATAAGGCAGCTTGACCGTTGCCGCTTCGTGCACGCGATAAGCCTGCAGCGCATCTGGGGCCAGAGCTCTCACTTCCTCGATCTTTCGTGCCGCGGTCAGGATGAAGAGGCCGCCGAAGAAGGGGGCAAGAAACGTCCCCAGTGAATTGAACGCTTGCGTCAGGTTAAGCCGGCTGGATGCGGTCTCTGGTTTTCCCAGCACAGTGACGTACGGATTTGCGGCAACCTGAAGGCAGGTGATTCCAGCAGCCAGGACGATAAGAGCGCCTAAGAACAAAGGAAAAGATGGAACGCTGGCTGCGGGCACAAACAGGAACGCACCCAGTCCCATCGTAAGCAAGCCGACAACCATGGAACGCTGATAGCCAATCCAATCGATGACCTTGGCCGAAGGGATCGAGAAGAGAAAATAGGCGCCGAAGAAAGCGAACTGAATCAGCATGACCTCTGCGTAATTCAAATCAAAGATCGACTTCAGGTGCGGAACTAAGATGTCGTTCAAACAAGTGAGGAATCCCCACATAAAGAAGAGCGTAGTCACCGTGGCCAACGGAGCACCGTAGCTTTGGCCGGAGCCGGGTGCGGTGGCCTGGCTTGCAGTATTGGGGGTTGCGATCGCCATGAGTTCGAATCCACCCTTCGAGGGGTTATGAATTGCGTGATCGCCGCAATCATACATCGGGGAGGAGCTATTTTGCGCATTTTCTTCTGGGAAGGAATCGCGCCCGGGCCCTACAAAATCGATTCTCTAGCTTGACAATCGGTTGCGGTTGCCCGAGACTCAGTCGTTTCCGGCAATCATCTTTTCTTATGGGTCCTACTTATGCGTAGAGCAATTCTGTTCGTACTCTTGACTGCCGTTGCCCTTGGCAGCAAGCCTGTCCTGGTGGCACAAAGCGAAGCGAAAGATGTGGTGGTGTTCAGCGAGCCGGGATTTCCGGCCGCAAACTCAGCTGCTCCTTCCGCACAGCAACTGGCAAACTTGTTTGGGGATGTGAGAAACGTAGGCGCAGAGCAATTACCCGCAATCCTCTCATCACAGTCCTCTCACATTTTGGTGCTTCCTTATGGCTCAGCCTTCCCTGAGGAGAGTTGGCCGGCGATTAAGAGCTTTCTGGATCGCGGAGGCAATCTCCTGGTGCTCGGCGGCATGCCGTTTACGCGTGCGGCGTATCGCGACGCCCAGGGGTGGCATCTGCGCGATTACAGCGTCAGGTTCATCCGCCCGCTGATGATCGATCAGTACCAGGAGACTCCGGGATCGGATGGTCTTCAATTCCAGAACAATCCCGAGTTGACTTTGAAAGTGCCAGCGTTCTCCTGGAAGCGAGCGTTCAGCCCAGTGATCAGGCTGAGTGCTGTGGATCTGTACCATCGGGGTGGCGCGGCAGGTTCACTCGATGCACGGCTAGAGGCGCTCGCATGGGGCACTAAAGACGGGCGAAAGTTGTCTGCACCTGCGATTCAGGTGGATCACGACCGGAACGGGTTCGACGGTGGACGCTGGATTCTGGTGAATGCAGAGCTTGGGCGCGAGTTCTTCGACAACAAGGAACTGATCCAGTCTCTGCTGAATCGGGCGCGGGAAGGCGAACTGCAATTCGCCGTGCGTCCTGTGTTACCGCTCTATTTTCCGGGCGAGCCGGTAGAACTGCAAGTAGACTGGTATGCAGCGCAGCCGGCGAGCGGGCTCTCGGTGAACGTCACGAGCTTCCAGGAGTCCGATCCCTCGAATCGCACAACCGCGACTGCGGCGCTCCCGTCGACGGCGCCGATCATACTTCCGCCAGCTCCGGGCAAGGGACTCATCATCATCGAGGCGGAGTTGGTGCAGGGCGACCGAGTGCGTGCCATCTATCACTCGGGATTCTGGATTCGCGATGAGGCTTACCTTCGATCCGGCCCGCATCTGAGTGTCAATCACGATTACTTTGAACTCGATGGCCATCCTCTGGCGATAGTGGGCACGACATACATGTCGAGCGAAGTGCAGCGGCTGTTTTTCGAGCATCCCAACGTTTACGTGTGGAGTCAGGATCTCGGACAGATCCATGACGCGGGATTGAACATGATCCGCACCGGGTGGTGGACCGGCTGGGACAAGTTCTGCGATGAGAATGGGCAGCCTTACGAGCGGACGCTGCGCACGCTAGAAGCCTATCTCATGACGGCGCGTAAATACAGTTTGCCAGTGCAGTTCAATTTCTTTGCATTCTTGCCAGATGTTCTCGGGGGCAACAATGCGTTTCTGGACCCAGCGGCGGTAAGAAAGCAGCAAACCTTGATCTCCGCGGTCGTCTCGCGCTTCCACGAAGTGCCTTTTCTGGCTTGGGACCTCATTAATGAACCTAGTTTTTCTCAGCACTTGTGGACGATGCGCCCCAATGGCGATTCCATTGAGTTGGCGGCTTGGAACGAGTGGCTGAACAAGCGCTACCCGGATCGTGCAAGACTCGCTGCAATGTGGAACGTTCCGCCGCAATCCCTTGCAGGAGCGATCTCTGTTCCCAGCGAAATGGAATTTTCTCCCCGTGGAGTGTACGTCGGCGTCGACTCTCTGCGGTTGAACGACTACGTGCTCTTTGCGCAGGAGTCATTCGCGCAATGGGTGCGTACCATGCAGGAAACCATCCATGCTACAGGCTCTCAACAGCTGGTCACGGTCGGTCAGGATGAGGGCGGGATCCAAGACCGCCTTTCGCCAGCGTTCTGGGGTTCGTCTGTCGACTTCACGACGAATCACTCCTGGTGGCAGAACGACTACATTCTTTGGGATTCGCTCGCGGCGAAGCAGCCGGGTGAAGCCATGCTCATCCAGGAAACGGGGCTGCAGCGGGAGTTGAACCTCGATGAGATCGCGCGGCGTACTCCGGAGAATGAAGCTGCTCTCCTCGAAAGGAAGGTCGCATCGTCATTCATACAGGGATCCGGAGCCATCGAATGGCTCTGGAATACGAATTCCGATATGACAGAGAGCAACGAGACACCGATTGGGGCAGTGCGTACTGATTACACCGAAAAGCCAGAGGCGACGTTGCTGCGGAAATTTGCTCAATTTGCGCCTTCGCTGCAGGAGCATCTTCGAGATCCTCAACTTCCCCCGATCGCCATCGTCACCTCGCAGGCGTCGCAATATTCCGTACTGGCCGATTTCCAACTGGAGGCACAACGGCGAGCCGTGCGCGCTCTGACATACCTGGCCAGGTTGCCGGTTTATGTGATCGCTGAGAACCAGATCGAACGGCTCGGCAATCCAAAGCTGGTTATTCTTCCATCGCCGCAGGCGCTCAGCGACGCGGCCTGGGCAGCGCTGGTGAAGTATGTAGATGCGGGAGGAAATCTGCTTGTTACTGGCCCAGTCGAGAGGGACGAGCACTGGCAGCAGAGACATCGAGCGCTCGAACTCGGTGTCAAGGCACATGCCGAGCCGCTGGTCTATCACGATGCCGAATTGAAGCTTGGTGAACGCCGGATCTCGCTAGCGTTCGGGCAGCAGCAGCAGAATTGGCTCGACTCACTCCACTTCGACGATGGCTCAACTCTGAGGGAAATATCGCATGGCAAGGGTCGGATCTACTGGGCCATCTATCCGGTTGAGCTGGCTGAAGAGCTGCAATGCGCCGCTGAACTCTATTCCTTTGTCGCAACGCGGATCGATATCGCACCGCCATTTAGCTCACTTACTCCACTACCAGCCGGAGTGTTGGTGTTCCCGACCGTGATGGCAGACTCAGTTTTGTACGTCATGGTTTCCGATTCCGCTGAGGACGCCTCCATCAACATTCGTGATCAAGCAACAGGAGCGCCTCTTGCATTTCGCCTGCTGACACAACACGCCGCAATCGCTGTCATCGGAAAGAAGGAGCGCCGAGTCGTCGCCAAGTACGGCTTCTAAGCATCGAAACACAATCGGTTGCAGCAAATACCCGATTCTATGGACCTCGTCGGGCTGATATTGATTTTAATTTGGGTGCTCCTTCTACCATTCTCTCCAGGGCCCCTCGATCGATGTTGGTGTCGATGCGGGGTGGACGCCGGTCCCGGAAGTGGCGGTGGTTCCTTGGGATACTGCTCGCGTTTCTTGTAACTATTTCAATCTGCGTGCCAATTATCATCGTCCGCGCGCAGCCAATCTTGCGCAGTCGAGTGATCGAGACGCTGTCTGCTCGTTTCAAGAGTCGCGTGGAGCTTGCGGAGCTTCACGTTTGGATCGCGAATGGGCTTCACGTTGCGGGTAAAGGACTCCAGATCTATGGCGCGACTGATCCCAATCCCGGAGAGCCGGGCGTTCAGCCGCTGCTCAATGTTTCGGAATTCCATTTCCATACTTTTCTGCGCAACCTGTTTCGTAAGCCAATGAAGTTGGATACAGTCTACGTGAGCGGGCTTATCGTGAATATTCCGCCTAAAAAAGATCGCCCAGAAATGCGCAGTCTGCGCCGCCAAAGTCACAAGATGAGCATCGCGGTTGCGCACTTTGTCCTTTCGGATACAAAGCTGATTATCAATACCGAGAAGCCGGGGAAGGCGCCGCTGGAGTTTGATATCAGTGACCTGCGAATGAGTGACATCGGACCAGGACGGCCGCTGCGATTTGACGCGACGCTGATTAACCCCAAGCCGGTCGGCAATATTCATTCCGTAGGGAGCTTTGGTCCACTGAACGAGTTGAGCCCTCGCGATTCGGCAGTTGAAGGCGACTATTTCTTTACGCACGCCAATCTCGGTTCCATCAAGGGCATTGCCGGCATTCTCACTTCTACCGGCCGCTATGGCGGTACGTTAGGCCGGATCGAGGTTATGGGCGAGACCGATACTCCCGACTTCTGTTTGGATGTCAGCGGCCATCGGGTCAATCTGCATACAGACTTTCATGCAATCGTCGATGGGACTGATGGCGATACCTACCTAGACCCCGTTCGTGCTCGTTTCCTGGGCACGAGCTTCACTGCCAGCGGAAAGATCGTGCGGGTGAAAGAGCCCCACGGCCACGAGATCGATCTCGATGTTGCGATGGATGGAGGCGCCATAGGGGATCTCCTGAAACTTGGTGTCAGGACCGATCCACCGATTATGACGGGTCCGATCCGGCTGAAGACGAAGTTGAACATATCGCCCGGTGACCGCGACATTTCGGATCGCCTGCGGCTCGCCGGCATTTTTCATATTCCGGCTGGCTATTTCACAAATGAAAAGCTTCAGACGCGCATCGATAACATGAGCTTGCGGGGCATGGGGGAACCGAAGCTGATTGGCAAGGAAGATGTAAACATGGCGACCGACCTGGAGGGAAAGTTTCTGTTGCAGGATGGCATCTTGTCCTTCTCGCTACTGCACTTTCAAATCCCCGGCACTCATGCCGATATGACGGGAAAGTACAGCCTGGATGGCGCCACATTTGAGTTTCATGGGCTACTGAAGACGGACGCGAAACTTTCTCAAATGACAACCGGCTGGAAGTCAATTCTGCTGAAGGCGGTGGATCCCTTTTTTCATAAACACGGGAGCGGGGCCGAGATTCCGTTCAGGATTACGGGTACGCGGTCCGAACCGCATTTCGGCCTCGATTTTGGCCGTGATTACGGCCGGGACGAGCGTTTCCACCAGCCAACTACTCGCCAATAGGGAGCGGCTACAGCATCTGAGGTATTGTTCGGCTTGCACCAGAAAAATACTTTCGAGGTATTAGACCAGCCTAAAGTGCTCCGCTCATCGCTTCATCGCTGGGAAAAGCAGAACCAGTAAAAAAGGAGGAATGAGATGCCAAAGGGTACGCTGAGGGAGCTTTACATTGATGAACTGAGGGATCTCTATAACGCCGAGACCCAATTGACAAAAGCACTGCCCAAAATGGCGAAGACATCTTCGAACAGTCAACTACGGCAGGCATTCGAAGAGCATCTCCGGCAGACATCTGAACACGTTTCGCGCCTTGAACAGATATTCGACATGCTGGAGGAGAAGGCGACGGGCAAGAAGTGCCTTGGGATGGAAGGTTTGGTGAAAGAAGGTGCCGAAACAATCCAAGAAGACTATGAGAACGCGGTAATGGATGTAGCCATAATCGGCGCCGCTCAAAGGGTGGAGCACTATGAGATTGCCGCCTATGGGACAACGAGGGAACTCGCCCGACTGCTAGGAGAAGACGAACACGTTCCCCTTCTGGAGCAAACGCTGAACGAAGAAAAGCAGACGGATGAGAGACTCACTCAATTAGCAGGGGAGATTAATTCGCAGGCTCTGGAAGCTGGCAAAGGAGTGGGAGACTCGCAAGGCGAAGAGGGAGAAGGAAAGAGACGAACCAGGAGTTCATCCCGACACGCAGCTTAAGCGAGCCCGGCGGAAGGTCGCCCGCCCTTCCAAAAACTCTCATCCTGCATCTGGAGAATACGGCAATTACAGTATGGGCCAACCTCAATTACTGGGGATATGTTCTTACGGCAAATGCTTGTCCACTTCGTTCGCCGTGAGGATTTCAGATGAGCGAGTATTCCAGTAACCTCCATTCCTCTGGAAGTTCCAGCGCCTCCTGGCACTCTTTGTATCAAGCTGCTTTATTTGAGACCGATCGGGAGTTGATACCTGCCAGAATTGCCAAGGCGGAAAAGGCAATTCTCGATCGCGTAAAGGAGCTCTTCGGCGTTGATTCCGACCACATTGAGGAAGACCAGATTCTGGATGACGCACTGTACGCTCTATGGGGGTTGCGGAACTGCGTGGTATCGGAAGCAAACGCCGCATAGGCGTTGCCTTCTAGTGCCGATCCCGGGTCCACCGGTTCTAGCCGACAATTCCTAAGTGAATGCAGTGTTTCTAGTTAGGGCAACGCTGTATTGTTGGCGTTCGGCGGTCGTCTTAGAGTGCAAGAAACCAAGAAAGTCGAGCTGCCCTCTAATGGCGAGCAAACCGACAACGCAGGTTCCATCCGCGCAATTTCCATCTATGAACATCAATCTAAAACACACGTTTGAGAATGCAGTCCGTGACATTTATCAGGCCGGAATAACCGGGAAGACGTCCAATCATCGCAGGCCCATCGTGCAGCGATCGCCCGCGCCCTCGGAATCTTCGGCTAATGCACAAAAAAAGGCGCTCTCTGACGCTGCTAAGGCTCTAGCCCAACTGTGGAAAGTTGCGCCGAACTCCAGTCGTTGATATTCCGGGGCGTGGCCTTCAAGAGATTGCAAGAATCACCACGGAGGGGTGAAGCGGTGGTTCTTTCGCAGGCGCAGTCCTCTTGCGCAACGAAACGATCGTGGTGACAATAATTATCATCAACAACAGCGCGAGGGCGGCGGTTGCAGCTCTTTTTCCAGTTTTTGGATTCCCAACGATCATTGCAGCTAAGACCATGCGACGAAGTGCGCGTGTTTTCTACCTCGCTTCGTATGCTTCTATGAGTATTGGTTGATGCAGGCTCTCGGGCAATCGGCCCTTCCCTGTAGGGTAAAAGATGGGGGAGCCTCAAATTCGCCCTGGATCTTCCGGATCTGGTTCTCTGATGGGGACGTCCGGGTTTTCCGGTGGATCGACGGGATCCTGGATTGGCGATGGATATGGCTCTGGCGGGGTCCGCAACCGGTACTGGAATCTAGGATCTTCGTCGGGATGCATGCCACTCTGATGCTGGCGAAGCGGCAACGGCAGCCTTTGATTATGGAAGGGAAGATCAAGGGATCAGTTCGATACTGCTCACTTGGATGGTGCTGCTCTTCTCCAGTTTGCCCATGACCTTTACCCGCTTGCCGATGAACTTCTTAGCTGTCCCATGGTCGTCCAATTGGTAGTTGAGTTTTGTCACTGGATCCTTCAACAAGAGACTTCCTCTTTCTTGTTCAATGCGCCCGGTAAATGCAAATTCATCCTGAGTCTGATTCGAGGGAGAAGACGACACGCCGGAGCGTTGAGTCTGTGTCTCTGAGGAGGCGGAAGATGGTTGTGCTCTTCCGGGCGGCGTTGCGTTCGTCGGTGTCGCATCTTCGTCTGCCTGTTGACCGTGTGCCGACGAGGAAAGAGCGAGTGCCGCCAAAGTCAAAGCCGCGGCTACCAGCAGTCGAAAAAAGATCTCTTTCATTTCCTCGCACGTCGATTCACATTCAATGCATTTCGAGCTGAATGGAGTCGACAGTTACACTCAACTCTCGGAAGTTATGGAAGCAACTTTGATCGTGTTTCCAGTGCGCGTACCGACGACGCGAGCGCGCTGGCCCGCCAGCTTCTTAAATAAACCAAGATCGCCTTCGAGGAGGTAGACGGATTC
>Ga0210409_10006313_pt1 | contig 12356 bp, 9 predicted proteins | sample IncBWH17MmetaG_FD_161649 | JGI IMG/M metagenome (GOLD analysis project Ga0210409, IMG submission 161649) | Forest soil microbial communities from Barre Woods Harvard Forest LTER site, Petersham, Massachusetts, United States - Inc-BW-H-17-M | ecosystem: Environmental > Terrestrial > Soil >...
TCCTGATGCGGCATTCTAGGCGTCATCGCCGTCTACATGTTCTACGCCGCCGGGCTTTATGTGGTACGGCGATGGTGGCCCGTCGATGTCAAGTTGAGTACCGCCGGCGATGTCGGCCGGATGACCTTGATTTTCCTGATTTCTGCGGTGCCCACGGCCATTGTCGGCACGCTGACCCTGCTAGGCGACGGCGTTAGCGAGCGAGCGGCATTCACGAAAACAGCAAGCAATTGGTGGGAAAGCGATGCCATCTCGATTCTGACGTTCACGCCCATGTTGCTATTGTATGTCGCCCCGTTTGTGAGCTCATGGATGTACTGTGGAGTCAGTACAAGAAAACATTTGGGCGGAGATTCTCACAAATCCCATAATCGAGAAAAGATAAAAGAAGTCGCAACCCAGGCGGCTTCGTTTGCTGCTGCGTTGTGGTTGGTGTTCCGCTTCCCGCCGGCAATTCCCTATCAGCCTCTGTATGCTCTTTTCATTCCCGTAATCTGGATTTCGGTACGGCGCGGCTTGCGCGGAGCGAGCGTGGCTACGTTCGCCATCAATTGCGGCGCGATGTTTCTGGTCGACGCTGCCACTCTAATGTGATCGGGTTGCCCGGGCTGCAACTTGCCATGCTGACGCTTGCGTTAACCGGACTATGTGTTGGTGCCGTCGTCACAGAACGAAGGCGCGTCGAGAAAGCCCTCGAACAAAGCGAATTCAATCTGAGTCGGGCGCAATCAGTGGCTAAAGTTGGAAGCTGGAATCTCGACATACGCACCGATGAGTTCCTCTGGTCGAGAAGAAACATACCGGATATTCCAGATTTCAGCGGGACCCCCGATGACGTTCAGCTCGCTCCGGAAGATGTTCGACCCCATCGAGGAAGAAGCGTTTCGCAAGGCATGGGAAGCCTCGAAGGTCTCGGGCAAATATGATTTCGAGTACCGTCTACAAATCGCGGGCGGGACGAAGTGGCTGCGGAGCTGTGCGGAGATTGAATTCGATTCCGACGGGAGACCGCGCACAGCGATCGGCACGGTGCAGAAAGTCACGGAGCGGAAGCGCGCGGAAGAGGCACTGCGAGAGGCGGAGAGAAATATCGAGGCATGTTCGAGGATGCGGCTGAGGGCATGTATCAAAGTGATCCTGAAGGACGACTGCTGACAGTGAATCGCGCATTGGGTACGATGTTTGGCTACCACCCCCCCGAACAGATGCTCATGCAGGTCACCGAGATACCGCGCAAGAGCAATAGCACACTGAATCTTCGAGAAGAATTCAGTCGTCTTTTGACCGCCGAGGGCGTGGTTCACGATTTTGAATATCAGGCGCTCCGCAATGAGGGTTACAGATATGGCTTCTCGAAAATGCCAGGGTCGTTCGTGGGCCGGAGGGTCGAACACTCTTGGTTGAGGGCGCTGTCCACGACATCTCACGACGAAAGTTCCTCGAAGCCCAATTGCAACAGGCACAGAAGATGGAGGCGATTGGCCGTCTCGCGGGCGGCGTAGCCCATGATTTTAACAATGCGCTTAGCGTGATGATGGGGTACAGCGAACTGGTTCAGCTTGGTCTCAAGCCAGATGATCCCCTGCAATCGAAGCTGGAAGAAATCTTGAAGGCTGCGGATCGCGCAGCACTTGCCGATAGCCTGAAGCGAGCCCGCCCCGATGTAACGATGTATGTCCGGCTACACTCACGACTTGGTGATGCAGCAAGGGATCCTCGAGACCGGATCCGAACTCCTGCAGAAACCCTTTCAGCATCAATTCACTGCTGATTCGAGTGCGGCAGACTCTGGATGGTACGACCGACCGGGCCCAAGCTCGGTCGGCGAGTGCCTCGCGTTAGCGCTTTCCGCGCATGACATTGATGTCGTCGATTCGCCACAGAGCCAGCTGCGGCGACGTTGATCATGTAATGCCCAGGAAGGTGGCGCTCGCGAGGAGATGCAACGGAAACATCTCAGAGTACATCATAGTTGCAAGGAAAACACGACCATCGAATATCAACCGATCGAAAACTATGGCGTCATCGGCAATATGCGGTCGATCGCGCTGGTTAGCGTGACCGGATCGATCGATTTTTTCTGCTTTCCGAAGTTCGATTCACCAACCGTTTTCGCCGCTCTGCTCGACCCGGACAAGGGCGGCTTTTTCCGTATTCAGCCAAGCCTCGAAAATATCAAAACCAAACAGCTGTACTTCCCTGAAACCAACATTCTGGTGACGCGCTTTCTCTCTGAGAATGGCATCGCGGAGATGACGGATTTCATGCCGGTCATCGAGAATTACTACCACAGCCATATCGTGCGCAAGATCAGTATGATTCACGGATCGATCGAGTTTACCGTTCAGTGTCAACCGCGCTTCGATTACGCGCGTATGACTCATCACATCGAGCGCGACGGAAACGCTGTGATCTTCGTACCTAACGGTGACCAGCCACCCCTGGTGTTGAACGCGAGCTTTCCCATTACGCCCGATGATCAACAACTGAAGCAGTCTTTTCGATTAAAGGCTGGAGAGCAAATTGTTTTTACCTTCGGTGAAGACCGACCCAGGGCACGGGAGCCTTTAAACGAAGAGCAAGTCGAGAAGAGATTTCACGAGACGGCGCATTACTGGCGAAGGTGGATCTCACAGTCGAACTACACCGGCCGCTGGCGGGAAGTCGTGAACCGCTCCGCATTGATGCTGAAGCTGCTGACCGATCGCGAGCATGGTTCGATCGTCGCAGCACCAACTTTCAGTCTGCCAGAGAAGATTGGCGGCCAACGCAACTGGGACTATCGGTATACGTGGCTCCGTGATTCAGCCTTCACACTCTACGCCATGATGAGATTGGGCTTTGTAGAAGAAGCGGCCCGTTTTCAGCAGTGGATTAACAAACGCCTGAATTACGAAGCAGAATTAGGGCCTCTGCAAGTCCTCTATCGCACAGACGGCTCTTCCGACACTCTCGAAATAGAGCTCGATCATCTGCGCGGGTACATGGACTCGCGCCCTGTTCGCATCGGGAACGGTGCATGGAATCAACTGCAACTGGACCTCTATGGCGAGCTGACTGACGCCATTTATCTCGCCAGCAAGTACGGGGATGGCCTCAGTATTGATGAATGGAACGGCCTGAAGCGCGTACTTCGCTGGCTCGCGGAGAATTGGGAACGACCGGATGAAGGCATTTGGGAAGTGCGTGGCGGACGGAGACACTTCCTGCATTCGCGATTGATGTGCTGGGTCGCATTTGATCGTGCCATTCGGCTGGGAGCAAAACGATCGTTGGCGGGACCATTCGAGTGGATGGAAGCCACCCGTGACGCGATCTCCAGCGATATACACACGAACTTCTGGAACACGGAGTTGCAAAGCTTCGTGCAATACAAGGGCTCCGTTCGCCTCGATGCGGCTGTTCTGCTCATGCCTCTGGTGCGATTCATCAGTCCCATGGATCCCAAATGGCTGTCGACTCTGGCTGCCATCGAACGCGAGCTATCTATCGACACACTTGTTTTCCGATATCGCAACGAGGCCGGTTTTGACGGTGTCGACGGGAACGAAGGCTTCTTCACGGCTTGTTCTTTTTGGTTCATCGAAGCTCTGGCGCGTTCCCACCAGGTTGAAAAGGCTCGCGTACTCTTCGAAAAAATGTTGGGTTACGCCAACCATCTCGGCCTATATGCGGAAGAACTCGGCGCAAGCGGTCAGCACCTCGGCAATTTTCCGCAGGCATTAACCCATCTCGCGCTCATCAGCGCTGCGACGTTTCTCGATCGCGAACTATCCGGCAAAAAGCCGGAGGCGTGGCGCTAGACTTTCATCGACGTATCGCAAAGGCGTTCTTAAAACACGCAAGAATAGGCTCTTCAAATCCTTAAAGCGAAGCTCGCTCCTTCTCCACCGGGTCATGTCAACACGGTGATTGCTCTAGAGTCTTGTTGGTATTCACGCCGTTCCCTCCTGCTCGTGTTTACACGAAGTACCGTACGCCCGGATGGATCTTTCACACCATCCTACTGACCAGAGATTAGTTCTTCGGTTCAGCGTTTCCCTTCGTCGAAAGAAGTTGATTCGGAGCGTGCAGTCGAAATGGCGCCACCATTTCTTAAGGGGGATCAACATGAAGATGTGGACCAACTTTTTCGGCGACCAGCGTGCACTTTTTCATGCACTCATTGTCGCCTTATCGCTCTTTTCGCTTTCTATCGCGTCTCGGGCACAAGATCCATACGACCCGCCCGGTCGGGTAGCGCGTCTCGGTTACACGCAGGGATCTGTGTCCTTCGAACCGGCTGGGGAAGCGGATTGGGTTCAGGCTGTCCCAAACCGTCCCATGACGATCGGAGACAGACTTTGGGCCGACCAAAATTCGCGCGCGGAAGTGGAACTAGGATCGGCGTCAATCCATCTTGCTGCCAATACCGGTTTTTCCTTTCTCAATCTCGACGATCGCACAGTACAAATCGAGCTCACTTCAGGAGCCTTGGACGTTCGGGTGCGCGGTCTGGATCGGAACGACATTTTTGAGGTCGACACTCCTAATCAAGCTTTCAGCGCGCTCGAGCCAGGACGATATCGTATCGAGGCGACGGAAGACGGCAACTCGACGGTTGTAACGATTCGTGAAGGAAATGGCGAGTCAACCGGAAACGGGCAGGCGTACTCCTTGCACGCCGGCCAGCGAATCTTGCTGACTGGAACCAGCTCTCTTAATGCAGAAGTTCAGCAAATCGGAAATCCAGATGACTTTGATAACTGGAGCTATGCTCGTGAGCGTCGTCACGACAATTCTCGCTCTTTGCGATACTGCTCCCGCGACCTGGTCGGAATGGAGGATCTCGATGATTACGGAGACTGGCGGTCGAACTCATCGTATGGAGATGTGTGGTTCCCGCGAGTAAATTCCGGCTGGGCGCCGTACCGCGAAGGAAGTTGGGCGTGGATTGATCCTTGGGGATGGACTTGGGTTGACGATGATCCTTGGGGCTACGCGCCTTTCCATTACGGACGTTGGGCCTCGATCGACGGACAGTGGGGCTGGATTCCAGGTCCGAGAGAAGATCGTCCGGTGTATGCACCAGCACTTGTGGCGTTCGTGGGCGGCGGCTTGGCAGCGGGTAACGTTGGTTGGTTTCCCCTCGGTCCGCGAGAAGTTTATGTGCCCTCGTATCGGGTCAGCCAGGCATACGTAAACCGGGTCAACGTAACTAACACAAACGTCAACACGACGACCATCACGAACGTCTACAACACGACGATTGTTAACAAGTCCACGACGATTACAAACGTTAACTATGCGAATCGAAACGTGCAAGGTGCGGTTACCGCTGTACCGCAGCGCGCATTCGCCAGCGCGCAGCCTGTTGCGCGAAATGCTGTTGCGGTGAATGCACGAGACCTTGAAACTGCCCCGGTCAGTGCCCGCGCATCGGTGCCTCCAGCTCAGGCCGCTGTGCTGGGAGCACACGCCAACACCGCAAATCGTGTTGCGACGCCACCACGAGCTGTCGCCGAGCGCACGGTGATTGCCAAGGCCACGCCGCCACCTCCGCCAGCATCTTTTGCAACCAGACAGCAAGCGCTGCAGGCCCATCCCGGTCAACCAATCGACCGCGCTGAAATGCAAAAGCTGCATCCGGCAGCGGCAGCCGCAGCTCCCGCAGTGAAGCAGGCGCCTCCGGCGAAGCCTGCGACACCCACCCAGGCCAATAATCAGCCGCCGAATCGCCCCGCGGCTGCGAATGAGCGACCGGGAGCCACTACTCCACCGCCAGCGCGCCCGGGAAATGAAAACCCGCCAAGCAATCGTCCAGAAACTGCACCCAACAATCGTCCTGCGGAGAACAATCGAACTGCACCAACTCCGCCGGCACCGGCGCCGCCACGGAACGACCGTCCGCCGTCAGCAGAACCTGGCAATCGACCGAACGCACCTTCACCAATCAGTCGGCCGGAGAACAATCCTCCCGTGACGAATCGGCCCACCCCGAATGCTGCTCCGCCACCGCCGCGGAACGACCGTCCGCCGTCAGCAGAACCGGGCAATCGACCGAACGCACCTTCACCGAGCAATCGGCCGGAAAACAATCCTCCCGTCACCAATCGGTCCGCGCCGAATGCTGCTCCGCCAGCGCCGCCGCGCAACGATCGTCCACCGTCAGCGCCTGAGAATCGGCCTCAACCGCCGACAAACAATCGGCCGGAACCAAGTCGACCTGCTCCTGAGCCACCTCGGACCCAACCGGCTCCGCGCCCGCAGCCTCCTGCTCCTGAGCCACCTCGGGCCCAACCGGCTGCGCACCCCCAGCCTCCTGCCCCAGCGGCGCGCCCTGAACCGCCAAAGCCACCAGCGGAGTCAAGGCCGTCACGACCACCGGAGCCGCAGCAATCGAGGCCACAGAACCCAAACGAGAAAAAGCAACAAGATGAACAGCGCAAAAAAGACGAGAACCAGCCTCCGCACAATTGAAGACGGTCGCAATCGAATTGAGCGTCTCAAATGAAAAGGCATCCTGACCAACCAGGATGCCTCTTTTTTGTTGCCATCTGATGAGATCTATTCCGGCGCTTCTCATCAGCCGAATAATTGGCAGCAGCAATCCACGGTGAACGTACCTTCTGATTGAGCTGTTGGATCCGGATTTGCGTCGGGGCTTTAGAGCGTCTTCGGAGAGAAGGATCGACACTCACTGGGCTTTGGCCTGCGTGCTCGCAGGAAACTGTCGATCCAATTCCAAGTTCAATTCGAGCACGTTGACTCGTGCCTCTCCGAGGAATCCGAACTGCCGGCTCTCTGTGTGTTTGCCGACCAGGGCACGCAACTGCTCGACGGTTGCGCCGCGCTCTTTGGCGATGCGGCCGAGTTGGAATTCGGCAGCGGCAGGCGTGATGTGGGGATCAATGCCGGAAGCCGAGGTGGTCACAAGGTCAATCGGTACCGCAGCACCCGGATTCTCCGCCTGGGCACTGGCGACATCGCCCTTCACTCGATCAACAAGCTTCTGGTTTGTGGGCCCCAGTTGTGAACCATTCGTATTCGCCGCATCGTAGCCATTTCCTGCCGCAGACGGCCTGGAGTGAAAATACGATGGACTGGAAAAGCCCTGACCGATAATGCTCGAGCCCACCAACTTGCCAGACTTTTGGATAAGTTGACCGTTGGCCTGCCTCGGGAAAATGAGCTGGGCAAGACCCGTCACAATCAACGGGTAGATGATTCCCAAGAGAACGGTGGTCGCAATCGTCATCAGTACTGCGGTGATCAGATTTTTTTTCATGGCCAACTCCTCTTAGGCAAGCCCCATGTGAGTAATCAGGATGTCAATGAGTTTGATCCCAATAAACGGCACGATGATTCCGCCCACACCGTAAATCCAGAGATTGTTGCGCAGCAGGACGGCAGCAGCCATCGGCCGGTATTTCACGCCCCGGAGCGCGAGCGGGATTAACGCGATGATGATCAGCGCATTAAAGATCACGGCAGACAGAATCGCCGACTGCGGCGTTTGCAGATGCATGATGTTCAATGCATTCAGTACGGGGAAAGTGCCGGCGAACATTGCCGGGATAATCGCAAAGTATTTCGCCACGTCGTTTGCGATCGAGAAGGTGGTCAAAGCGCCGCGGGTCATGAGCAATTGTTTGCCGATTTCGACAATCTCAATAAGCTTCGTGGGGTTCGAATCGAGATCCACCATGTTGCCGGCTTCTTTCGCGGCCTGAGTACCAGTGTTCATCGCCACGCCAACATCCGCTTGCGCCAGCGCCGGCGCATCATTCGTGCCGTCTCCCGTCATGGCAACCAGCTTGCCCTCGGCCTGTTCCTTCTTGATCAGGTCCATCTTGTCTTTCGGAGTAGCTTGCGCAAGAAAGTCATCCACCCCCGCTTCGCGGGCGATGGCAGCGGCGGTAAGGGGGTTATCGCCGGTGATCATGACTGTGCGGATACCGATCGCACGCAATTGATCGAAGCGTTCCTTCATTCCACCTTTAACGATGTCTTTTAACTCGATGACCCCCAATGCTCCACGACTCTTCTCCGCTACAACCAGAGGCGTTCCACCAGCACGGGAAATTTCCTCCACCACGGCCTTCACTTCGCTGGGCATCTTGCAGCCACATTGAGCAACGTAGTTGGCAATGGCATCGGTGGCGCCCTTGCGGATCTCAAAACCGTTGAGGTTCACTCCCGACATCCGCGTTTGCGCGCTGAACGGTACAAACTGCGCGTCGTGTGAGCCGAATTCGCGGCCGCGGAGACCATACTTCTCCTTCGCGAGCACAACGATGGAACGGCCTTCCGGCGTTTCGTCGGCGAGCGAAGAAAGTTGCGCGGCATCGGCGAGTTCCTTCTCGGTTACTCCAGGGGCAGGGATAAAACGCGATGCTTGCCGATTGCCAAGGGTGATCGTTCCGGTCTTATCCAACAACAAGGTATTAACGTCGCCGGAAGCTTCCACGGCGCGCCCTGACATCGCCAACACGTTGTGCTGAACCAGTCGGTCCATGCCGGCAATACCAATCGCGGAAAGTAATCCGCCGATGGTTGTCGGGATCAGGCAGACAAGAAGCGAGACGAGAACGAACACTGTCTGTGGCGAACCGGAATAAATAGCAAATGGCTGCAGCGTGACTACGGCCAAAAGAAAGATGATGGTCAATCCGGCAAGCAGAATGTTGAGTGCGATCTCATTCGGGGTCTTCTGCCGTTCAGCGCCCTCTACCAGCGCGATCATCCTATCGAGGAACGTTTCGCCGGGGTTAGACGTGATCTTTACTTTGATTCGGTCCGAGAGCACCCGGGTTCCACCCGTCACGGCCGAACGATCTCCGCCAGCCTCGCGTATCACCGGCGCCGACTCGCCCGTGATGGCCGACTCGTCGACCGATGCCACGCCCTCGATAATCTCGCCATCCGATGGGATGAATTCGCTTGCCGAAACGAACACCAAGTCTCCTGCTCGCAGTTTCGAACTAGGGACCTTCTCCACTTGACCATTGTTTGCGACGATGCGATTGGCAATCGTTTCCGAGCGAGCTTTACGCAGTGTGTCGGCCTGGGCCTTGCCCCTGCCTTCTGCCATAGCTTCTGCGAAATTCGCGAACAACACTGTGAACCACAGCCACAGTGCAATCTGGAGATTGAACTTAAAGGCAGAGCCCCCCTTGAAAAGGAGCACCGTTGTGATGACACTTCCGATCTCCACCACGAACATGACAGGATTGCCCATCATGTTTCCTGGGTTCAGCTTGAGAAACGCGTCGAAAATGGCCCGGCGAACAATTTTCCAATCCCAAATCGCCTTCTTCCGCGGCTTCATCGGCGAGTGTCCGAGCCGAACCGTCGGTACCTGTGGAAGTGTTGGTTGCTCCGTGGTCATTGCCATAAGAATCCTCTAGAAAGTCTTGCCTGCGGTCATGAGCAGATGCTCAAGAATCGGACCCAGGCTCAACGCCGGGAAAAAAGTCAGCGCGCCTACGATCACGATCACGCCGATCAAAAGAAACGTGAACAGAGGTGTAGTCACTGGAAACGTACCGAGGGACGGAGGAACATACTTCTTTCCCGCCAGATTGCCGGCGATGGCGAGCATGGGAATAATCATCAAGAACCGCCCCGCCAACATCGTCACACCCATCGTCGCGTCGTACCACAACGTGTTTGCCGTCAAACCGCCGAACGCCGACCCGTTGTTGCCGGCCCCAGAAACGAAGGCGTAGAGGATTTGGCTCAATCCATGCGGCCCTGGGTTGGAGATGCTCGACGTCCCGAACCCGTTGATACTTGAAATCGCCGCGAAGGTCAGAATGACGAGCGGGAAAACCAATACGACCAGCATCGCCATCTTTACGTCATACGCTTCGATCTTCTTGCCGAGATATTCGGGTGTACGGCCCACCATCAACCCGGCAATGAACACAGCCAGCACGATGTAAATCAACATGCCGTACATGCCGGCGCCTACCCCGCCGAAAATCACTTCGCTCAGCATGATGTTCACAAGAGGAACCATGCCGCCAAGTGGAGTGTAGGAATCATGCCAGCCGTTGATTGCGCCGCAGCTGGCATCGGTGGTGACCGTCGCGAATAGCGCGCTATTCGCGATGCCGAAGCGAACTTCTTTGCCCTCCATGTTGCCGCCCGGCTGCAGAGCGGATGCTTGCTGGTTAGTTCCTGCTAATAATGGATTGCCACGGGATTCGGCCCAGTACGCAACCGTGACTCCGGCGAGAAAGAGGATCGCCATTGCTGCCCACACGGCCCAACCGTGAGCCGGCGAGCCGGTCATGCGTCCTAACGTGTAGGTCAGCCCCGCACCAATCGCGAAGATCAAAACGAGTTCAATTAAATTGGATAGCGGCGTTGGATTTTCAAACGGGTGTGCGCTGTTCGCATTAAAAAAGCCGCCACCATTCGTCCCGAATTCCTTGATGACCTCCTGCGAAGCCACCGGCCCTTGTGCGATAGTCTGATCGGTTACGGTCTCCATCACTGGCTTGCCTTGGCTATCGACCAAGGGCTTGCCATCAGCGCCGACCTTTGCCACTTGCATCGGCTCGACCAGCTTCACGGTATCGTACGGTCGAAGGTTCTGCGCTACGCCTTGAGAAACCAGAATCAGTGCGCCCACAATGCAGAACGGCAACAGCACCCACAAGCAACTGCGCACCATATCGACCCAGAAATTGCCGATGGTTTGCATTTGCCGACGTGCAATCCCTCGAATGAACGCGATCGCCAGCGCGATTCCGACTGCCGCCGAAACGAAATTGTGATACGCCAAACCAGCCATCTGGGTGAAATAACTCATCGTTGTCTCACCCGCATAGACCTGCCAGTTGGTATTTGTTGTAAAGGAAGCCGCCGTATTGAACGCGACGTGTGTCGGGCTTACGGCTCCGAACTTCTGCGGATTAAATGGCAGATATCCCTGCAAACGTTGCATCAGGTACAAAACGACCATCGAAACCAGGCTGAACAGAAGCATGGAGAGGGCGTACTCTGTCCAGCGCATCTCATAATCTTCGTCAACACCGGTAAGGCGATACAGAAGGCGCTCGACGGGTCGCAACACTGGATCCATGAATGTCTTCTCGCGGTTAAATACCCGCGCCATAAATATTCCCAAGGGCTTGGTCACGAGAAAAACCAGGACGAGGAAAAGCACGATCTGCAACCACCCGTTCGCCGTCATATCAGAACTTCTCCGGACGCAGCAGCGCGTAGACCAGATAGGCCGTCGTGAGTACGCTGACCGCGAGCATGATCATCGATTCGAGACTCATATTCGGTTCCTTATTTCACTCGCTCGCAAAAATGAACATAAGCGATCGATAGAGCAAAAAACGCAACCGTAACTACAATCCACAGCACATCTTGCATAACTCCTCCAAAGACTCTCGAACAAAATCACCAGGAGCCTTCCTTCCGCCCCCACCACCAGACCAGGCCCAAGGTTGCGGTGTTCTGCTGCTTGCGAAGAATGCCTTGGACATCCGAAAGGAACGTCGGCTGGTTCGAGAAATCGCGCCGCCACTCGTAACGGGCTAACATTCCATCCGTCAGCTTGTAGTCAAACGTGACTGTGTTTTCTTTCAGAGCTTGGGTGATTCCGCTGAAAAGCCCGCCGCGGTCCGACATGTATTCCGCCCGGCTGGAAAGGCTGACCTTCGGTGAGAATTGGTAGGCGACATAGGCGGCTCCGCCATCTACGTGCGACGGAGCACTCGACATACTCGGGCCAGCCGTCTTCCACAGCCGCTGCACCAAGTAGTCTCCCTCGAAAGCGAATGTCAACTTCGAGTTGGCTTTCCAAGTGACATAGCTATCGAAGATGTGTGTGCGCCCGTTGGGCGCCGGACTAATGCCGGTGAAGCAGAGTCCGGGTTGCACCGGTGTTGGTCCGCAATTCGTTGCGGGTGTTCGGTCGGGGTGTTCTTGTCCGAGATAGTAATTAAAGGTCCATGTAACGAGCCTTGCCGGCTTGGCCGTGAAGCCAAAAAGTTCGTCTTTGAAGCCGTTGGTCGCTTCGACCTGATTGGTTCCGTTCACGATCCAGTAGTTCACAGCGAACCGATCATTGAGCGGCAGGGTTGCGCGCACACCCATGTGATAAAAGGGCAGAAAGTTGAACCAGAATGCGCGCGAGTAGTTCATCTGATCTTTGCTGTAATTTCCTTCGATTCCCAGAGCGCTTCCCCATTTTCCGAAGTCCACCGTTAGACCTTTGCCAATTGGAACGATATACGTTCCGTAAGCCTGGAAAATGTTGCGATAGATCTGTGGCCTCGGCTCGTTCAAAGGGTTGCCCTGCAGTGTGTCGGTGGCTTGCCCGAATTGCAGATCCAGTCGCGCGCCCCAACGGC
>Ga0210409_10006318_pt1 | contig 12351 bp, 11 predicted proteins | sample IncBWH17MmetaG_FD_161649 | JGI IMG/M metagenome (GOLD analysis project Ga0210409, IMG submission 161649) | Forest soil microbial communities from Barre Woods Harvard Forest LTER site, Petersham, Massachusetts, United States - Inc-BW-H-17-M | ecosystem: Environmental > Terrestrial > Soil >...
ATAGTCCGCGGCCGTCATGTCCCAGAGAAGGTTTCCGGTCTTCGCGTCGAGCGCGATCACGTGAGCGTCGAGCGTCGCCATGAACAGGCGTTCGCCAAGCATCGCGAAGCCCCGATTTACCATACCGCAGCAGGGTTGCAGCTTTTCCGGCAGATTTCGCTGATACCGCCAGATCGCCCGCCCTGTGCGCGCTTCAATCGCGAAGGCACGATCATTCTGGCCGGTTCCGTAGAGAACGCCGTCCACCACCAGCGGCGTGGTTTCGAACTGGCCAAGGTCACTGACCTGGAACGCCCACTGCATTGCAAGTCGCGAAGCATTGCTGGTGTCAATCTGATTCAGCGTGCTGTAGCGCCAGCCGGAGTAGCGGCCCGAGTACGTGAGCCAGTTCTTCGGCTCGTTATCCGCGCCCAACAAGCGTTCATAAGTCACTTGCGCTTGCGAGATGGCGGTGGCCATCACAAGTAAAATTCCGAGAAGCGAAATCCCCGGTCGATTCGTCTTCATCGTCCTTCCTTCGCTTCGCCGTTCACACTCCCGCGTAGCGTCTCGAGATAGGCAACCAGGTCCTGCATTTGCGCCGCGCTCAACGCACTCTCGGAATAGGCCGGCATCAGCGACTTGTGCTCGTGAATTACGTCCTTCACATCTTTCTTCTGGAAAAATCGCAGTGACTGCTCAGCCGTCATCATCTGGATGGTGAATGTGTCTTCATTAAGGGCTACGCCCGAGATTTTCTCTCCCTCGGGCATCACCACCGTCACCGTGCCGTACGACAGCGGGACACTGTAGTGGTTGTTCGGATCCAGCATGGCGTTGCTGAGTTCCTTGTCAGGCTCACGGATCGATTCGATCATGTACGCCGCCGAACGCGCCGCGGCCACGCGTGATAAGTCCGGACCCAACCGTCCGCCGCTCCCATTCACCATGTGGCAACTGGAGCAGCCCACGATCTCAAAGAGCTTTTTCCCCTTCGCTGAATCTCCGGCGATTGCCGGCTGTTTCGGTGGCGTGAGCGATCGCAGGTAGGCGATGATCGCCCAGATCTCCGAGTCCTCGAATCCATTGGCGGGCATATCCGTGCCCGGCACGCCTTGGGAGATCGTGCGGAAAATCGCAGCATCGGTGGACCCGTGCGTCCAGCGTCCCGAAGTCAGATCGGGCCCGCGTCCGCCTCCATGCGCACTCAGTCCGTGGCACGGCGAGCAATTTCCGCGAAACAGGGAAGCACCTTCCTTGATCGTTGTCGCCGTCGCCTTCGTCGAATCCGGGGCCGCATTCTTCTTTTGTGCACTTGCTGGAATGATGGCGGCCGGCAACAGAGCCGCCACGATCATCGCCACAGCGCTCCGCCACCTTACATCTAGTTGTTTCATCGCGAAAATTTGGAGCAAAGGTTTCTCCGCCCGATCTGAACAATTGCAATGGGCGCCATGATACAGTACAGGCCCAACTTGATCGGCGGACCTTGCCTTGCGTGCTCGTTGTGAGTGGAGTTTCCTTCGATCGGCCGCGACAATCGCACAATAAAAAGGAGCAGCAACAAAATCTCTGCTCCGATCATTTCATCGTTAAGCGGTACTCATTTCCTCTGGGCGAGGACGACAACGTCGAAGTTTGAATAGTACTTCTTCACGTCGCCGGCACTGTACTTGACGCGGAACTTCTCGACCACGGAGGACACCTGTTTGCTATCCGTGATTGGAACGGCCTTGAATTCACCCGATGCGCCCCGCGCGTCTACGCGAATCGACGGATTCTTGAGGACGTTCTTGTACCACTGCGTATCGGACCCCTGCACCGGCAGAAGATAAAGTTTGTCGCCGTCCAGTACGAACCAGATCGGGATTGAGATGGTGCGTCCTGACTTTCGGCCTGTCACAGTGATCTTAATTTCGCGATATCGGGACAGGCGGTCTTTTAGATCGTCGTTTCGCTCCGGCATTTTCTACTCCTACGTATTGCTAGGCGAAAAATCCTTGTTTTCAGGCTTTGGAAAATATCTCCTTCGCAATCATGATGGCGCTCATTGCGTTGGGCCAGCCTGAGTAAAACGCGAGATGAGTGATCGCCTCGATCAGTTCCTGCTTTTCGACTCCGTTTTCTACAGCCTTGCCGAGATGGAATCGCAGCTGGTCCGGACGGTTCAATGCAATTAGTGCGGCCACGGTTATGAGGCTGCGATCGCGCTTTGATAAATCCGTCCGTTCCCAGATGTCATCGAAAAGGACTCGGTCCGTCAGTTCGACCAGCTTTGGAGCAAAGTTGCCGATCATGTTTTCTGCTGCTTTGGAGTGTCCACTCATAATAGTTTGTCCTATTATTTTGGCTCTGGTCCTTCCTGGGATTGTTCGTTGGTGACCTTTTCCATCCAGTCGACGGTCTGCCCGTCACTTCTTGCGCATCCAGACGCCCCACGTAACTTCACCCGCCTCCTCGTCGCTCATCGGGCGACCCGCCAGCTTGAGAGCCAGTTTTATCTGACCGTGATGATAGCCCTCGTGCCAGAGCATATGTTGGAGTAGAAGGATCGGGTGGTCGTAGTGAAGATTCATGTCTCCTCCTGTCTCGACCCTGTCCTTCACCGCTTCCCCCACCGCCTTTGCACTGTCATTAAGGAGTTCGGCGATGCGACCGGGGTCGCGCTCCGCCATCCACTCTTCCTCAGGCAGCCTTCTGGCGAATTCGGGAGCGTCTTCGAAGACGAACACAAGTCGCACGTAGTGGATGTGTGTGAACAGCTCCGCGACCGATGGGCTGCCTTCCATCGCCCTGGCCTCCAGTCCGCCCTGCGGGAGAGCGCGGAGCAGGTTGAGCAGGATCGTGTTGTTCCGGTCCCAAGAGTTGAGCAAAGCCCCAAGCAGGCTCTCGTCTGGCGCGTCCAACATAGCCCCATCCTCGTACGAAAATTGCGAGACGTCGATGACCCTAACTCATCTTTGTTCCTCTTTTGCTGCTCAGCGTCCCACAAGTTTTTGCAGCTCTTCGGGGTATCGAGCACCTCGTACCGCGATCTTTGAGGCTGCGATGTCCAGCTCACGAAGATCCTCGGGCGAAAGGTCGATGTTCACGGCTCCGATATTTTCTTCCAGGCGATGCAGCTTGGTTGTGCCGGGGATCGGCACGATCCAAGGTTTCTGCGCCAGCAGCCAAGCGAGCGCGATCTGAGCCGGTGTCGCCTTCTTTCGTTCTGCAACCTTGGCCAGCAGATCCACCATCGCCTGATTCGCTTTCCGGTTCTCGGGCGTGAAGCGAGGAACGATGTTTCGGAAATCGCTTTTGTCGAACTTCGTATCTTCGCTGATCTTGCCGGTGAGGAATCCTTTACCCAGGGGACTGAATGGGACGAACCCGATCCCGAGTTCCTCAAGCGTCGGTATCACCTCTGCTTCAGGTTCTCTCCACCAAAGCGAATATTCGCTCTGCAGTGCGGTGACGGGCTGAACTGCATGTGCGCGACGAACGGTTTGCACGCCTGCTTCCGAAAGTCCGAAGTGCTCTACCTTGCCTTGCCCGATCAAGTCCTTCACGGCTCCCGCCACGTCTTCGATCGGAACGTTCGGGTCGACACGGTGCTGGTAGAAGAGATCGATGACGTCGGTTTTCAGTCGCTTGAGAGAAGCCTCGGCGACTTTCTTAATGTGTTCGGGGCGACTGTCCAGCCCGGCTTGTTTGCCCGTCGTCGCATCGATTTTGAATCCGAACTTGGTGGCGATTGCCACCTGCCGACGGAATGGAGCGAGCGCTTCCCCCACCAGTTCTTCGTTTGTGAATGGACCGTATATTTCCGCGGTATCGAAGAATGTGATTCCGCGTTCAACGGCCGCGCGAATCAGGGCGATCCCTTGCTGCTTTTCTACCGCTGGGCCGAGGCCAAAGCTCAGTCCCATGCAGCCGAGCCCGATCGCCGATACTTCCAGATTGCTTTTTCCAAGCTTGCGTTTTTTCATCATTTCTCCTTATATAAATGGACGCCGCGTAAGTCGCCCCGATTCTTAAGATCGTTCAGTAGTGTTCCCAGGTGACCGACCAGTGTTCGTCTGGCCGAGTCGATTGAATAATCAGGTGCCCATCAGAAAACCGGTACACGCGCGTAAGGGCCTTTCCGACAAGCCCCGGAGTGATCGATCCCTCGACTTGATGGGTTACGGTATGCGCCTCTTCATTTACGTCGTACCTTCCGAACGACGCCTCATATCCGTCTTTAACGTAGTCATTGGATACGGCGGAGTCTGATTTCGGAAACATAAGCTGTACAGACATGTGGCCATCGCGCGTGTAGAGCAGCATCCCCGTTCGATTGGTGATTCGCGTCAGTTTCCCGTCCGGCCCTGGTTCTTCCATCCAGCCCAGGCGCCACGCACCGATCAGCTTCTCCCTTGCAGAACTATCTTTAGCAGAACCGGCGTTGGTGTCTTTCTTTTCCGCGGACTGCGCCCGCGAAATGCAACTGAGCGTTGCCACCGCTGCCAACGTCCAACCAAGCAGTGCTTTCATGTTCGATTCCTCCGGTTGCAAACGGGCCCGGTTAAGATGCCGCGCTGGCACGCTGCTTCTCGCGCCAGCGAGCAGGTGGGACACCTTCCCAGGTACGGAAGGCGCGAACGAAGGAGTTTCCGTCCTCGTATCCGAGAAGGTAGGCAGCTTCATTCAACTCGAGCACGGAGTTTGTCAGATAGTGGCGAGCAAGCTGGTGACGCGCTTCGTCTAAAACGCGCTGGAAATTGAATCCTTCGTCTTGCAAGCGCCGTTGCAGCGTACGCGAACTAAGATGTAGCGCATCGGCGATGTCCTCAATGGTGGGACGCCGGCCGGTGAGTTTCTGCTGGATCGCTATGCGGACGCGCTCCACGAAGTTCTCGTCGCTATTCTCCTGCCTCAGTTCTTCCTCAAACTGCGGGGCAAGCATTGCCAGGAGTTCGGCATTCCGCGTCACGAACGGCCGCTCAGCGTCCGACGCGCGAAAGACGATCGCATTGCGGGGAGCTCCGCAGATAACAGGGCAACCAAAGTGGCGTTCAATAACCTTTACGTGCTTCCGAGCCTGCACAAACTCCACGCGAATCGGCGACAGGCGCGTGCCCGTGCCATGGCGACCGATCGAGAGCACCCAGGCGAAGCAGCATTCGTTCAGTACCGGAGGGTCGGCATCCTCTGCGAGAAGCCAGCGGAACTGGATGCGCCACTCCTCGTCGTCTTTTTCCTGCAAGATCTCTTCCGGGCAAGTGAGTTGCTTGTAGCGAGCCATCCGGTCGATGGCAGCGCCGAAGTTCTCGCAAGAGAGTGCTGCGAGACCCATGGGATTAAAGCGTTCGGTCTTGGTTTCTGTCCCGAGCTGGAGACCGATCGCCGGGTTCGTGCTGACTTCATCCACGGCACGCCAGAGCGCAAACAGTTCCTCCGTGTTGAGGAGCACGCGGGGTTGATCAACGAACCCCTGCGAAAGCCCAGCTCTGCGCAAGACTGCAGAGGCCGAAATGCCCAACTCTTCCATCTTCGTGAAGTTACTGCCCGAGAATCGAAAATGTTTATTCATCGATTTACTCAGATTTGAGAGAAGCCATGTCGATCGAGAAGCGGTACTTTACATCAGACTTCAGCAGTCTCTCGTAAGCTTCGTTGACTTTCTGGATCGGAATGACTTCGACGTCAGCGGTGATATTGTGCTGCCCGCAGAAGTCGAGCATCTCCTGGGTTTCGGCGATACCGCCGATGGGCGACCCTGAAAGGCTTCGGCGTCCCATGATCAGGCCGAATGCGGAGACCGCCAGAGGCTTCTCGGGCGCGCCAACCAGGGTGATGTTGCCATCGCGGCGCAGCAGGTTGATGTAGGCGCCGATGTCGTGGTCGGCGGAAACTGCGTCGAGAATGAAGTCGAAGCTGCCGGCCTGCTTTAGCATCTCGTCGGCATTTCGCGAGATTACGACCTCGTCTGCTCCGAGGCGCATGGCGTCTTCCTTCTTCTTCGAGGAAGTGGTGAAGACGACAACGTGGGCTCCGAGCGCGTGGGCAAACTTCACGCCCATGTGGCCCAGTCCGCCGAGACCGACGATGCCAACCCTCTTGCCCTTGCTTACGCCCCAGTGGCGCATCGGCGAGTAAGTGGTGATTCCGGCGCAAAGCAGAGGAGCGGTTCCGGCGAGATTGAGATTCGACGGGACGCGCAAGACAAACTTCTGGTCAACGACGATGCTGTCGGAGTACCCGCCATAGGTGACGCCTCCCAGATGTTTGTCAGGGAAGTTGTACGTTAACGTGAAATTCGGACAGAACTGCTCAAGACCTGCGCGGCACTCCGGGCAGGTCCGGTCCGAGTCGACCATGCAGCCGACGGCGGCTAGGTCGCCCACCTTGAACTTGGAAACTGCCGGCCCGATCTTGGTGACGCGCCCAACGATCTCGTGGCCCGGGACGCACGGGTAGACGGTCGGCATCGCGTCTTTCCACTCATTGCGCACTTGATGAAGATCGGAATGACAGATTCCGCAGAAAAGGATTTCGACCTGTACGTCGTGTTCGGTTGGGTCGCGCCGCGTGATCGTGGTGGACGCTAGCGACGATGTTGCACTGGGAGCAGCGTAGGCTTTGGTTTTGTACATGTCGTTAATGTAGATGCTCCCTGCTCGTCGCGATATGCAAAAGACGCCATTGTTCATGCAAAAAGCGCCAAGGAACCGGTGTCCTGCAAATTCCACTCATTTCAAAGCGCGCGAATGGCTGAGCCATCTGCGCTCGTGGAACATTGCATTTTTGTTCCACAAGGCGAAAGGTTGTGACAAAGCGGAATTTGGCAATTTTGCGAAGCGGTGCCTAAGTTTCAGCAGGCAGGAGGTTTGCGCGAACGCCTATATCTATAAGCTAATATCAAGTCAAGCAAAAAAGCGAAATGTTCCACGTGGAACATTAGAGCGATTTGCTCACACGACCTTCAGCAGCATGCAGGTCACGTCATCGTGCTGAGGTGTGTTGCCGACGAAGATGTCGAGGTCGGTCATGATGCGCTGCATCATCTCACCCGGCGTTCCGTTGGAGCTGGTCGCGATCGCCCCCAGGAGTCGCGGCTCGCCGTACTCGTCACCGCGTGTGTTCATCGCTTCGACGACTCCGTCGGTGAAGATCACGAGCCAGTCGCCTGGTGCGAGCACGACGCTGCCTGATTGATACGACGCCTCCGCCCTGATGCCGATCGGCAGGCCGCCTGCATCGAGACGTTCCAGCGCGCCCGACTTGCGGCAGAGCATCGGCTGGTTGTGACCTGCGTTGATGTAAGTGAGCGTGCGGGTCTCGGGGTCAAGCTCGGCGAGGAAGGCAGTGGTGAAACGCAATCCGCCCTGGCTGTTGGTGCAGGCGTAGCGGTTGATGCTCGCGACTAGTTCGGGCAGGGAAGACTGTGTGACCGAGAGCGTCCGCATGCTCGCCTGAAATGTGGCCATCAACATCGCCGCGGGAATGCTTTTGCCTGCGACGTCGGCCACTGCGAGCAGCACTTGATTCTTATCGGGCCGTCCGTTCGGACGCAGGAAGATGTCGTAGTAGTCACCCGCGACGGTGTTCGCCGGACGCGTCTGAAAGGCGACCTCGATACCGGGAATTTTCGGCGGTTCGTTGGGCAGCAGCCAGGTCTGGATCTCGCGCGCGATCTCGAGATCGCGCTTCATCACCACTCGATCACCCACTTCGAGAATCAGAATTACAAAAAGAAGCAACCCACCGTAGAGTCGGAAATCAAAGCTGACGATGTGCATGTTGCCCGACTGGTCGTGCCAGTCGAACTGTGGATTGAAAATCAGAAACAGCATCGCAACTAGCAGAAGCACACGCCGGGCTGGCGTGAGCTTCTCGAGCACCGCCCAGAAAAATTCCTGCGCCACGTGGATGAACTTGCGGCCCGGTTGCTCGAGTTCGCTCTGCTTGGCTTCGAGATCTTTTGCGTACAGGCGATAGCTGGCGCGGGCATCTTTTTCGAATTGCGACCACAGCTGGTTGAGGGCAAGGCCTTCGGTGACGCGCATCCAAAAGCGACTGATCTTCTCACCGAAGGTGAGACGCGGGGCCATGCGACTGGCTGCCGAGGGTGGATAGAGAGGAGACATAGGGGGCGAAGGTTGATTATAGAGAATCGGATGGTGGAGAACAGTGACAAGTGTCAGGTTTGAGGTTTCAAAGTTTCCCTGTTTCAGGGTTTCAAAGTTGGAGGCACGAGGCGACGAAAAATGCAGGCCGGTAGTTCTTCACGCAACAGCAGGTCCTTCGCTCCGCTCAGGATTACAGCACTTATGCAATTGTTTATGCAGTTTCTTATGCGACTCTTTATGGGAATGATGGCACGGTTCGCAGGATGACCAGCGTCATGTCGTCGTGCTGCTTGGCGCCGGCGACGAAGGTGTCGGCGTCTTGGAAGATGCGGTCGAGGACTTGTTGCGCGGAGAGACCGTTGCAGGCTTCGACGGTTTTCATCATGCATTCCTCGCCCCACTCCTGGTCGGCGGAGTTCATGGCTTCGCTGATGCCGTCGGTGTAGGCCACGAGAAGATCACCTGCGCCGAGGGAAACGGATGCCTGCTGGTAGGGATAGGTTTCGAACAATCCCACGACCGTCCCGCCGACATCCAGTCGTGTCACGATCCATTGCCCAGTCGAACAATGAAACAACATCGGCGGGTTATGCCCGGCGTTGACGTAGTCGAATTTGCGCGTGGTGGGGTCGTACTGGCCGTAGAAGAAGGTCGCATAGCGGTTGTCGGAAGACGCTTCGTAGACAAGTCGATTCACGTTTGCGACGGCGGCGGCGAGATTTTCAGGAGCGCGGGTGGCTTCGCCGCGCAAAGACGCTTGGAGGCTGGCCATCATCAGTGCGGCGGCGATCCCTTTGCCGGAGACATCGCCGATGGCGACGCCGAGGTGGCCCTGGGGCAAGGCGAGAAAATCGTAGTAATCGCCGCCGACGCCGAGAGCAGGACGGCAGTGTCCGGCGTAGTCGAGCCCGGCAATGGCGGGGAGCTTCTGCGGGAAGAGACGTTCCTGGACCTCGCGTGCGATTTCAACTTCGCGATTGAGTCGTTCGCGCTGCGCGACTTCATCGGCGATCTCGAGCATGAGGTTCGCGTTTTCCAGAGCAAGACCGGTTTGCGCGGCGACGGATTTCAGGAGTCGCACATCGGAACCGGTATAGGGTTCTTCGGACTTCTTGGGGCCAAGCGAGATGAAGCCAAGCAGCTTGTCCCGCACCGCCAGCGGCAGCAGCAACTCAGAGTGAAGTGTGGCGAGTTTGTGGCGCTCGTCGTCGGTGACGCCATCTTCGCGATAGAGCCAGGAATCGCGGTCGTTCAAATAAACGCGAGCCGGCTCCTTCTGCAGCCGCAGCACTTTGGCGGTGCCGGCGTTGCGCGAGAAGGAAACGCCCGCAAGATCCGGGAAGCCGATGGCAAGCGCTGGGCGATAGATCTCGCCGCCGAGCAGAACGGCGATCTGGGGGACGTGCAAGGTTTGCGAGATGCGATCGGCCACGGTTTGCAGCAGTGACTTCGGTTCGACCATCGCACGCACCTGGTCACTCAGATCGTTGAGCATCAACTCGGCGTCGTAAGCTTCGCGGAAGAAGCGACGATCGAGCCAGCTGTGCAGCCGCTCCCCGAGCCGGCCGAAGCTGAAGGCCGCGATGATGCCGACGGCGATCACGCTGAGTTTCTCAGGTCGGTTGCGACTCGGATTGTTGGCCATCGCGAGGGCGGTGAAGATTACGATGGCGACGGCTCCGCGCTGGAGAAGACGGACACCGCCCCGGGCGAGCGTGTATTGCAGTCCCTGACGAACGGCAACCCGGACCTCCATGGCTTTCTGCACGACGATGACATAGGCGAGGCTCAGCGGGAACAGGGTGAGAGGAGCGAGCGCGAGGACGATCAGCCATTGCGGCAACAATTCCGGAGGCGACTTGCCGACGATGCGGGGATAGACCACGAGCAGGAGCAGGGCCGGAGTCCAGGCCGCGGTAGCGCCCCAATAAAGGATGCGCAGCCGGCGGCGCGCGTCGGGGGAGCGACTGAGCCCGTACTTGGTTCCCATCGCCGCGAAGAAACTGCCGATCAGGACGTAACTGAGCGTCTGCAGAATCCCGTCGAGCCAATGGGTGGAATGTTCGAGGGGAGCGATGGCTCGATAGCTGCTCAAGCCAGCGACGGATTCGACCACACCGACCATCGCGCCGATCGCGAAGGGGAGCGCGACCGCCCATTGGATGAATCTCCAGATTCTGTCGAAGCTGCCGCCTGGAGGAAACGGTTCAGGAAAGTAGCGGCCGAACAGATACATGGTGACCGGGAGCATCGATCCGAGAAGCACATGCATGAAGATGGCGGCTTCCCGCCATCCCGGAGGCCACGCCTGCGCTTTGTAACTCTCGAAAATGTGAGGGAAGGTCAGCATGAGAGCAAGCAGTAACCAAGCCATGGGATCACGCGGCCTTTGCAGGGCGACCCAGAAACCGAGGAGAACGCAGACGCCGGGCAGGAAGAAATAAAGAATGAGATCACCGACGATCGCCCAGAAACCTTCGCTTTGACTGTGCACGGTCATGGTCACCGTGCGTTGCGTGGCGGGATTACTGGCCGGACGAATCGTGACTGTGAAAGAACTGCCGGCCGGGGTCTTCCCGATGACCTGGCCCCACTCCCCAAAACCGTGATAGGGGCGGCCATTCAGGGCGAGAACCTCGTCACCCTTGTTCAGCCCGGCGCGGATGGCGTCGTTGGTGACGAAGCTGATGCGATCGCTGGCTAGATCGATGACGAAGAAGGGAACGTCGCGGTGTTCATCGCGAAGGACGTCGTGCAGGTAGGGAATTTCGTAGGCGAGGGTGATCGCAAACAGGAAAGCCAGAATGCAGTAGCGAAAGATGGGTCGCTTGGTGGGCACGGCAGCCACAGCTCGAAGCCGCGGGCGGCCCGAGCGCACGATTTTACATGTTAGCCGGCGCTTTTGGCAGTCCCGGAAAAGTTTGAGATCCAAAGCCAGCGCCTAAAGGCGCGGGGATTTCATGTCACTTACGGCACGCATGAATGCGTGCCCTGATACGAATCGTGATTGTGTCCTCATGCATCGTATACGTGCCCTGATACGAATCGCGATTGTGTCCTCATACATCGTATGCGTGCCCTGATACAACCCACGATTGCCAATCGCGATTGTTACGAGTGGCTGCTAAGCGGCGCTTTTGGCAGCCCCGGGAAAGAGCGTCATTTGCTCGGCGTTGGCATCGTTCGCATCGTTCGGGTCGAGAGGATCGGGATGGGCGCGGCGCGCGTAGCGCTCATAGCGATTGTAAATGCCATGCTTCGCGCGAAGCGTCTTCACTAATTGTGAGAGGCGCTTGCCATAAGCAGGCGGCAGAAAGGCGCGGCTCTCGTAGCGCTCGCGATAGCTGGCGACGAGGTGAGGGAATTCCTGCTCGAGGAAGGGAAGGAAGATGGATGCCGAGCAGGGCTTGAGGAAGAGCGGGTTGGCGAAGATGTACTTCGCGTCGGCTTGGGCGGCGGCTTCGACGAGAGCTTCGAGATCGCGCGGCGCGTCGGTGATACCGGGCAGCACGGGCGCACAGATGACGCCGGAGGCAATACCGGCGAGATTGAGTTGACGGATGGCTTCGAGGCGAAGGTCGGGACGCGGCGCGCGCGGCTCGAGGATGCGCGCGAGCTCGGTGTTCACGGTGGTGAGGGTGATGTTGACGAAGAGCTGATTGTGTTCGCTGACCTGCCGGAGTAGCTCTACGTCGCGAACGATCAGGTTCGATTTCGTGACGATACCGATTTCGAATCCGCGATGGCGAGCGAATTCTTCGAGGATCGCGCGCGTGATTTCGTAGCGGCGCTCGGCGGGCTGGTAGGGGTCGGTGGCCGTGCCGATGGCGATCTCCTCGCCCGTTTTGACCTTCCTCAGCTCCTGACGCAACAGGTTGGCGGCGTGTTGCTTGACATAGATCTTGCGCTCGAAGTCGAGGTCGGTCATCTCCATGAACTCGTGGGTATAGCGCGCGTAGCAGTATTTACAGGCGAACTCACAACCACGATAAGGATTGATGGCCCACACGAAGGGCAGGCTGCGGTTGCTGACGACACGGTTGAGCAGCGAGCGGGTGGGCAGGGTGAAGTACTCGATGTTGTGGCCCTCGCGGATGGACTCTCCCTGGGCAGCGAGTCGCGCGATGCCGATGAGACGTGGCTTGTCGGAATCGGGGAGGAGCGGGAGGGTAGACATATTCGCCTTTTGTTCGCCTACAATACAAGGCGGTGAGGGGAGGTGTCAAGCGGATGGGGGGGTGGTGTATAGGGACGGCAAAATGCTCCCTCCCGCCTG
>Ga0210409_10006320_pt1 | contig 12348 bp, 12 predicted proteins | sample IncBWH17MmetaG_FD_161649 | JGI IMG/M metagenome (GOLD analysis project Ga0210409, IMG submission 161649) | Forest soil microbial communities from Barre Woods Harvard Forest LTER site, Petersham, Massachusetts, United States - Inc-BW-H-17-M | ecosystem: Environmental > Terrestrial > Soil >...
GAGTCCGACGATCCCGCTGAAGTGGCTTGGAAATGCCGCGATGATCGGCGGGATCGTCGGACTCGTGGTGCACTACTTGCGGTTTGGACCGAAGGAACGCGAAGAGTCGATCAAGGAACCGCACGAAGGAGCGGAGCCGTGAGCGAAACCGAACAGGTTGTGCCGCCCGGGCACGTGTTGCGCTACAACTTCAAAGAACGGATCACGCATTGGGTCGCCGCGGGGTCTTACCTCTATTTGCTCTTTACTGGCCTGGCGTTCTGGTCTCCGTGGCTTTTCTGGCTTGCGTCGGTTTTCGGCGGCGGGCAGATTTCGCGCATGTTGCATCCGTGGATCGGGTTGGTTTTCGCCGCTAGCGTAGTGGTGATGTATGGCATGTGGGCAGCGCACATGAATGTGGATGAGAGCGACAGGACTTGGTTTAAATCCGTCGGCTATTACGTGCAGAACGAAGACGAGAAGATGCCGCCGGCGGGGCGCTATAACGCGGGGCAGAAATCGCTGTTCTGGGGTTTTGTGGTTTGCATGGTGCTTCTCCTGCTAAGCGGGACCGTGCTGTGGTTCACGGAATATATTCCTTGGAGCTTGCGCTATTTGCGCTACATCGCTGTCTTGGTACACGCATCCTCGGCATTGCTGACCATCGGGCTTTTCCTGCTTCACATCTATATGGGAGTTTTCGCGGAGCGCGGCGCGTTGGATTCGATGGTCCACGGCGACGTCCCCCTGACTTTCGTGAAACGGTATCACCCGGGCTGGTATAAAGAACTCACAGGGCAGCCCGCCTCGCCGAAAAAATGACGCCTCAGCAAGCGGCTGGGAACGAGTACGACGCGCGGATCCGGCGCGCCGAAAAACTTATCTCGGAAAAATCCTCCGCAAGCGAGCTGCTCTCGTTTTACAAGAGAATCGCCAGCTTTCAAAAGAGTTTTCTAACGCAAATCGCCGAAGGCGGCAGACAGCAGCCGGAGGTTCAACAGTTCCGCTCTTTGCGCGAAGGCTTGGATGTCCCTCTTCTGCTTCCCCACTTTCGCAATTTCCTTTCGCTCGTGGAACAGAACGCTCCAAACGCGCTCGCCGCGGCGGCGCGCGAAATTGCGGCAATGCCGTCCGATTCGTGGATGACGCTTTTGAGTTCCTACTGGGATCTTGGCGGACGATTCGATCAGCAGATCGGAGCATTTGCGCAGTTTTTACCGCGAGCCTTTCTGCAAGCGTACGCTGCATATGTCGCGGGACACACAGCGGTCCCGCCGGTGCTGGCAACGCCGCGTGTGTGTCCTTTGTGCGGCGGGCGGGCACTGTTTGGAGTGCTGCGGATCGAGGGCGACGGCGGAAAGCGCTGCATGGTCTGCTCTTTTTGCGCGTACGAGTGGGAGTTCCGGCGGATTCTGTGCCCCACCTGCGGGGAGGAAGAAGAGAAGAAACTTCCTGTGTATGTGGCAGAGCAGTTCCCGCATGTTCGGGTGGAGGCTTGCGAGACTTGCAAGTTTTTTGTTCGAACGATCGATCTCACGAAGGATGGAAATGCGGTGCCAGTGGTGGACGATCTCGCGGCGATTCCGCTGACGCTCTGGGCGCACGAGCATGGTTACAGCAGGCTGCAGCCGAATCTTCTCGGTAGTTGAACGGAATTCTCCAAAGACATTCAATTTGTGATTCGTGGGCCTGGGACAAACCTGGCACGGCATGCCGTGCCCCTACGAAGAATTTGGTGGCTAGCGTTCTGAGGGTGGCAATTGGGGCTAGGGGTGCGGGAGATTGGAAACTTTGCCGCTGGGCGGGGCGTCTGGAATTTGTGGCGCGGCGTGGAAATTTTCGCGTTTTAGGCGTGTGTCGCCGTTAACATAGGCAGTGATTTCCGTGCCTTTTGGAAAGGTGATGTCTTTTCCGTGCATCACTGGAATGACCATACCCGCAGTGGAACTGGAGCCTTTGGCTTCACCTCCGGAACGCAGGACGGCTTCCTGATTGTTGGCGAGGCGAACGCTTCTGACGAGCACTCCGAGCTTGCCGCCGCGGCCCAGAGCCTTTTTGGGCTCAGCTTCGTTGACGACACCGACGGCGTTTGCTCCTTTGGCAATTACGAGGAAACCATCCACGACCACATCTTCCGAGACCTCGAGGTCTACCTCATCGCCGACTTGGGCATCGGCGGAGGAAAGAGCTCTGCCGAGTTTCATTCGAACCGGAGTGCTATCGAGCAAAATGAGAATTTGTGCGGAAGCTGGAGCGTTCAAGGGCACTTCTGGTTTTTTGGCAGGAGGGTCGTAAGCAATTCTCTCTCTCTGTGTTTCCTTAGTGGGCTCCAGAACGGGCTTTGCGCCTGGGGCGGTTTTTATCAACAGCAAGAAATCGACGGGGACGTAACCAGTCTGGCCGTCGGCGGTACGAACGCCGAAATATTGATCGTAGCGGCCGGTGACTTCCACTTGTTGGCCGCATTGTAGAGTCAGGCGAACATCGAGAGTCGTCATGGAGCTGTAGAGATAGACAAAATCGCCTGGACGCGCACACTCGACTTGGCCGACACCCTGCGCTTTGCAGATAACAGGGGCGATGAGGCAAAGGAGCAGACAAGCCAGGCGCGATGGCAGCTTTATTTGAGCAAAAGAAAAATGATGGAGCATGGGGTTCACATCCCTATCCAAACGTATTAGGCGTCGTTGTGGCAATAGAACGAAGGGCAGTACTGTTCATAAAGAGATACTCCGAGGGTTCGGGAGGCGCGCGGCAGAGGAGATAGTGAATTGCTGACGCGGCCTCGAGAGATATGAGCACCTTGCAATCGTGCTTGTGGTTGGGGCAAGCTACGGTCCGCCGCAGAGGAGTGTTCCATGAAAAAAGCAATTTTATGCCTGGCTAGCTTGTTAATTCTGGGCGGGGGCAGTTTACGCGCGCAGACGGCAGTGCCCCCCGGGGCTACACTGACAGTGATTCGCGCGGGGACGCTCATCGATGGAGCTAGCGATACGCCGCGGAAGAATCAGCTGATTTTTGTGCGTGGCGAGCGCATCGAGAAAGTAATGGATAGCTCCGCGGCGATTCCGTCCGGCGCGAAGGTGATCGATCTCTCCACGGCGACGGTTTTGCCGGGGCTGATTGATTCGCATACGCATATTTTTTTGTGGGGCGAGGATCCAAACAAAGGGGGATATGACGTAAACATTTTGAAGGCAGGCATTGCGCTGCGAGCGGCGCGAGCGACGTTTGCGACGCGGCGGGCGCTTGAGCAGGGGTTTACGACGCTGCGCGATCTGGAAACGGAGGGGGCGGGATACGGCGACGTCGAGATCAAGCAAGCGATCGAGGAAGGAACGATTCCAGGACCGCGGCTTTTTTGCGCGACCAGAGCGATCTCCACGACTGGCGGATACAACCTGGAAGATTACGCGCCGGAACTGGATATGCCGAAGGGGGCGCAACTGGTGGATGGGCCGGTGGAGGCGCGGAAGGCAGCGCGGCAGCAGCTGGAGCATGGCGCGGATTGGATCAAGGTTTACATGACGCACCGGTCCTGGGTGGACAAAGAGGGAAAGCTGGTTTCGCAGCCGACGCTGACGGTGGAGGAATTAGAGGCGATCGTGGATGAGGCGCATGGCTGGGGAAAGAAGGTGGCGTGCCATGCTTACAACGGAATCGGTTTGCAGAGGGCGTTGGACGGCAAGTGTGATTCCATCGAACACGGACTGGAAATCACCGACGCTCAGATCGCACAGATGAAGCGGCAGGGGACATGGTACTGCCCGACGCTTGCGCCTTACTACGGAGACTGGGCGGCGGCGGATACGCCGGGAGGAAAACGGGACCGCGCACGGGCGGCGGTACACGAGATTTCATTTCGCAAGGCGCTGCAGGCGCACTTGAAGATCGTATATGGGACGGACATGGGCGGGATTCCGTGGACGGAACCGATTGCGCAAGAATTCGGGCGAATGGTTTCGATGGGGATGACGCCGATGGATGCGATTCAGTCGGCTACCGTGCGCGCCAGCGAAATGCTGGAGATGAAGGGCGAGATTGGCGTGGTGGCGGCGGGAGCTTATGCGGATATTGTTGCGGTGTCGGGGGATCCGCTGAAGGATGTCGGCGAACTGGAGCATGTGCGGTTTGTGATGCACAACGGGGCAGTGTTTAAGGATGAGATCAAGAATTGAAGAGTGAGTGGTGAACAGTGAGCAGTGACTGGCAGAGAATGCACACCTCCGTGGTCAGAACTTCATGGCGTGGATTCGAATTGTGGCAGAAATTTTTAACTTTTGCCGGGGTCGACGCTTACGCCCTTCCAGAAGGCGATATGGTTTTTGATTTCTTTGGCAGCAGGACTCGGTTCGGGATAATACCAGGCGGCGTTTTCGTTTTTCATGCCATCGACTTCGACATGATAGTAGTGGGCTGTGCCTTTCCACGGGCAGATAGAAGTGTGCGTACTGGATTTCAGGAAATTCTTGGTAACTGATTCCGCAGGAAAATATTGATTGCCTTCGACGACCACCGTGTCGTTGCTCTCGGCGATAACCTTGCCACCCCAGATGGCTTTTGCCATTTTGCTCGCTCCTCGTGCGCGATCGCGCCCGCCGCGCGATGGAATTAGGTTTAGCTGAAGGTTAGATGCGCGAGGCAGGGAAACGGTTCAAGAGAAAGAGCGACGAGACGAAGGATTGTTGCGCGAATTGCGGCGGCGTTGGGTTGCGGGCCATACAGAAAAGCGCTTCTGTTAGAATCGGCACGCAACTTGGAGGATAGAGATGGCTGAACAGAGCTTCCAGAGTCACGCGAAATGGGTACCACCGTTTCATTTTTTTGTTTTGCCGGTGTTGCTGATCAACATTGGATTTCAAATTTATTGGTGTGTGAAAGCATTCACGATCAGTAGCGTGGTTTCCGTGCTTGTTGCGGTGGCGTTTTTTGTTGGCATAGGGACGGCGCGCGGGATGGCGCTGAAGGTCCAGGACCGCGTGATTCGTCTCGAGGAGCGCCTGCGGTTCGAACGGGTGCTGCCCGCGGACCTGCACCCGCAGATCGGGGAGTTCACGATCGACCAGTTGGTGGCGCTGCGGTTTGCGAGCAATGCGGAATTGCCGGAGCTCGCGCGGAAGGTGCTGGAGGAAAAGTTGAATGATCGTAAGGAGATCAAGCGGATGATTAAGACTTGGCGGCCGGACTTCGCGCGGGCTTGATTTTGGGCGCTAGATTACGGGAGCGGGGCAAGCTCTCCTCTACGATCTGTTGGCTAGATGCTGCGGATGACGCCGCCTTCGGCGCGGACTGCGGCTCCGCTGATGGCGGCGGACTGAGCGCTGGCGACGAAGGCGACAACCGCGGCGATTTCTTCGGGCGTTTCGAAACGTTTCAGGAGCGAGCTGGGGCGAACAGATTTGAAGAACTCCTTCTCGATCTCGGCTATTGAGAGGTTGCGCTGCTTGGCCATGCTGTCGAGAAAGCCCGTGACGCCCTCGGAAGCGGTGGGGCCGGGAAGGACGGAGTTTACCGTGACGCCCGTGCCGGCGACGGATTCGGCGAGGCCGCGAGCGACGGCGACTTGCGCCGTCTTGGTCATGCCGTAGTGAACCATTTCCGCAGGAATTTGAAACGCGGACTCGCTGGAAATGAAGATGATGCGGCCCCAATTGTTTTTGAGCATACCGGGCAAATAGTGGCGCGAGAGGCGGACGCCGCTGAGGACGTTGATCTCGAAGAAGCGGAGCCAGTCGGCGTCGGGGATTTCCGCAAAGGGCTTGGGCTCGAAGATTCCGAGATTGTTGATCAAAACGTCGGCGTGCGGTACTTGCTTGACGAAGGTTTCGACGCCACTGGCCGTGCCTAGATCAGCAGCAACTCCTTGCAGATCGACAGTCTTGTGAAGCTGGCGAATTTTATCAAGCGCGGCATTTACACGCGCTTCGGTGCGGCCGTTTACAACGACCGTGGCGCCTTCCCCGGCCAGCGCGGTCGCGATGGCGAGGCCAATACCTGCCGTGGAGCCTGAGACGACGGCTTTCTTGCCCTTCAGACCAAAATTCATGGAGTGTTCTCTTCCCTTTTTCGCGGACGCTGGATTATCTAGCGACCGCCGCGGCCGCTGCCCCTTCGATCTCCGTGATTTCTTCGGGCGACAGTCTTAGTTCACCGGCGCGCATCACGCCTTCGGCTTGCTTGGCGTTGCGAGCGCCGACGATTGCGCCGGCGACGGCGGGATTACTGAGGACCCAGGCGATGGCGACTTCGCCGGGGTTGCGGCCGTGGCGTGCGCCGACCTTGCGCAGGCGGTCGACCAGGTCGATGTTCTTGGAGAGGCGCGGCTCGCGAAACTCCGGATTCTTGCTGCGAAAATCGTCGGGCGGGAGGGCCGCGGCACGTTCGCGGGTCATTGCGCCGGTGAGGAGGCCGGAAGCCATGGGGGCGTAGGAAATTACACCGATGCCCTGCTGTTTGCAGTAAGGCAGGATTTCCTTATCGACCGCGCGGCGAATCAATGAGTATGGCGGCTGCAGGGATGTCGGCGTGGTAATTTTTTCGGCCCGTTTGATTTGTTCAACATTGAAATTGGAGACGCCGATCCAGCGGACTTTGCCTGCCTCTTGGAGCGCGACCATGGTTTGCCAGGCTTCTTCGAGGCCGGGGCCGTTGTCGGAAGGCGGCCAGTGCATTTGGTATAGGTCGATCGCATCGATTTGCAGGCGGCGCAGGCTGTCTTCACACTCGCGGCGGACGGATGCCGCAGTGTGATTCTGCGTGATGTGGCCTTGCTCGTCCCAACGGAGAACGCATTTTGTGAACACGTAGGGCCGCGGGCCGCGCCAATCCTTCAAGGCTTGCGCAACCATTTCCTCGGAGTGGCCGATGCCGTAGACGGCCGCGGTATCAATCCAGGTCACGCCAAGTTCGAGCGAGCGATGAATGGCGGCGATGGAGTCCGCGTCTTCTTGATGTCCCCAGGCGAAATCCCAGCCGCTGCCGCCGATGGCCCAGGCGCCGAATCCAACCGGGGTAATTTGCAAATCGGAATTGCCGAGTTTGCGCGTTTCCATGATTCTTGACCTCTCGTCTAGAGTGGGCGCTGCGTTGCGCGGGTTGTTTACCGCAGGAATTCTACATTGCATGTGATGAAAGAATGGAGGCTTTGGTTAGGGAGAATTCTGCCGCCGATATGGTCCGATAGACGCGGCTCCGAGAGGGAGGCGGATGGAAAGGTGGTCATTGGGTGGGACGGGTAGAGCATGCCGTGCCCCTATGAGGATTTACCGGGGTTAATTGGCAGTATAGGCGGCGTCTAGGGAGACGGATTCGCCGTCGGGATTTGTGATGGTAACGCGTTGCGCTCCTGCACGTAGGGCAGGCGTTACCACCGCCAGCGTGTTCATGTCTATGAAGGTGACGGTGGCGGATTTTCCTCCGATGGCGGCGGTGGTGCCGCTTTGAAAGCCGCTGCCACGAATCGTCAGAGTGATGCCGCCGGCTACGGGGCCATTTGACGGAGTCAACGTACCAATTCCCAGCGGAACGTTGGCTAGCGCCACGATGGTCACGCCTGCGTTCTGGGCGGTGCCGTCCTTCGAGGTGATAGCGAATAATCGCTGGCTGTTTTCGTCAATGGCCAGAAAGCTGCCGTGGAGGCCATCGACGTCAGTCATGAGTTGTTGGGGCAAAGGGAGACGCAGACGCAGAACGCCGCTGTGCGCATCGAGAATATCTATTCCGCCGTTCACGCCAGCGTTGCCGGCGGGCCCGGTGAGGAACGGCTGGTAGATCAGCGAACCACTCGGGTGCAGTGTCACGCCCGGAACTTGATTGTGACCGGGAATTTGCAAGAGCTCTGGATTGGTGGGAACGGAGGCGAGCGATAGATCGGCACCGCGAATTTCGGTTGTGCCGTTGGCTTGGAGAGCAAGCATGGTTCCATCGGATGCGGCGGCGAGATCCGTGGCGGTGTCGTTTGCAGTGAAGGTAGAAAACTGATTTGGAGAGGATGAATTCCAAAGGGCGAGCGGGCCACCGGGCGCGTTGGCGAAGGCGACGAAGACCAGGCTGCCATTGCCATTCGATTGCACGAGAGGAGCGCCTGAGAGACTGGCGATTTCGGGCTGTGAGGCCGGTTGAATTGTGGGAGGATTGGCCATCAGGTTCACCTGGCCGAGGCAAGACGCGCAAGCGCCAGAAGAGCCGGACTCCGCACTTAAACCCACGAAGACATTTTGTGTGCTGGTGGCGGCCACACGGACGGGGCCAGGGTTTGCGTAGCCGGCGACGCCACCGACAGCGATGCTCGTTCCGGTACCGATGTCTGAATCCAGCAAATAGATATTTTGCGCACCGAAATCGGCGGCGATTAGCTGGGTGCCGTCCGGAGTGAGAGCCAAGCCGCGAATTTGCCCGGAGGGGGAGGACCGCCGGGCGGCTCGATGACGTTCCCGAAAAAAGCGCCCGCCAAATTGAAAACGTCGATGTGGTCGATGTCGCTGAGATAAAGCCACTGACGGGGCTGGTCGTAGATAACGAATTTATCGAAGGAGGGTTTGACATAGAAATTCTCGCCCTGCAGATATTGAAACGCTTTCAGGGCGGTGACAGAGCCGGCGGGCGAGGTGATGGCGATGTCGGCCTTGCCAGACGCTCCGGTGGGCGTTTGCAGGGTGATGCATTCGAGGGGAAAAGGGTATGTCGAGTCCAAACCGAGAGACGGCCCGATGGCGGCCAAGTTCTGGACCTGTTGCACGGTGGCAGTCGCGCCGGCAATTTTTACGGTGAGTTTCGTCAGGTCGCTGCCGAAGCCGTAACCGTAGATTTGGATGGTGTCGGCTCCAGCCGGCGCTCCGGCGTTGGGCAAAATCTGGAGGACTTGGGGGCCGTAGCTGAAGGCGTCGGGAGCGATGGCGAGCCAGCCGCTAGGAAAGTAGGCGGCGATGTTGACTGCGCCAGAGGAGGCGTTTGGGGGCGAGGTCACATTGATTTGCGTTTCGCCAGCAACAGTGGCGTTGGTGACGGATTGGGTGCCCAACAATACTTGTGCGGTGGCTTCGAAGTCTTGTCCCGTAAGAACCGTCGGCGTTCCGCCAGCGTTGGGACCTTCGGAGGGTTGCGCGGTTGGCGCTGCGGCAAAAACCGGGGCGGCCGCGGAAAGCGAGATGGGAGCTGCGGCGTCCACAAAGCTCACGCCGCGGTTGGCGATGCCGAAAAGAAGGTTAGTGGAGTCCACGTCTTCGATTTCCGAGCGTTTACCGGCGAGCCATAGATCGGGGACTTGCCCAATGATGTTGAGACTGTGGCCATCCAGGGCAGTAATGACGGGAGGGGCGCCTGCATTTTCGCTGACGTACAGGGACTGGCCGTCGCGAGCTGGATTTAGAGAGCCGTCCAGGAGCAGCACTTGCGTGCTGCCATTTGCAACGAAGACAACCGCGAATCTGGTGCCGTTGGGATTTGCCGCGACGAGAGGAATCGTGCCGGTGCCGAGGCCGTGTGGTCCGGCGAGAACGCTGCCGTTCCCATCGTAGACAGCGAGTTGGCCACTTGCATCACTTGCGGCGACCAAGACTTTAGTTTGGTCGCCTGTGCGAGCCATGGCACCGAGGCCATTTTGAAAGAGTTGCGGCTCGGTGGAGGTTAGGTTCGTCAGCGTGTTCGAGGTAGGGTCCCAAAGGGCGAGCAACGATTCGCCTGTCTGGGATTGGCGGAGGCGCATCATTAGATTGCCTTCGGGGCGATCGAAGAGGGTATTGGGAAGAGGTTGCAGTCCAGCGATTTCGTAGCGTGCTTTGACCTGCAGCGAAGTGGTATCGATTGCGGCCACTGGTTCGGTCACAGTGCTAATCCAAACGGTAGTGCCGTCGGCGGAAAGATCGGCGCTGCTCGCGCCTGGAACGCTGATTTGGGTGACGCGAGTGGCGGTCGTCGTTGAGAAAACCTCGACGCGGTTCATCGCTCGGTTGGCCACGAAGACGAACTGGTGGCCAGAATCGTAGGCGATGTGCCGGTGATGAGGCTCACCGGATGGATCGTCCCATGCGGGGATGGAGTCTGTTCTCGCATAGGCGGTACGCGGCAAGCTGGCAGCTATTCCGGTTTGAATCGTGAGAGCGAGATTTGCCGGGTGCGAAAGCGAGCCGCTGATGCCGGTAGCAATAATCGTGGAGTTTCCTGTCGGGGCATTTGGCGCGGCGGAGAAGAGGACGGGAGCGCTCGAGCCGGTAGCGACGCTGAAAGGACTGGGTGGATTTGAGATGACGCCGGCCGGCAATCCGGAGAGCCTCACCTGCACGGAGCCGGTGAAGCCGTTGAGCGGGTTGACGGAAAGCATTACCGCGGAGCTCGTGGATCCTTGCTGGAGGTTGACGGAATTCATGGAGAATCCAATGGAGAAATCTGGTTGTGGAGGCGGAGGTGGAGGCGAGGTCTGAAAATTGGAGGAACCGCCGCCGCAGCCATAGGCTGCCAGCAAAAGAAGACCGGTAACAAACCGAGGGCGCGTCGTACTCGCCGTCTCATTGCAGGACCCCACGTTCCTTGTGCGTCCTGGGCTGAAGGAGCCAAGCCGGCGAGAAAGACCGGGAAGAGCCGGGGCGCGCAGAGTTGAAAGGGTTAGGCGAACCAACTTTAATCCAATTATGTTAATTGTCACGTTGAGAAATACTCTTGAGGCGTGCGAAAAAAGAGGCAGAAAAATCGAAGGGCGGAGCGGACTGGATGTCCGCGCCGCCCCGAGGAAAAATAAAACAGCTGAGAGTAAATTAAATGGTCTTCGTTGCCGGAGCGCCGACAGGCGCGCTCGAGCTCTTCGCGAAGGCGCTGTGCGAAGAATCCTTCTCAGAGCTCTTATCAATTTCAATAGAGCCTTTGAAGTAGGCGCCGTCTTCGATCATGATGCGGGCGGTCGTGAGATCACCATTCACGGAGCCGTCCTTCTTGATCTCGATACGGTCCTTGGCGCGAAGGTTTCCCTTCACGGTGCCGTAAACCACCACCTCGCGGGCGATGATATCGGCAGTGACCTTTGCGGTAGTCCCGACGGTCAGCTTCCGCTCATCAAGCTGGATCAGTCCTTCGACCGAGCCGTCGATTAGCAGATCCTCGTTGCCGGAGATCTCGCCTTTCACGTGCAGGCTGGCCCCGAGCCGCGCTGTGGCGCGGTCCGCGGTTGCACCTAGTGGACGCATGGCATCTGTACTCATTGCGGTAGTTCCCTCCCAAGTCGCCGGAGCGGACTTCGGCGGCTGATTCGTTTGAAAATTTTTTTGATCCGGTTGCGCGACTTGCGGCGATTCCGGCTTTTTATTACCCCACATCGGTCCCTCCCAAAGGGATAGCACCACCCCGCGCAGAAACTCGCTTGGGGTATTGCAAACTGTATTCCTCAGTATGGCGCACGGCAAATGCAGTCTTCAATGTCCGTTCGTGAAAGTAACTAGACCTTTGGACAGTGTGTTCGTCCACTCTTCGCGGTTAAGGTTGGGTAAAGTTTTGGTGACGGCTTGAGGAAAGGCAGAGAAAGAGCGGACTCGATGAGAACGGGGCAAGCCGGGGCACAGCATGCTGTGCCTCTACAAGGGATTCGGCGGGTTAGGAGCTTGGGCGTTCAGGAACAGGTTGTATCGCCAGGAAATCCGCTTGAAATCTTTTTGAATAGGAGTCCAAAAGCTCCTGGATGCGTTCGGGCTTGGGCGATTTTAAGACGAAACCGGAGTGATGGTACTTGGTGATGCGGTAGACGATTTCGGGGTCATTGTACGCGGAAGTGTCGGGACGTTCCTGGCGAGCCAGGGAAACTAGCACACCGGCATAGTCGCGGCTGGTGGGCGGCAGTTGATAAGGCTGCTTGCCGGCTCCCACTTCGAGGCGCGCCCATTCGCGCCAGAGATTGATGCCGGTGGCCGCTTCGATGACATCTGAGATATAGGCGCCGCCAACGCGGGCGGCCACTTCTAGGAAATAAAACTTTCCATCGGAGTTGGCTCTCAGGAATTCGGCGTGCGTGACACCTCGAAGGAAGCCCAGCTCATCGAGGACTTTGCGATTGATTTCGAGGAGGGTTTTCACTTCGACGGAATCGCGTGGAAGAGTGCGCGTGGTGAAAACGCCGCCTTGATGCGAGGTCTCGAGGGGAGGCGCGCCGTAGGCATGGGCTTCTGCAAAGACGACTTCGCGCTCGGAAGCGACGCTGTCCACGTGATAAACGCTGCCGGGAATGAATTGTTCGAGCAGATAGTGCGATTGATGGTCGCCAACCTGATCGAGCCAGGGCCAGAGCTCGGCGGGATTGTTAATTTTCTTCATGCCGATGCCCGAGGCTTGCGAGCGCGGCTTGAGCAGCCAGGGCGAAGGGACACGGCCCATGAACTCGCGCAAAGCGTC
>Ga0210409_10006322_pt1 | contig 12347 bp, 9 predicted proteins | sample IncBWH17MmetaG_FD_161649 | JGI IMG/M metagenome (GOLD analysis project Ga0210409, IMG submission 161649) | Forest soil microbial communities from Barre Woods Harvard Forest LTER site, Petersham, Massachusetts, United States - Inc-BW-H-17-M | ecosystem: Environmental > Terrestrial > Soil >...
AACTTCGCCGTCCCCTTGCGCCGCATGGCAATCGCCAGCCGAGAACAATCCCCCGCGGACGAAAACCGGCAGATACAAGGTCGACCCGGCGGTCAGATGCCGGGTGTCGATGTTGCCCGCGCCTTTCGTGGGCGGCAGCACATCGTGCGGCCCCGGCTCGTCGGTCGCGACACCCATCGTGCCGCAGAACGGCGCGATGGGAATCCGGATATCGGAGCGCAGCGCGGTGTCGACGCCGTTCGTGAGATCGAAGTGCCGGAGGTACGGCTCCGGAAAATCCTCCGCCAGGAGCCCGAGCCCGGGAATGAGTCCAGCCCACCCCCACTCGAGCGTCGCGAGACTCAGGACGTCGACTTGGAGCGTGTCGCCGGGTTCGGCGCCGCGGACGAAGATCGGCCCGGCCAACGGATAGAGACGGTTGAAGTCGAGCGAGGTGAACACCGAGGCGCTCGACCCGGGTCGAATCTGGCCGTCCGTCACCTCGTCGGTCTCGCAGTGGACGACGTCACCCGAGTCGATCTCCACGACGGGCGGGTTGGCGCGGTCCCACTTGTAGTGCACTTTATCCCGCTCGATACGGTGCTCAGCCACGATTCCATCCTCCTCGTCGTTGTGTGCTTGACTTTGCGGTGTTCCTAGGTCACCCATAACACGTGCTCCAACTCGCGCACGGAGAATTCTTAGGGCAAGGCGCAGTCATCCGACAGACTGACGACCTGTTGTTTTTCGAAACGTCGCACGCGGCAAATGTGCGGCTGCCCCGTCATGCGCATGAACATCCGTACTTTTGTTTCATCATCAGCGGGTCCGTGATGGAGGTCTCGCGCGGCCACGAGCGATCGTGCTCGCCCGGGACGGTCGTGTTCAATCCCGCCGATACGGAGCATAGCGATGACGTCGGCGGCCGCGGGTGTCGCTGCTTTGCCATCCAACTCGACCCCACCTGGGCCGCGGCGCGATTCGAGGCCGAGCGCCGGTTGGAGTGGGTGACGGTGTCCGGCGGCGCCGCGTCGGGTCTCGCCGCCCGTCTCCGCCGCGAAGCGCAAGTGTGGGAGCCGACATCGCCGATGGTCATCGAGGGGATCCTGTTGTTGCTGTCCGCCGAAGCGCTGCGCACGGATCGGCGGTATGGCGAGCGGACGCAACCCGACTGGGTCTCGCGGGCCGCGCAGCGCCTCGAGGCCGAGTTTCGCGCGCCTCCGAGCGTGCAGCAACTGGCGCTCGACGCTGGCGTACACCCCGCGCACTTCGCGCGCTCGTTCCGGTCGTTCCTCGGTTGCACGCCTGGAACGTACGCGCGGCAACGGCGCCTGGCGTGGGCGCGCCAGGCGCTGATGGCTGGCCGCCCGCTGATCGAGGTCGCGTTGGAAGCCGGCTTCGCCGATCAGGCGCACTTCTCGCGCGAGTTCAAACGGACGTTGGGCGTCACGCCATCGGAGTTCCGTCGGTCGCTGCCGCGTTAGCCCTGTTCAAGCGCTCGTCATTCCGTTCAAGCCGAGCGCCGCGCTCGTCCCTAGCGTGGCGCTCATATGTCACTTCGCTCAGTGTTCGCGGCCGCCCTGCTCCCGGCGGCGGCCGCATTACCCGCGTTGGGCCAAGGCACCACGCGGCACGTCACGGGACGCGTCATCGACGCCGCGGACCAGCGCCCGGTCGCCGTCGCCCAGGTACTGGTCACCGGGACAACGATCGGCGGTCAGTCAACCGACAGTGGCACGTTCTCGTTGCGCGTGCCGGAAGGCGTGCAGACCCTGACCGTGCGCCGGATAGGATATCACCTGACGACGGTCGCGCTGGCCGCGGCGGGCGACACCGACGTCACGGTGGCCATGACGCGCGACGTGTTCCAGATCGACCGCCAGGTCATTACCGGCGTCGGGACGACGATCTCTTCGCGCAACGCCGCGACGCACGACCCCGTCATCACGGCCTCCCAGTTGAATGGCGCGCCGACGCCGACGCTGGAGAACGCGCTCGAGGGCAAGGTCCCCGGGGCGCTGATCAGCGAGAACTCCGGCGCGCCTGGCGGCGGGCTCCAGGTCCAGGTGCGCGGCACGACGTCGATCTATGCCACGGCGGCCGGCCAACCCCTGTACGTTGTCGATGGCGTCATCATGAGCAACGCCTCGATTCCGTCCGGACTGAACTCGGTCTCGAGCGCCGCCAACAACACGTCGGCGAATGGGCCATCACCCCAGGACCAACAGACAAATCGCATCGCGGACCTGAACCCGAACGACATCGAGTCGATGCAGTTCCTCGAGGGATCCGCGGCATCGGCCATCTACGGTGACAAGGGCGCCGCCGGCGTCATCCTGATCACGACAAAGAAGGGCACCGCGGGCAAACCCCAGTGGGATTTCACGCAGCGGTTCGGTCAGTACAGTCTGAGCAACACGTTGCCCGTGCGGCGGTTCACGCTCGCGCAGGCCCAGGCGTTCAACGCATCCTACACCACCCCGCCGCTCGATTCGGCGCAAGTCGCCCAGAACTACGCCTGGTGTAACGGCTTCTGCGATTTCCAGAAGAGCCTCTATGGCAATCAGGAAATGTCCTGGGAGAGCGATCTGAGCCTGCGCGGCGCCACGTCGACGACCCAGTACTACCTGTCGGGATTGACCAAGTACGACAACGGGGCCCAGATCAATAGCGGCTACAACAAGCAATCGGTCCGCACCAACGTCTCGCAGCACGTCGGCAATGTGCTGACCGCCAGCGCGAGCCTCGCCTATACCGCGTCAATGGCGCGGCGCGGCGTCAACGGCAATGACAATCTCGGCATCGCCGGCTACGACGCGATCTCGTACACCCCGTCGTTCTTCGACATGGCCAAGCACAACGCCGACGGGTCGTACGTCCACAATCCGTACGGCACCGCGAACGCATTCGACGACGCACACTCGATCCAGACGCCGGAAAACGTCAGCCGATTCACCTTCGGCACGAACATCGAGTTCAAGGCGTTCACGACCGCGTCGCAAAGTCTCTCGATCATCGCGCAAGGCGGCGCTGACTACGCGAATCAGAAGGACCAGTTCTACGCGCCGTCGAGCCTGCAGGTGGAGCACTCCGCGCTGAACGCGTTTCCGGGTACCTCGACGATCCAGTCGGCCACCAACAGCCTGTATAACTTCTCCTTGTCGGTCGTGCATACGTTCACCGGCATTCACGGCGTGCAGGCGACGACGTCGGCGGGCTACACGGGCGACCGCAACGAGTTGAACCTGCCTGACCTGGTCTCGCAGAATCTGCTGCCCGGCTTCGGCAATCCGCAGGACGGCACGGTGCTCTCGCCGTTCTTCCAGCAGAGCATCGTGATCAATCAGGGCTTCTATGCCCAAGAGCAACTCCTGTTGTTCGGCGAGCGCCTCGCGCTCACGGGCGGGTTCAACGCCGAGCGATCGAGCAACGATGGGAACATCAATCACTACTATCCGTATCCCAAGGCGTCGGTCTCGTACCGCATCCCGTATCTGTTCGCCGGCCTGGATGAGCTGAAGCTGCGATTCGCCTACGGCGTCTCGGGCACGGTCCCGAACTACGGCGTCCGATTCACCGGCGACTCGATCAAGGGGTACGGCGGGACCGATGGTCTCATATCGGGGTTGGTGCAAGGAGATCCGAACATCAAGCCCGAGACGAACACCGATCTCGAGACGGGATTCGACGCGACGCTCCTCCACAACAACCTGACGTTCAGCGCCACCGTCTATCAGAAGCGCATCACGAACCTGCTCCTCCTCGCGCAAGCGCGACCGTCCAGTGGTACCGACCAGCAATGGATCAACGGCGGACAGTTGACCAACCGGGGCATCGAGCTGCAGCTCGGCGCGACCCCGGTGTCGATCGGACCGTTCAGCTGGGTGACCAACGAGAATTTCGCCCGCAACCTGGCGGTCGTCGACAATCTCCCGATTCCCGGATTCCAACCCGGATTTACGGCGTTCGGTTATACGCCCTTCGGCGGCTATCGTATCGTCGCCGGGCACTCGCCGACGGCGTTCTGGGGACAGGCGTCGTTCAACGGCGCCGCGCCGGTCATTGCCCAGTTGGGCGACGCCAATCCGGCGTTCACGATGGGGTTCACGAACGAGTTCAATCTCGGCTTCGTGCACCTGCACTCGTTCTTCGATTGGCGGCGCGGATTCAAGGTCTCGGACCTGACAGAACAGTATTTCGACGGCGCGCACAACCTGGCCGATACCGCGCTGACCAGCAGACGGATCGCCGCTCAGGGCGCCGGTCTCACCCCGTACCTGGCCAATGGCGATTACCTCAAGCTCCGTGAGTTGACGCTCAGGGTCGATCTCCCCAATCGATTGGTGCAGAGCGTCGGCCACGGGTACGTACGCACCGCGAGCCTGAGCCTCTCGGGACGCAACCTGGTGACGTGGACGGCGTATCCGGGGTTGGATCCGGACGTCAGCAACTTCAGCTCACAGCTCACGGGACGTGGGCAAGACGTGACGCCGTATCCGCCCACGCGCAGCTACTTCCTGTCCATCGATCTGGGATTCTGAGATGCGACGCTTCCTCTTCTGTGCCTTCCTCGCCGCGGTCGCCTGCAATGAATCGACCGTTCCGAACTTCAACGCGGCCACCGGTCTCCCGCACACCGCAGCGGCGCTGCAAAACGAGATCACCGGCGCGTTCGGCGCCGGGCGAACCGACATCGGCAACTTCGAGTTGTTCATGGATGCGTTCGCCCGGAATTCGGCCTACTTCACCCCCAGCGAGCAGCGATTCGTGCTCGTCGGCACCGGATCGGTCGCCGTCAATCCGGGTGATATCTTCGTCGGACCCGACGTCTGGGATTTCTACTACAACGGGATCCAGAATATCGACACGATCATCACCGGCGTGCCAAAGCTCCAGTTCTCGACCTCGGCGGGACTCGCCCCGCTGCCCGCCGCTCAGCAGGAAGCGATGTTCGGAGCGTTGGAGACGGTGAAGGCGCTGTATTACATGTACATCCTCGAGACGCGCGACACGCTCGGTATTCCGATCGCCGGCGTGGGGCAGGTCGCGGCTGGGCCCATCCTCTGCAATCGCGACGCATGGGGTGAGATCGTCGCCATGCTCGACTCGGCCAACGACAGTCTCGCCAAAGCAGGTCCGGCCACAACGTTCCCCGTCAACTTGCCGGCCGGGTACAGCCAGGTAAGCGGTAGCGCGGGAGCCTATCGCGGATTCACGCTCGGACTGCGCGGCAAAGCGCGTATCTACTACGCCTACACGACCGGTCGACCGACCGACACGCTGAGCGTAGGCTCGCCCAATACCGCCCAACTCGATTCGGCGATCGCCGACATCCAGGCGGCCGCGCCTATCTACTCGACCAATCTCAGCGCGGCCGAGGCGGTCGCGGCCAACGATTTCGGGGTCTTCCACACGTTCAGTACGGCCCCGAACGACGTCCCGAATCCGATCAACACCGTCGCCCAAGCCACGTACCTACTCTGGGACGCGCTGAACGACATCGACACACTCGACAATCGGTTCACGGCCAAGTACGCCGATGCGGGCGCGGCCAATGGCCCCACGTCGCCGGGCGCACCGATCGCATCGTTCTTTCACTACGTGAACAACATGAGCGGTTCGGCGCCGCTGCCGATCATCCGGAACGTCGAACTGCAATTGCTGCTGGCGGAGGCGGAGATCTCGCGGCAGCAATACGCGCCCGCGATCGCGGTGCTCCGCCAGCTGCGCACCGCGGTCGGTGGGCTCGCCGACACGGTCGTCAACGCCGACTACGTGAGTGCGCGCAATTTCTTCCTGCGCGAGCAACGGGTGTCGCTGTTGAGCGACGGGGAGGGGGATCGCGTGGTCACGCTCCGCAACTGGAATCTCGTCCTGGCGCGCGATACGACCTGGAGCTCCACGGGTTTCGGCCATGATACGTCCGCCATCCACCAGCGGGCTGGCGTCTCCGACCACCATACCTCCATCATTCCGATTCCTTTGGGTGAAAGCGATGCCCGCGGCGGCAAGATTGCCCCCGTCTGTCCATGAGGAGCGTTGAGCAAGCAGAGCGCCGGCGTGCTGCTGTTTCGCGATCGAACGGGGGTGCTCGAGGTCTTCCTCGTGCACCCGGGCGGCCCCTTTTGGGCGCGCAAGGACGACGGCGTCTGGTCCATCCCCAAAGGGGAAATTGACCCCGGCGAGGACCCGCTCGCGGCCGCGCAGCGCGAGCTCGCGGAGGAGACTGGCCTGACGGTCGACGGGGCCTTCGTGGCCCTCGCGCCGGTGAGACAAAAGAGCGGCAAAGTCGTGCACGCGTGGGCCGTGCGAGGCGAGGCCGATCCCACGCACATCCGCAGCAACACGTTTACCCACAACGGCCGCGAGTATCCCGAGGTCGACCGCGCCGCGTGGTTCAGTCTTGCGGAAGCACGCCGGAAGTTGCTGCCAGGTCAGGTGCCGCTGCTCGATGAGCTCGACCGCCGTGTGTCTGCGGGAGAAACACCGTGAGCAGACCGATCGCCGGCAGAAACGAGCACACGCGATAGACGAGCTCGAGGCTCGTGGCATCGGCGAGCTTCCCGAGCACGGCGGCGCCGATGCCACCCAGCCCGAACGCGAGTCCGAAGAACACGCCCGAGATGAGGCCTACGCGTCCCGGCACGAGATCCTGCGCGTACACGAGAATCGCCGGCATGGCCGAGGCGAGCACCAGGCCGATCACGATGCTGAGGCCAGTCGTCCAGGCGAGATTCGCGTACGGCAGGATGAGCGTAAATGGCAGCACCCCGAGGATCGAAGCCCAGATGACGTACTTCCGTCCGATCCGATCCCCGACGGGCCCGCCGATGATCGTCCCCGCCGCCGCGGCACCCAGGAAGAGAAACAGCCTGATCTCGGCACTCTGAACCGAGAGATGAAATTTGTTGATCAGGTAGAACGTGTAGTAGCTGGTCAGGCTCGCCAGATAGAAGAACTTGGAGAACATGAGCGCGACGAGCACCGCCAGCGCGAGCACGACCCGACGGCGCGGCATGTCGTGATGCGGCGAGGCAGCCGCTGCGGCGTGGGGTGTCGCCAGATGCGCCCGATACCACCGTCCGATGATGGTGAGCACCGCGACGCCGAGCAGCGCGACGAGTGAGAACCAGGCCAGGCTTCCTTGCCCATTCGGCAGGACGATATAGGCCGCCAGCAGCGGCCCGAGCGATGTGCCGGCATTCCCGCCGACCTGAAAGACCGACTGCGCGAGCCCAGGCCGCGTGCCCGACGCCAGTCGCGCCACGCGCGATGACTCCGGGTGAAAGATGGACGAGCCCACGCCGACCAGTGATGCGCCCGCGAGCAACGCGAGAAAATGCGCGGCGGCCGACAAGGCGATCAGCCCGCACAGCGTGATCCCCATGCCGATGGGCAGCGAGAATGGCAGCGGCTTCCGGTCGGTGTAATGTCCCACGAACGGCTGCAACAGCGATGCCGTCACCTGGTACGACAGCGTGATGAGCCCGATCTGACGGAAGTCGAGATGGTGCGTGCTCTTGAGGATCGGGTAGACCGCGTAAATCAGCGACTGGACGAGATCATTGAGCAGGTGACAGAAGCTGATCGCCAGCAGGATCGGAAACGTCATGTCCGTCGTTTGAGCTTTCGATAGAATGAGCGCCACGGCGGCGGCAGCGCCGCCTTGGCGGCTCCCCAGACCCATCCCGGATAGATCCAGCTGTAACTTAGCGCTTCACGCAGCGTGCGCCGCGCCGCGGCTTGGTCGCCGGCATCGGCGTACACCCACGCCAACTGGAGCGCATTCTGCGCGCGCCGCCGCCGCGCGATCGCTCGCAGCCGTGGCTCCGCGAGGCAGTTCAGCATTTTGCCGTACAGCCGGATCCATCCTTCACATGACCCGATGATGTTTTCTTTGTATCGACGGCCGTCTTTGTGCCGCACAAAGACGAGCGATTCGGCGACCGCTGTGACCGGACTTCTCATCGCCAAGCGCATCCAGAGGTCGTAGTCTTCGTTGACCACCTGTTCCTCGTCGAACCTGCCAATCTCCTCGACGAGACTCCGTTCGGCCATCACCGCGGGCGTGGCAATGATCGCGTCGACCCTCAAGACCCGCTCGAGGATATCCCCATCGTACGGTATCCGCGGTTTAAGCCCGGCGTCTGACATCGCCCGGCCTTCCGTATCGATGATCGACAGCGCCGTATAGCTCCACCGCCGATCCGGCGCCGCGCGCATGGCGCGGCGTTGTACGTCGAGCTTCGCCGGCGCCCAGATATCGTCCGAATCCATGAACGCCAGGTACGTGCCCCGCGCGGCGCGAATGGCCGCGTTACGGGGCACCGATGGCCGGCCCGAATGATCCAGGAAGAGCACCCGGACGCGCGGGTCGTCGAGGCTCCGCAGGTAGGCTTTCGTCTCCTCGCCCGATCCATCGTCGGCGATGATCAACTCCCAATCCCGATCGGTCTGCCGGAGGACCGATTCCACCGCCTCCGGCAGAAACTCCATGCGGTTGAACGTCGGGAGGATGACCGAAATCGATGGCGAGGGAGTCATATTGAGGTGTGAAACAACATACACCGGAGCTCGACGGCGTGCGTGGCATCGGAATCCTGATGGTCCTCGCGTTCCACACGCCGGGCGCCAACAACTGGACCCGCTTCGGCTGGGCCGGCGTCGATCTCTTCTTCGTGCTGTCGGGGTTTCTGATCACCGGCGTACTCCTCGACGGCGCCGGGCGCCGGAACCGCGCGCGGACCTTTTACATCCGGCGGGCGCTCCGTATCCTTCCGCTCTATTACGTGGCGCTCGTCGTCGCGCTGTCTGTGGTCCCCCTGTTCAGCCGTTCGCTGGAGGGCGATGCCCATCGTCTCGTCGCGCACCAGCTGTGGCTCTGGACCTACACTGCGAACTGGCCGGTCGGGCTGCAGGGATCCGACCCGGTCGCGCCGCTGCCCTTTCTTGTCCACTTCTGGTCGCTGGCCATCGAGGAGCAATTCTATCTCGTTTGGCCGCTCGTGATTTGGTTTGCCTCGCGGCAGACAGCGATGCGCGTCGCGTGGGGCGTGATCATCGGTGCCTTCGCCTGCCGTGTCGCGCTGCTGGCCCTCGGTGCGCCGATATCGACGCGTTACTACTTGACGCCGTGCCGGCTGGATGCCCTGGCGGTCGGCGCACTTATCGCGCTGTGGCTTCGGGCTCCGGGGCAGAATACCACGGTTGACGTCACCCGGCGCATGCGCAACGCGGGCCTCGGCGCCTGCCTTGTGCTGGTCGTCCTGATCGTGCGCGAGCGGCCGTTCCCGTATGAGTCGAACCTCGTCGCCACCGTCGGGTTCAGTGCCCTGGCCTGGGCGTTCGGGTGGTTGGTCACCGTGGCAGCGCTGCGGCCGTCCCCGCCGCTGCGTATACCGGCGCTCGTGACCGCCGGGAAGTACAGCTACGGCCTCTACGTGATACATCCGCTGGTCATCACGGTGACGGCCGCCCGGTGGCAGGCGTTGTCCGGAACGCTCAAAGGTGGAGCGGTCATGTGGATCGCCTCCATCGCGCTCGCGTGGCTGAGCTACAATGGATTCGAGAAGCGGTTCCTCCAGCTGAAAGACCGATTGGCCCCTGTGACATGAGCAAGCCGTGGATGATCATGGCGGTCGCACTGGCGGTTGTCCTCGGACTCGCGGCCCGCGTGCCGCAGGGGATCAATAGCGACCAGGCATCGCAGCTGCGTGCCGTGCGCCAATACGTCGCGGGCCAGTCGCCCACGTTGAACTCGGTCATCGAGCCGGACCTCCGCGACCTGTCGCGCGATCGGACGATCTGGATTATCTCCCGTCCGCCGGCGCCGCAGCTCGCGATGTATCCGCTGCTCGCGGCTGGCCTCTCGTCGGGGCTCACGGTGCGCATTCTCGCCGTGCTCTGTCTCCTCCTCGGGTCGGCTGGCTGGCTCCGATGGTTCGAGCGATTCGACATGCCGCGGTGGGTGCACTATGGAGTCGCGGCCGCGCTCCCGTTTCTCCACGAAGCGAGCAACAGCCTGTACACGTTCTCACAGGACACGCTGAGCTACGCGGTCGCACCGTGGGTCTTGCTCCTGACGCTCTCGTCCCAACGCCGGCGCGGTTTCCTGGTGGGACTCGTTCTGGGCTTCACCTACATAGTCAAATACTCCCTGATTTTCCTGGGATTCGGCGCCCTTGTGTGGCTGCTGTGGCGCCGGCGCAGCCCATGGCTCGTCGTCGGCTGTGCGATCCCACTTCTCGCGCTGTCCGTGCTCAATGCGCACTACGGTCCCGCGGTGAATAGCTTTTTCGCGCTGGCGGGGTATTATCCCCGCTGGGGTTCGCTCGCGACATTGATCGCCGACCCCGCGCTGGCTGTGACCGATGGAGAAAGCCTGATTCGCACCCTGCTGCATACCGGGAGCCAGTTCCTGCCGGCTTACCTGGCGCTGGTGCCGGGTCTCGCGTTTCTCTGGCTGACGGCATATGGGGCGCGTCTGCCCGAGGTGCGCGCTTTGGATGCGGCCCAGCTGGCGCTCGTCGCCTTCGTCACGACGCTGATCGTGATGGCCGCCGTGTGGACCTTTTCGTACTTCGCAGCCGACACGACCGCGCGCCATGTCGCCCCGGCGAGCCTCGCGGTGCTGCCGGTGGTCGTGCTCGGCGCAGCCCAAGTCTGGCGCCGGCACGGCCTCGCGATCCGCGCGGCGCTCGCCGGCCTCGCCTTTGTCGTGATCGTCGGCCCGCTGCTCTATGGCGCGCTTGCCCTTGTCGCCAAAGCCGGCCGCGTGCCACCCACATATCACCTCGGGCCCTCGGCGCTGCTCAACCCCTACCTCGCGACGTGGCCAGCGCTGCCCGACCTGGCATCCGTCGAGCACACCATAATCGATCAGTTCGGCCCGGTGACCGACGTCTGGTACTGCGATTACCCGATCGCACCACTGGATCTGCCTGGCCGGGTGTGGGGCGACGTCGATGAGCGCTATGTACCTCCGGTATTCCGGAGCAGCAAGCCACTCCGCATCACGGCGCTGATCTTGACCAGAGATGAGACTCACGGCGGAGGCACGGCGATCCGCGCCCGGTTCCAAGGCGCGGGCCCCTGGACGCGGACAGTGATAGCGGGCGCCAACGTCACCGCCTGGACGACGGTGCTCGAACCGACCGGACCATAGTCTTCGACGTCAACTCGTCATAGGCGCGTAGGCTAGCTCGCGCGATCGCGGGATAACTCAACCGTTGATCAAAAATGCGCCGCACTTGCTTTGATAGCGCCTCGATCGGTTGCTGCAATAAATGAAGCAGAGCCCTGCTAAAAGCATCGGGATCACCTGCTGTCCAGCAGGCGCCGGCTCGTCCCTCATCCGTCATCGCCATGAAAGAAGGGATTCGAGTAACCACCGGGATGACCCCACATGCCATCGCTTCCGCCAGGGCGAAGCCACTGCCCTCATAATGGCTGCCCAAGGTGAAATAGTCGGCGCTGTTGTAAATATCTTCCAGCTTGGGATGATCCACGTTACCGAGGAGCTTTACTGCCTCGCGAAGACTCGAGCTCGCGGCGATTCGCTCTTGAACGGCACCCAGCAAATCTGTCGAACGATAGGCCATGTACAGCCGCGCCAGTGGAACCTGCCGGAGAATTTGCTCAAATCCTGACAACACGGTGAGGGGATCCTTATTGGCGGTGAGGTTTCCAACCCACAATATGACCGGAGCCCCAGACAGACCGGTGCGGGCGCGTGCCACAGTCCGGTCCTCACACCGAAAAAAGGTTGACCCTTCCATCACTTCAAAAATCTGTTGCTCCTTCGAGATGAGACCCTCATGGATCCAACCTTCTGCCAGTGCTGGAGCTGCGAAGAAGAATCCATTCACCGACCGCAGCCCCCACTTCTGCAGGGGTCGGCGAATTCCATTCCAAGGCTTCTCCGCATGATGCTGCGCAACCATGGCACGCTCGAAGGGCAGCGCATTCCGCAGAAAGCGCGTCTGCAAAGGGTAAAGCAAACCGTGCACGTGGACGACCAACGACTTCGATGCTTGGCGTGCGCATGAATTTCGCACGGCACGATGAAACGCGTGTGGGATCTGCCATTTGCGCAGATTCGCATCACACGCATCCACACAGAATTCGAAGCGAACGCCTTTGTCTTCGACGCTGACGTTGCGGTGAAATCGCTGAAGCACCGTCACCTCGGCGCCCTCGTTGTGCAGCGCGTGGGCGATGGGACCGATCGTCGAATAACGGTGCAGCAACATCTGCGGTGTCTCGAGGTCTGGCTCGTAGAGATAAATCACCAACACAACGTGCATCAGTGAGTCGCCGGCAATGCGATGGCCTGCCTTATCCATTCCTCATAAAAGCCATGCGCTTGG
>Ga0210409_10006323_pt1 | contig 12346 bp, 14 predicted proteins | sample IncBWH17MmetaG_FD_161649 | JGI IMG/M metagenome (GOLD analysis project Ga0210409, IMG submission 161649) | Forest soil microbial communities from Barre Woods Harvard Forest LTER site, Petersham, Massachusetts, United States - Inc-BW-H-17-M | ecosystem: Environmental > Terrestrial > Soil >...
GGGCGGACGGAGGCGTTTGTGGATCGAAAGTACAGTCACCGCGGGTATCGCGACGCGGAAAAAAACGAAAAAAAAGAAAAGTCGCACGACCGTAAACCGCCCGCCGGCGGCCCTCGCGGCGCCGATCAGTTCGGCCCGCGCACCCCGCGCATGGTCGGCACCGTCACGCGCGCCCGCTGCGCCAATTGCGGCGCCGTCCTCACTCCCGGGTACGACGTCAACGGCACCTGCCCCAAGTGTCAATTCGAATTGCACTGTTGCAAGCAGTGCCGCTATTTCGATTCCGGCGCCCAGTTCGAGTGCACGCAGCCCATCCCCGAACGCATTTCCCCCAAAGACGCCAAAAACAATTGCACCTTCTACGAATTCCGCACGACCATCGAGAAGGACACCGCCCCCACCTCTTACGCCCAGCCCGCGGCCCCCGGTTCCACTCCCTCCGCGCCTCCGCGTCACACCGACGCCCGCCAGGCCTTCGAGGACCTCTTCAAAAAATAACCCGCGTCCTCGCCCGCGTCACTGCTGTGGCTCCAGCCTTCCCACTGCCTGTCCGATTTTGCCTGGCCGCCTGTTTCCCCGTCTTTTTGGCAGACATCCAAAGCAAACGGCGCTCCGCCTCCATCGCCGGCGAAGGTGTTGAAACCAGCGAGTGCTGCTGGAAGGAAGCGGCGCTGTTCGCGACGCTGACTCGCGGCCCCGACACCCTGCTTTACCGTACTATTGACTCCAAGCGTTTCCTTGCTCACGCTGCTTCAATCGCAAGCAGAACATCCTTGGGCGACTCATTGATTAGAAAGTTCCAACACAGAGCCTTGCTGTTCAACCGTAAGAATGGAACACGGCGCTGTCAGGAAAGCCTAGGAGTCGAGGGCCGTCACCATGTATGAGTTGCCGTCTCGAAAGACGGCGAATCCTGATCGGCATTTTATGTTTCCGATTTGGCTAGAAAACGGATTGCAGCTCTCCACCCATCTGCTGCTGCAATCCCCCATCCTGGAAATGTCCGATGCCAATTTGCGGATGCAAGTGCCTGTTTCCTAACGTTGTCCCGCAGCCAGGCGCCGTAGCGGAGTAATCGGAGGAGACCGTATGCCTATAAAAGTTCTCTTGGTCGAAGATAGTCTGGGTGATCGCCGGCTAACCCAGGAGGCCTTTCTCGGCGCCAATAATTCCGTCCAGTTGCTTGTGGCTCGCGACGGGGGTGAGGCGATCGCCTTTCTGATGCAGGAAGGCACCTACGTTCATGCTCCCCGCCCGGACATTATTTTGCTGGACCTCAACCTACCCAAAATGGATGGCCGCGAAGTCTTGGCTCACATCAAGACAAATTCCAGCCTGAAATCGATCCCCGTCCTTATTTTGACTACTTCCGACGCGGAAATGGATATCGTGAAAAGCTATCAACTCCACGCCAACTGCTATCTCTCGAAGCCGGTGTCCTTTAGCGAATTCGAGCATCTCGTGAAGAGCATCAATGACTTCTGGTTGACCAAGGTCAAGTTGCCCCGCGACACCCAAGCCGCGTAATCGCAGCTAGGCCATCGGCGAGCCCCCGAGGCCACGCCGCAGTTTTCCTTCTCTGTGTGCGGGAGCACTATCCATCGTGCCCAGCCTTTTCCGCCTCGTTCTCCCCTCACGGCGGGGAGCTGGGTGAAAGGCTTTACGCCCTGTGTCGGTCAGACGTTGGCCCCGCTCGTAAGAGCGGCAAGTAGTTGATCCGCGCTCCGAGTACGCCAACTGTGACTCCCACAAGCGTGTCCACCACGCGCAAGATCGGCTGTCTCCACGCATGGTCCGGGCTGATGGCCGCGACAACCATCACCACCGCAGTGGTGATTCCGGTGGTGATTATGTCGTCCGGCCGCCCGAGTAGCGCCATCGCAACTGCCCCGATTCCAATCAGCGCGGCCATTCCCCAGAGGTGGAACGGGAAAAAGAGCAGGTACACAAAACAAAGGGCGAAGCTGAGCAACGTTGCCACCATCCGCGATAAGGCGGCGCCTGCACTTTGATCGTACCCGTACCGATACACAAATATGGTGGCGACCACCGCCCACATGCCTCCGAGCAGATCATCATCTCGAGAGATTGAAAACATTTGGGCAAGGATTTGGATGATGGCTGAGTAGCTGATCGCACACAAGATTGACAACGTGAGACCATGGAAGAAGATATGGCGGGCCGCGGCTGGCTGGCGTGCCATCTCTCCCGGTGACGTCTTTGACACGACTGCGGCGTTCACGGACGAATTCTTCTATGCCGCTGCGCCCGCACGGAGTTCTTCGTTGCGGTATCCCGGCTCATAGACATGCTCGCGAATGAACGCAACCATGTCGCGGGGCCGCTCGACACGGGCAAGTCCCGAATCGAAGACCAGCTTGGCAACGCGCGCAGCCGTCAGTATCTCGGTCTCCAGAATGTTTGACTGCAGCGGATAAAGGAGACCCTGGTTGAGCAACTCGGTCGGCACCTGATCCGCCACCGCCTGCCCGGCTTCGATGAACATCTCATCCGTCACTCGTTTCGCCTGTGTGGCGTAGATCGCCATACCCACCGCCGGGAAGATGTAGAAGTTGTTTGCTTGCCCCGGTAGAAATGTCTGCCCGTTGTAGTCTACCGGCGCAAACTGCACACCGGCAGCGTAGATCGCTTTGCCCTGCGACCAGGTGTAGGCTTGTTCGGGCGTGCATTCGGCATGCTCGGTAGGGTTCGAGAGGGCAAGGATCACCGGTCGCTCGTTGATGCGCGACATGCTCTCAACCACCTTCTGCGTGAACGCCCCGCCAATCGTACTCACACCAATAATTGTCGTCGGCTTGATGCTCTCGATGGCCGCGACGAAATCCCGCGTCGGCGCGTGCTGGTGCGCATACGCCTTCTGGAAATCCACAAGATCCGTGCGCGTCGACTCCAACAGACCGTTGATATCGAACATATAGACCCGCGACTGCGCTTCCTTCAGCGTCATGCCTTGCCCAACAAGCGCGGAACAAAGCAAGTTGGCAAGGCCAATGCCGGCGGAGCCCGCACCGAGGAACAAGTACTTCTCGTCCTTCAGCTTCGTGCCTTTCAGCTTGGCTGCGTTGATCATCCCCGTCAGCGTGATCCCTGCGGTTCCCTGCACGTCGTCGTTGTACACGCAATATTTGTCGCGATAGCGCTGCAGCAAGTGCACGGCGTCTGTGCCGGTCCAATCCTCGAAGTGAATGCAGCATTTCGGGAATACGTCCTGCACGGCCTCGACGAACTCGTCCACAAACGAATAAAGCTCCGCGGTCGATGGGCGCGTCTTGCGCATTCCCAGATACAAAGGATCGTGCAGGTACTGCTCGTTGTTCGTGCCCGCGTCGAGATACATGGGCAGAAGATATTGCGGCGGCACTCCGGCGCACGCGGTGTAAAGCTGCAGCTTGCCGATGGGGATCCCCGCGCCGTTCGCTCCGAGGTCTCCCAGACCGAGGATCCGGCCTCCGTCCGTGACGCAGATGAAGCGCACGTCCTTCTGCGGCCAGTTTTTCAGGATTTCCTTCACCTTGCCGCGCCTCGTGATCGAGAGATACATGCCCCGCCCCTGGCGATAGATATGTCCGAACTTTAGACAAGCTTCCCCGATGGTCGGGTCGTACACAATCGGCAGAAAGCGCGCCGGGTCCGACATAACCGTTCGATAGAAGAGCCTTTCGTTGTGATCGAGCAGATTGATGAGGTAAATGTAACGCTCGAGGTCCGTGTTCTTGTGGCCGAGCTGCATCATCACCCGGCTTAACTGCACGTCTTCCGTCTCGGTCACGTCGGGCACAAGTCCAACAAGTCCGAGCGCCTGCTTTTCCGCCTCCGTGAACGCCGTGGACTTGTTGAGCGATGGATCCTGGAGCAATTCGATTCCGTACTTGGTGGTGCTTGTCATGCTGCTTACCTCTCTTTCGTTTTTTCTTAAGTCAGGGCCCGTGACCTTCCATTTCTAGGCCGTCGCAACGTACGATTTGACCATCTTCGTCGGAACGACGATGCGGTCGAACTCGTCTTCCGTCACAAATCCCAGCTTCAGCGCGGCTTCCTTGAGCGTTAGGTCGTTGTCCAGCGCGTCATGCGCAATCTTCGATGCTTTGTCATAGCCGATGATCGGAGAGAGTGCCGTCACTAGCATCAGCGACCGCTCCACATATTCCTCGATCTTCTTCAAGTTCGGCTTCGTCCCTTCGATCAGAAATTTCTGGAAATTGGCGCATCCGTCGGCCATGATCGTGATGGAGTGCGTCACATTGAAAATGATCAGCGGCTTGTAGACGTTCATCTCCAGATAGCCGCCTGCCCCGCCGAAACCAACCGCCACGTCGTTCGCCATCACTTGTACGGCAATCATCGTGAGCGCTTCGGCCTGCGTCGGATTTACCTTGCCCGGCATGATCGATGAGCCCGGTTCGTTCTCCGGAATCTTCAGTTCGGCGAAGCCGGCCCGGGGACCGCAGGACATCAGCCGGATGTCGTTGCCGATTTTGTAAAGCGACACGGCCAGCGTGCGGAATGTGCCGGAGAGTTGTACGAGGGCGTCATGAGCGCCCTGCACCGCGAACTTATTCGGCGCGCTCACGAACGGCAGGCCGGTGAGCTTAGCGATCTCCGCCGCAGCCGCTTCGCCGAAGCCCGGCGCGGCGTTGATGCCGGTGCCCACCGCCGTCCCGCCGAGCGCGAGACGGTAGACGCCCTTCAGCGCATCTTCGATCCGCTCGAGATCGTCCGCGAGCATGCCCTCATAACCCGACCATTCCTGCCCGAGCGTCAGCGGCGTAGCATCCTGCATGTGAGTCCGCCCAATCTTGACGATGTTCTTCCATTCCTCGGCCTTCGCGGCGATTGCATCGCCCAGCGCCTTCACCGCCGGGATCAGTCGCAGCTTCGCATTGACCGCCGCCGCGATGTTCATGGCAGAGGGGAAAGAATCGTTGGAGGACTGCGACATATTGATGTGGTCGTTGGGGTGAACCGGTGTCTTGCTCCCCAGTGGCGTGCCCGCAATCTGGCAGCACCGGTTGGAGATCACCTCATTCACGTTCATGTTGAATTGCGTGCCGCTGCCCGTCATCCACACATGCAGCGGGAACATGTCCTGATGCTGGCCCGCGAGGATTTCGTCGCACACTTGAACGATCAGCTTGTGGCGCTCGTCGTCGAGCCGTTTGCCCGCATGGTTGGCATTGGCGGCCGCTTTCTTCAGGCTCGCGTATGCAGTAATCATCTCGCGCGGGATTAGGTCTTTGCCGATGCTGAAGTGCTCCAGCGAACGCTGCGTCTGCGCGCCCCAAAGTTTCTCGGCAGGCACGTTTACGTCCCCGAGGCTGTCGGTTTCCTTGCGAACTCCCAATACCTGCGTATTTCTGATTGCGCTCATTTTTTTTCTCATGGAAACTCCCCCTTAGCGGCACCACCCGTCTTTCTCTGCCATCACCCGTTCGATAGGCCTATATCCGTAATCTCCGTCACGTCAGAAGGAAAAGCATCACGAGATGGAGTTTTTTTTTGTTACCGCGGAAGGTTGGGGCTCGGAGTACCTAGAAAGTGGTAGCCGAACTCTCCGGCAACGCGCTTACCAGAAGTTGACCGCAGGACGAAAGGCTGCCCAAAACCCTGTCGTGTTTCGGATGCGGTGGGGTACTTTCTGGATGCTGGTGGCCTTCTGGATACTCGCTCGCCAGGCTAGCAAGGGCTGTTCTCGGCAGTACCAGCAGAAACTTGTCCGGCCATCCAACCTATGAATTCAAAGGAACCAAGCACTTACGTAAGAATCTTTGGGGCTCGCAGCGATGCAAAAGCCCGATCGCGTTGTTCTTCGGTATACCAACTGGGTGAATACTCTTCCAGCAGAGCAACCAACTCCAACAAAACCTCTCTTGTTGATCGCCGTGCCACCAAAGCACGGTTGCGCTGTTTTTCTGCGTACGAACGGAGAGAATATTCCTCTAGGAGCACACACAGCTCCGTCGAGAACTCCTTGGGATTCACTGGCCGCGGCTGTTTCGATTTCACGGGGCCTCTTTTTAGGGACAAGGTCCTGACTCGATTTGGCAGAAGATACAATAAATATAAGTGGCTGTACAGTAGTATTAAAGTAATATTCTTACGTACTGGTACGATGATCACGTCGTACACATAAAGGCCCGGGGCACCTCCGGTAACCGCATTACCAGGGGCAAGATAAAAACGCCAACCCAGGCGTCCGCTACGATCCTGCACCTACGTGTCGGGTCGCTGACAGTTCGTTAGCCTTCATTGGATTTGCCACTCACACGAAACTGCGCTCGATTCTCCGCTACATCCAGATCAGAATCTGTCCGATTGAGGCGTTCACTTCTCGACCGAATTACCGACACGGCACACCTACTCCGTCGCTTTACGCTGCGATCAGCGAAGTGCTGGAGAATCAGAGGAGGAACAGAAGTTCGGCTCGGAGGGCGGGCTCTCTCCGTCGGAGAAAAACGGCAATGGCGACAAAGCGAACCCTGGCGTCGGTCTTCTCTATCGCGGGACTCACCTTGGCCCTGTGGGAGACTGGCTGCTCGATTGAAAGCGTTCCGGCCGAGCGCCGGCAGCAGATGGAAGCTTCGCGCGAGGAATACGAGCGCAACCGGCAAGCGGAGTCGGCGGCCGCGCAGCGCCAGAGAGCCGAAGAGTTTCAACGCCGGATCGCTGACCCTGGCTCACTGTCGATTCAAGAGTCGGATGCGGAGATCGAGGCGCTGCGCTCGCCGTCGTCGTTAAGGCGGATCCGCGCTGCGGAAAAGCTCGGGGACGCAAAAGGTCCGCACGCCGTTAACGCGCTGATTGCCGCTCTTCGGACGGAGACGGATCCCGCGGCCTTCTCGGCAATTGTAGATGCCCTGTCCATTATCCACGATGGCCGGGCTGCCGATGCGTATGTCGATGCCCTGTCGGCGCCGGGGATGCCCGACACGGCGCGCGAGCATGCCCTAAACGCGATTCTCGAAAATCGATCGGAATATAGGCTCGTTCCGCAGATCCGGCGGTTTTATGAGTCGCTCACGGACGCGTCCGTGAAGGCACGCGTGCGTCCGATCCTCGATCGGTACAGCAAATAGGGAAAGCTTCAAAGCATGCGCTGAGGTGGCTTGCAGGGCCCTTCACAAGCCGTCGGCCGCCACGGCATGCGGCTACAAGGGATCGTAAGTCCACCCGGCAAAAACCGTGGCTTCCATCGCCGTAGTCCATGGCTGCGGCAGTGAAGGTTGGGGAAACGCTTGTTCTGACAACTCCTCGGTCCTGCGCTATACTCGGACCACTCGACATTCTTGTCGACATCGGCGTTCCTGCCGAGAAGGAGGTGATCCAGTGAGGTACGGTTTACGTTGACGCAGTACTGAGAGGCGCTTGTGTGATTTCCGAGCGCCTCTCTCCTTTTGTCCCGCCGGTCCGAAATATTCTGCGCTTTCCACTCAGCCAGTTCCTGATCAACGACAACAAGAAGCTACGCCGTTTGACCAAAAAATCTCCGTAAAGTGAATAGAAAAGAACAGCACCCTGCCTCGACATCCGATAGAGTACTGCGCCAGAGGCTGAGGCGGACCGATACCGTCGCGTAGTGATAAATACCTGATCTTCCTGAAATGCAACACCCTGGGTGGATACATCGCAGAAAACACAAAGAAAATCGAGGAGTCGTTTTTGTCGCCAGCACCACAAGCAACACGTCCGTGAGTTCTCAGTTTAAAGGGAGACTGCTATGCCACACGACCAACACCAGAGATATGCCGAGTCCTCTCGATGGGAACCAAATCCTCCTGATGATTGGCCGAATACGTCGAACCCGGATCCCGAGAAGCGCGATCCCGTCCCCGGCGATCCGGATCCTACGATGCCTCCGCCCGAACCTCGGCGAAATCCTTCGCCTGATAGCGGACGGACGATCCGTGGTTGAATGAATCACGATACAGGTTCAACCGGAACAACCCTGCCACCGATCACCCGTTAACTACACCGTTGGAGTTGCGTTCAACGTCCTTGACTCTGCTGGCCAACTCGTCACAATGAAAGTCCCTTCCGAAATCGTCCATTGGCAGCCGATTGCCCTCCTCAGTCAATAGCCAAGCACCATACTTGCTTAACCAAGTGTCGAGGAACACTTCGCTTTCCCTTGGAGCAATTGAGAGGAAATCATGGAAACCGGCGGAGAAAAGCTCAGGCCCATCAGAGTTCTCTTGGTAGAAGACAGCCCCGGCGATGTGCGGCTGATGCAGGAAGCCTTCCGCGATGCCAGTCCAGCCATCTTTTTGCATGTAGCTTCCGATGGCATGGAGGCTATGGCTTTTCTGAAGCGCGATGGAGACTACCTTCAGGCTCCTCGTCCAGACCTTATCTTGCTGGACCTAAACCTGCCAAAGATGGATGGACGGGAAGTGCTGGTTCGCATCAAGTCGGACTATAGCCTGAAAACAATCCCTACTGTCATCCTGAGCACTTCCGTGTCGGAGGATGATGTTGAGATTAGCTATCAGCACGGGGCGAATTGCTACTTCAGAAAGCCCGTGGAGTGGGACGCGTTCGTAAGTCTCGTGAAGAGCATCAATGATTTCTGGCTGACAAGAGTCCGATTGCCGCAGAAGCGGAACAGCGATTGATGCGCTCATGGAGCCCGCACGAGTTGTCAGGCAGTGGTCGCAAGCGCAGAAATCTCGGCCCAGCTCTGGTCCCGCTGGTCTGTCAGCTTGCGGCGGCCTCTGCGGATGCCTGAGTCTCCGTTGTCGTCCCAGTGGGCTTGGCCGTAATTTCGAGTCCATTCTTGTTCATATCGAATCTCTGCTTCCGGTCCAAGCCTTTGACAAATTCACGTGCCGCCTTCCCAACTGCTCCGGGAAGACTCGACGCCTCCACTTTGACTGTCGATTCCACCGTTCTTTCCGTTCGATCTCGATAGCGAAATTGCACCTCAAACGTTTTCATGCTCGTAGCCTCCTTTTTCTGACAATTAAACAGACACCGGTTGGCGCTCTCCAAACCACGCGGGGTTCTTATAACTGCCGTGACCTTTAGCTCCGACGACGCTTTCGATGCGCAGCTTTCTTCCCGGAGTTCTTCGTTTTCAGGGTCTTAATCTCTGCCTTAAGCCTCTCGTTCTCGTTCGCCAACGCATCGCGGGCAGCCGTCATTGTTTCGAGATCGTTTCCCACTTGGCCGCTCTCTTTCTGAAGTTCCGCCACCTTGGCCTTCAATTGCTCGTTCTCTTGCAGAGTTTGTGTGTCCTTGCAGGCAATCAAGGAAAAACTCGCCGCTCCCGCCATAGCAAGTATCACCCAAGTATTCTTGCGAGTCATACGTCATCCTTCGTTGACAAGAGTGTGAATCTCAGCTGGAACAACCAATAGCGGGTGAGGGGGGAAGCCACCGCCGGCAACTGGCCAGCGTAATGGAGTTTCCTAGATCGCGCAAGCCTGATAAATCCGGTTACGGGAGAGGCGGAATGGACTCGCCCGGTAATCCGTGCGCGCTACCGGGCACAACCGTTGCCGCTCCCGCCTTGCTGGGTTTTTGCCTGTGGATATAATGGCGCAGGAGTGTCAGGAGTGATTATGGCCCATCAAGCACCACTGAAATATATCTTCTACATTGGCGCCACCCCGGAGAAGGTGTGGGAAGGCTTCGTGTCGCGGGAGTCGAACCGCATCATCTTCTCGGGGGCTGAGCTTCAAGCGGATTTTAAGCCTGGCGGCTCGCTCGCGTGGGCGGGCGCGGGACCCGATGGCAAGCCCATGACCTACGTCCGAGGGAAGGTCCTGCGGTTTGAGCCGCCAAACGTCTTTCAGTACACCTTCGCAATGGGCCAAAATGATAAGGCGTCACGCGCAACGATCGAACTCGTGCCTGAGACCGAAGCCACCAAAGTAACAGTGACGCATGACGAGTGGGCCGAGGATGACCCCACCTACGCTGCCTGCGCCGATGGATGGCCGCGCATTCTTTCCCGCCTGAAGACGCTCCTGGAGACCGGGAAGACATTCAAGCCCCATTGATACGAGGTGGGTACGGCCTGAAATGTATCGCCCGGCAGTATGCCCCCAACGAGCGCCTGACTGACGCGGCGCTGACCGGACAATCAAATCACGCTGTCTCGCTTGATGTCTAAATAGCTTGATTCCGAAAGCCTCGCGGCACCATAATTCGCCACCGCTGAGGCAAGACGGAATCCGGGGCCGAGGCGAAATTAAGGAGCATTTCACATGAAACGTTTCCTATTCGCACTGTCTATTCTTATTCTCACTTCTGTTGCCGCTGCTCCGCTGTGGGCCCAAGGGAATCCCTTTGTGGGTACCTGGAAACTCAATGTCGCAAAATCGAAATTCGAACCGGGACCAGCACCGAAGAGCCAGACGAGGACGGTTGTAGCGCAAGGTGACGGCGCAAAATATAGCTTTGAGGGAGTCGGTGGTGATGGAACGGCATACTCGTACAGCTTCACAGTCAACTACGACGGCAAGGATTACCCCATCACTGGTACGGGGATGCCCGGCGGCGCTGACACCATCGCCATCAAGCGTGTCGGCACGAACAAGGCCGAAGCAACATTGAAAAAGGGCGGGAAAGAGATTGGGAAATCCGAAGCTGAGGTTTCAAAGGATGGTTTGGTCTCGACGGTCAAGTCAAAGGGAAAGACACCCGACGGCAAGGACTACAGCACCGACTCTGTCTACGACAAGCAGTGAGGCCAAGGCGTTGGCCGGAACCAAGCGGCGGCCACCAGTTCAGGGCAACAACTTCCGATTAACGCACGGGCCGGACGTGTGGGATGGTTCCAAAACCGTTATGCAATCATGTGACGGAATCTCGGCTGGCGAATACACTCGCTTTTTCGGACATCCACACGATTTAGAGCTTCATGTCTATTCGTTTTGATGACGTTAAAGGTGACCCGGCAATTCGGGGCTGGCTCCACGTACCTGCGCAGCCCACTGGAAGGGCCATTGTACTCACCCATGGTGCTGGCGCAGACTGCCAATCGAAACTGTTGGTGGAGATGTCGAATGCTCTGGCTGGGTCGGGCTTCACAGTTTTGAGGTTCGACCTGCCATTCCGCCGCGAACGCCCGCATGGACCGCCTTCTCCCTCCAACGCTATCCGGGATCGGGACGGACTGCGCCGTGCCGTCTCGATTATGCGGGAGCAGAAAAATAGTCATGTATTTTTGGGTGGCCATTCCTATGGGGGACGACAGGCGACCATGCTCGCCTCGGAAGAGCCCCAACTAGCGGATGGCTTGCTCGTGTTCTCATACCCGCTTCATCCTCCGCGTAAACCGAATCAACTTCGTACCGGTCATTTCCCAAAGTTGAACACGCCCACGTTTTTCGTTCATGGCACGCGCGATCCATTCGGCACGACTGCTGAGATGAACTCCGCTCTAGAGCTGACCCCCTCCGTTCACGCCATGCTGGAAGTGGACGGCGCAGGCCACGACCTTCTGCTCAAGAAGACCATCAACGAATTGCCCTCCCGCGTCGTGACCGAGTTTAAGATATTCCTGAAAACCTTTGTCAAAGAAGACTAAGTCCTTCCATGAGAAGGCCGGTTGAGGTCAAGGTACGCTTTCGCTTTCTTCTTTCCGTGAGTCTGCTCCCCTTCAGCCAAGCCGCCTCCGGCGCCATCCTTCCATCCGCACTCTTTTGTGAGCGATATTCGCTCGGCGCTAGGTGGGTGTTCTCGTTTCCGCAGGTGCTGCTACCTGATAATCGTCCTTTGTTCCCATCGTTTCTGTGGGAGTCGGGCGCCAGGACTCAGTCGCAGTCACCAGGACTTGCCGAGCGTTGCCATTCAGGCTCGAGTTTCACGCCTGTTCAATTTTGCACAGCGGAGGCCTAAGTCAGAACTTTAGAATCGCACTCAGAAGTAAAGTCTGGAAATAGGCCCGCGGTGGCTATCGTTGGAATGCCTCCTAGGACGGTCATCGCGGGTATCTGCTTCATTGCCCTTTTGCTGCTCTAGTCTCCTTACCCGCCCGCCCCGTCAGGTGCTTGCGCTAAATATTCTTGCCAAAGTGTTCCAAACCGGACTGCGTTCCCATATTTTTTGTCGCATTCTCTCCTCATGCGTATGAAAGACCTGACCTCGGCACAGCTTTCTTCCGTACCTTGTCCCACTTGTGGCGTCGCTGTCGGGGACCGATGCCTCCTCCATTCCGGTGCCCCGCGCTCCGAACCCCACGTAGACCGTAAGCTCTCCGCCGCCGAAGCCATCGAATCCAAACGCTTCCGCCGCACGCAATCCCTCTCCAAGCGCCTCCCCGTCCTCTAGCCCCCCGAGAGTTTCTTCGACGACTCCGAAGATCTCTCTCCCGCCCTCCCCC
>Ga0210409_10006324_pt1 | contig 12345 bp, 9 predicted proteins | sample IncBWH17MmetaG_FD_161649 | JGI IMG/M metagenome (GOLD analysis project Ga0210409, IMG submission 161649) | Forest soil microbial communities from Barre Woods Harvard Forest LTER site, Petersham, Massachusetts, United States - Inc-BW-H-17-M | ecosystem: Environmental > Terrestrial > Soil >...
AGGAATCGATCGCCACCTTGGTGCTCATCCTGCTCGGCCTGCCGCTGTACCCGCTGTTTCGCCGCCGCCGCGTCAGTCCGACTCCAGCTCCCACAGCGTGAGCGGCGCGCCGCGTCGCAGCCACAGCCCCAGTCCAGCCTCACGGAAGCGCGGCGTAAGCTGAGCGCGATACCAGTGCGCGCTGCGCAGGTGCACGTGCGGGTCGGTGCGCCGCAGGTCGCAGTTGTGCCGGAAGTCATGGCGGGTGAGCGCGCTGAAGTACAGCGCGCCGCGGCACAGCCGTGAGAAGTTCGCGAGCGCCCGCGTGGCGGCGGCGCTGTCGAGGTACTGCAGCACGTCGTAGCACACCACGAGGTCGAAAGGGGCAGCCGCGCGGTAGTCCTCGATGCGGCCGTGCTGCCAGCCGTAGCGCCGGCACAGGTACTCACTCGCCTCCAGCCCGAGGTACTGCGCCCGCGGCAGCAGGCGCCGCAGTTGCGCGCGCAGCAGCCCCGTGCCGCAGCCCGCCTCGAGGATGCGGCGCACCGGCAGGCCCAGGTATTCGCAACCGGCGCCGATCAGCCGGGCCCGCGCGCGCATCTCGCTGCGAGTCGTCACCGCGGTACGCGGGTCATGGTAATAGCGCTGGTAGTACTCGCGGCCGAAAGGCGCCGCGCGCAGCCTTAAGCGCGCGCGGGCAGGTGTTGGCTTGCGACTCACCTGAAGTTGCGGCGCGCAACTGCGCGGGCGAGCGCCGCGTGCGCCGCGCTCCCAGGCGCTGCATGGGTGCTGAATCGCTTGTAAACGTTCAGCTCACCTGATGAGTCGAACACTTCGTCTAGAGCACGGTCCATATGGCTTTGCGGATGTGTATGCTTTTCACGGACGCGGCGCGTTGGTCGTAATATGTTCCGGCACCGTGTACGCGAACAAGAGGAGGGTCCCCTGATGAAACTCATTTGTGCCGCGGTCGCGGCTTTGACACTGAGCGCCGCGCTGTCCGGGTGCGTCGTTACACCAGTTGGCTACCGGGTGGTCACCGAGGCGCCGCCACCGGTGCAGGTCGAGACCTTTGGTGTTGCGCCGAGCCCGGGGTACTTCTGGATCGCCGGCAGCTACAACTGGGTCGGCGGGCGTTACGTATGGGAGCGCGGCCACTGGCAGGCGCCGCGGCCCGGCTATCGCTGGCGAGCCCACGTGTGGCGCCGTGAAGGCGGCGGCTGGCGCGAGGATGGCGGGCGCTGGGAACGGATGCGCTGACGCTGGCACGGCTTTTGTGCCGCTACCCGCCCGCCCCTGGCGCGGGACCTTAGGGGTAGCGGCGCATCGGGCTCCCTGATTTGCGCTCCTCCGGGGCGGCGCTGCACACTGCGCGGCTGCGGCGCCAGTCGCCGGCCACCTTTCAGGGAGCGCAGGACATGAGGACATGGATTGCGGGCATCGCGCTCGCGGCGGCGACGTTACTGGTTGCCCGGGTCCCGGCGGCGCAGGCACCGGCGGCTGCCGCGAACCACGCGTTTACCCTCACGAGCCCGGACATCAGCGCGGGCGGCAGGATCGCCGTGGCGCAGGTGTTCAACGACTTCGGCTGCCAGGGCGGGAACATCTCCCCCGCGCTCGCCTGGCACGGCGCCCCCGCCGGGACTAAGAGCTTCGCCCTCCTGATGCACGATCCTGACGCGCCCACGGGCAGCGGCTGGTGGCACTGGCTCGTCTACAACATTCCGGCAGGCTCAAGCTCGCTCCCCGCCGGTGCCGGCGACCCGCACAAGAACCTCCTGCCGGCGGGCGCGATCCAGGGACGCACGGACTTCGGCAGCCCCGGTTACGGTGGACCGTGTCCCCCGCCTGGCAAACCACACCACTATTACCTGCGACTGTATGCGCTCAAGGTTGAGCGGCTCGAGGTCCCCGCGGACGCCACCGCCGCCTACATTGGATTCAACGTGCGCGCGCAGGCGCTCGGCGAGGCGCAGCTCATGGGACTGTATGGCCGGTGAGCGCCCCATCACGCGCGAGCGCCGGCCTGCGGTGTGGCCGTGGCTCCTCATGCCGCTCGTCGTACTGTTGGTGTTCTACGCGCTGTTCCGCATGCACCATCCGGGCACGCCCTGGGCTGCCATCTGGGCCGACGTCACGGGCGCGCGCCCCGCAGCGCCTGCGAACGAGTAAACGAGCGTAACGCATGCCTGCCAGTACCCTTAAACCCCGTGTCGGGGAGGCGGCGCGCGCGCCCGCAGCGCGCGCACCCAGGGTCGGTTTTGTGAGCCTGGGGTGCCCCAAGGCGCTGGTGGATTCCGAGCGCATCCTCACGCAGCTGCGCGCGGAAGGCTACGAAGTCGCCCCGACCTACGATGACGCGGATGTGGTGGTGGTCAACACCTGCGGCTTCATCAACGCCGCGGTCGATGAATCGCTCGACGCCATCGGTGAGGCGCTCGAGAAGAACGGCCGCGTGATCGTGACCGGCTGCCTGGGAGCAAGACCCGAGCGCATCCTCGAGCGCCACCCGCGCGTGCTCAAGGTCACAGGCCCGCATGCCTACGAGGACGTGGTCGGCGCGGTGCACGCGCACCTGCCGCCGCAACACGAACCGTTCTTCGATCTGCTGCCGCCGCAGGGAATACGCCTCACGCCGCGGCACTACGCGTATCTGAAAATCGCCGAAGGCTGCAACAACAAGTGCAGCTTTTGCATCATTCCCGCCATGCGCGGCCGGCTGGCAAGCCGCCGCATCGACGAGGTGCTGCGCGAGGCCGAGCGCCTGGCCGCGGCGGGCGTGAAGGAGCTGCTGGTCATTTCGCAGGACACCAGCGCTTATGGTGCGGATCTGCGCTACCCGCGCGCCGCGTGGCGCGGCGAGTCTTATGAAACCCGTTTCCTTGATCTGGCGCGCGGCCTGGCGCAGCTTGGCATCTGGATACGCCTGCACTACGTCTATCCGTATCCGCACGTGGATGCCGTGATACCGCTGATGGCGGCGCGCGGCGTCCTGCCGTACCTCGACGTACCCTTCCAGCATGGCAGTCCCGCGGTGCTGAAGCGCATGCGCCGTCCCGCGCACGCGGAAGATACGCTGGCGCGCATCCGCGCCTGGCGGGCCGGCTGCCCGGATCTGACCCTGCGCAGCACGTTCATAGTGGGTTTCCCGGGGGAGACCGAGGCGGAATTCCAGGAGCTTCTCGACTGGCTCGATGAGGCGCAGCTCGACCGCGTCGGCTGCTTCAGGTACTCACCGGTCGAAGGCGCCGCCGCCAACGCGCTCCCCGGGCACGTGCCGCCGGCGGTGCAGGAGGAGCGCTATGCGCGCTTCATGGAGCGCGCCGCCCTCATCAGCACGCAGCGTCTGGCCGCGCGCGTCGGCCGGCGCATGCGCGTGCTGGTGGACTCGGTGACGGACGGTGTGGCGATCGCGCGCAGCGAAGCGGACGCGCCGCAGATTGATGGCGTGGTGCGGATCAGCAGTGCAGGTAAGTTACGCGTCGGCGAGTGGGCCGACGTCAAGATCGTCGCCTCCGACAGCTACGACCTCACCGGCCGCCTCACGGCGTGAGGCGGCCGGTGGTGCGGGTGGACTGTCAGTTCAGCCCGAGCTCATCCCGAGGGATTTCATGATATCGGCCGCCTGGGCCCTCATCGCCTGGGCTTTGGCCACGGCAGCGGTGTAGTCACCAGCGGCGGCGGCGTTCGCAGCGTCACTCCACACCGCCTTCATCGAAACCAGCCCGCTCTTGGCGGCCGCGAGGCCATCCTTGCTGACCCCCTTCGGCAGGTGATGCGACTTCGAGAGCGCGTCGACGCGGCTCTGGATCGCCGCCACCATGTTCGGCACGTCGGTGGACAACGGCCCCCACGTGTCCTTCGCCTGGGCAAGGGCCGCTTCGGCGTCCTTCTGCTTGGCTTCCGCGGTGTCCTTCAGAGCGCCGATCGCGGCAGTAAGCGCGGGTGCTGCCGCCAGCACGCCCTTGTAGTCGCCCTTGGCGAGGCTGTCCTTCGCGCCGGCAAGCTGCGTCTCGACGGCCTGCAGCTGGTCGGGGGCGTACTTCTGCGCGGCGTCATGAATGGCGCCGAGCGCCGACTGCGCGCCGGCCAGCGCTTTTTCAGCCGGTTCCTTCTGGCCGGCGCAGCCGACCAGGACCAGGGCGGCCAGCGAAGCCAGCAGCCAGGCAGATTGCTTTTTCATGTTCCAAGATCCTCTCGTTGCGTTGTTATGTCGTTTGCCGTCCTAAGGAAACAGCCGGTCAGGGAATGCGCAGCTTTTGACCCGGTGAAATCTTGTTGGGATCGCTCAACACGTCGCGGTTGGCCAGGAAAATCCTGGCGCAGAGCGCTGAATCGCCGTTAACGAGATTAGCACGAAGCCTCCGACGCCGGCAGAGCGCCCCGCTGCCGGACGAACCCGCCGGGCGGTCCGTAAGCTATTGATTGCGCAAAGGCTATCTCAGGTCCCAACACCGGCTCGCCGGCACTGGCTTGGGCGCGGCCATTCGGGCGTCACGCACTCCCAGCACCGCGTCGTCGACGCCTGGCGTGTTCCTCGGCGATACTCCCCCTGCGGCCCGTGCGACACCGCAGAAGATCCGGATCATCCGCGCAAAATAAGAACAGGGGGTCTGATGCGGGTAGCACCGCACATCTGCATCTCGGGGCTGCTGTGTCTGCTTGCCAGCGTTCAGCCGATTCGCGCCATGGCCGAGGTCTGGCTGCCGGTCACGCCCGACGAACTGCACCTGACCAGCATCGCACAGGCTCCCGGGGCCGCAGCGGTCATCCTCTATCGGCAGGTGGATCGCAATGATTCCTCCAACTACGAAGACGTCTACCTTCGCGTCAAGATACTCACCGACGAGGGGCGCAAGTACGCCGACATCCAGATCCCCTACCTCGACTATTACCAGAGTGTGCGCGGTTTAGAAGCGCGCACCATCCGCCCGGACGGCAGCATCGTGCCCTTCAACGGCACGGTGTACGAGAAAAAGATCGTCAGCTTCCGAGCAGGCGCGCTGCTCGCCAAGACCTTCCAGCTGCCGGCGGTCGAAACCGGCTGCATCGTCGAGTATCGCTACCGTCACCACTTCGCTTACGGTTGGGCCTACAACTCGCGGTGGATACTGAGCGACGATCTGTTCACCCGCACGGCGAAATTTTCGCTCGTCCCCAACCCTTTGCTTTCGCTGCGCTGGAGCTGGACCAACGGCCTGCCACCGGGCACTCCCGAGCCGCGCATGGAAAAGGGTCGCGTCGTGCTGGAAGCTCACGACGTGGCGGCGTTCGTTACCGAAGACCGCATGCCGCCGGAGGACGAACTCAAGTCGCGCGTCGACTTCATCTACACATGGGGGCCGCTCGAGACGGACCCGGCGGTCTTCTGGCGCAAATTCGGGATCGAGGCCTATAAGGGCATCCAGACCTTCGCCGACAAGCGCGCGGCCATGGAGCGGGCGGTGGCGCAAATCATCGCTCCGGGAGACTCAGACGAACAGAAGCTGCGCAAGATCTATGCGCGCATGCAGCGGCTCCGCAACCTGAGCTACGAACGCAGCAAGACCGAGCAGGAAAGCGAGCGGGAAGGCGCGCAGAAAATACACAGCGTGAAGGATGTATGGGATCACGGCGGTGGCGGCGAAGAGGACATCAACTGGCTGTTCCTGGCGCTCGCCCGCGCCACCGGCTTGCAAGCGGATGCCGTCCTGGTTGCACAACGAAGCCAGCATGTCTTCAGCCGCAGTATCACGAACTCCGGACAGCTGGATGCCTCAGCGGTGCTCGTCAATGTCGGCGGCAAGGACGTGTATCTGGATCCCGGAGTGCCGTACAACCCGTTCGGCCTGCAGCCGTGGGACCGGACCGACGCACACGCATTGCGGCTGAATGCCAACGGCGGCACCTGGGTGATCACTCCGCTGCCCGATGCGTCCACATCGCGCATCGAGCGCCACGCTGTGCTCAAGCTTGCAGCGGGCACACTCGAGGGCAAGCTGATAGTGCGCTACACGGGTCTTGAGGCGTCGGGGCGGCGGCTCAGCCAGCGCGCTGAGGATGATACGGGTCGCCGGCAGTTTCTCGAGAGACAGATCGAGGAGATGGTCCCGGTCGGCATCGATGTGAAGCTCAGCAACAGCCCGGACTGGGGCGAAAGCGACGCCACGCTGGTTGCCGAGTACGAGCTGCGGGTGCCAGGCTGGACCACAGGCGCAGGCCGCCGTGAATTGCTGCCGGTCGGGTTGTTTGGTGGCGCCGAGAGACACACGTTCGAGCACGCAACGCGCCTGCACCCAATGTACTTCGAATATCCGCGCGAGTACCTCGACGATGTGACCATTGAGCTGCCGGCCGGCTGGCACGTGGACAGCGTGCCGCAGGCGCGCGCCGCCGATCTCAAGGTGCTGCGCTATAAGTCCAGTGCGCAGCATGCGCAGCAGTCCGTGCACCTGATGCGCGAACTCACGCTCAACCTGTATGAAGCGGCCGCGAAGTCCTACGCGCCCGTGCAGGGTTTTTTCCAGACCGTGCGCACCGGTGATGAGGAACAGGTGGTCATCGTGCGTGATGTCAATGCGGCAAGGTAGCGCGGCGCACGCGACGCGGCGCGTTCGGTCACTGCTGGCGGCAGCCGTGCTGGGGACGGCCCTGTACAGCGCAAGCGCGAACGCGGGCAGCGCGCCGCAGTGGATGCGCGACCAGCTCAACGCGTCCCTGCCCGCGCACGACGAGAAGATCGCGTCCGTGATGCTGTATACCGAGACGGCGATCACGGTGCAGGCGACGGGAAAGCTGCGGCGACTGGAACGCAAGGTCTACCGGATTCTCCGCCCGGACGAGTCCGGGCTTGGCGTAGTGCAGATAATCACCAGTCCCGCCACCCGTGTCGTGAACATGCGCGCCTGGTCTATTCCCGCCACGGGAAAGGATTACGAAGTCAGAAACAGCGACGCCATCGAAGCATCGCTCACCGGCGCCGAGTTCGTCGTCGACATGCGCATGCGAATCCTGCAGATCCCGGCAGCCGTACCCGGGAGCCTCGTCGGGTACGAAGTGGAAACCGAGGAGGAACCGTACCTCTACGTCATGGCTGATGACTGGGCGTTCCAGGACACCGTTCCCGTGCGTGAGGCTCACTACACGCTGGCGTTGCCGCCGGGCTGGCAGTACAAGGCGACCTGGCTCAACCACGCTGAAGTCTCACCCACCGCGGCAGGAGCTAACCGCTGGCAGTGGATCGTCAGCGACCTCAAGGCGCTCAGGCTCGAAACCGACATGCCGCCCTGGCGGGGTGTTGCCGGGCAGCTGTGGGTCTCGCTGGTGCCGCCCAGCGGGCAGGTACCCGGACCGCGAAGCTGGGCCGAGTTGGGAAGCTGGTATCTCAACCTCACCCATGGACGCCGTGATGCAAACGCTGCGATCGGGCAGAAGGTTACGGAGCTCAGCGCCTCGAGCGTATCGACGCTCGGCAAGATGCGCGCGCTGGCGGCCTTCGTACAAAGCGACATCCGCTATGTGGCCATTGAACTTGGCATTGGCGGGTACCAGCCGCACCCGGCTGCCGAGGTGTTCGCCAAACGCTATGGGGACTGCAAGGACAAGGCGACGCTGCTCAGTTCGATGCTCAAACAGATCGGCGTCGATTCGATGTATGTGATCGTGGATGCATCGCGCGGCGCGGTTACGGCCGCAACGCCGCCAAACCCGCGTTTCAACCATGTGATCGTCGCAATCCAGCTGCCCGCGGGGCTAGTGGACCCGACACTGGTGGCGGTGAGGCAGTACCCGGGGTTGGGGAACGTGCTGTTCTTTGATCCCACCGATCCCTATACCCCGTTCGGCAGTCTGGCGGGCAACTTGCAGGGCGGGTATGGATTGCTGGTGGCCCCCGATGGCGGCGAACTGGTGCAGCTGCCGCGGTTGCCCGGCGAGGTGAGCGGTGTGCAACGCACGGCGCAGATGACGTTGGATGACACCGGGACGCTGCGCGGTGAGGTGCACGAAGTGCTGACGGGCGAGCGAGCGGCGCGCCAGCGCACTGACATGGCGGCGGCGAGCCGGGATGCGGACCATGCCAAGGCGCTCGAGGCGCACCTCGGGGACTCATTCGCTACCTTTCGGATACTCAAGGCAACGGTCGGCAACCTGCCCGCCAAAGACCGTCCCATCGAGTGGAACTACTCCGTGGAAGCGGACCACTACGCCAAAGCTACCGGAGATCTGCTGGTCGTGCGGCCGCGGGTCTTGGACACAAAGAGCACGGCGCTTCTCGAAACGCGCGAGCAACGTGAGAATCCGATCGAGTTTGCATCCGCTCTGCGTGACACGGACGTGTTCGACATCGCGTTGCCAGCGGGTTACCGGGTCGACGACCTGCCACCGGCTGTCGACATCGACGACGGTTTCGCCGCCTACCACAGCAAGACCGAGGTCCGTGGCCACGCACTGCGCTACAGCCGCACCTTCGAGATTCGCGAACTGAGTGTCCCGGCCGACAAGGCCACCCAGCTGCGCGATTTTTATCGCACGGTATGGGCTGATGAGCGCGCGCAGGCGGTACTCAAGCGCGCGTCTCCCTAAAGGTGCGCTGACGCGCAGGCGCCGGCGGCTATTCGGGCGTCACGCACGTCCCGCGCACGGCATCATCGACACTCGAATAGTCCAGCGCCGGGCCGGACAGCTGCGGCAGGTTCGCGCGCAGCAACGCGTCCCGCGCCGCGTCCTTGAGGCGCGCGAGGCGCAGCTCCGCGCCGCGCGCAGTGAGCCAGCTGCAGTACTCGCCGAGTGCCTCGAGGGCGGTACTGTCCAGATCGGCCGACTCCTCCAGGCTCAGGACCACGAGTTTCGCCGCTGGCTGCTGCAGCACGCGCTCGCGCGCCTGTGAAAACAGCGGCTCGGCGTTGCCGAAGAACAGCGGCTCATCGGGGCGCAGCACCAGCATCCCGGGGAGGATATGTGCCTTCGGGAAGCGCACCAGGTTGACGTAGTCGTGTTCGCCGACGCGCCCGAGCATCGACAGGCGCGGACTGGTAAGCGCTTTGAGCAACATGGCCACGCTGAAGGCGATGGCGACCAGGAGCCCGTCGAGTACGCCGAACAGGATCACCGCGAGCACCGAGGCGAGCGCCACCAGCCGGTCGCGCCGCCAGCGAAAATAGTTGCTGAACACACTCACGCGCAGCGATCTGCTCACGGCGTGAATCACGATCGCCGCCAGCACCGGCTGCGGAATACGCTCGATCCACCTGAGGAACACCAGCACCAGCGCCAGCACGATCACCGCGGCAAACAAGCCCGCGAAGCGCGACTGCGCACCGGCGGCTTCGTTGGCGGAGCTGCCCGAGTAGCCCGCGCCCACCGGGGTGCCCTGGAAGAGTCCTGAGACGACGTTGGCGACCCCGAGGGCGAGCAGGTCGCGGTTGGGCTGCACCTCATCGTCGTGCTTGAGCGCGTAGGTGCGGATCGAGCCATAGGACTCCGCGTACAGGATGAACATCAGCGCCAGCGAGAACTCCCCGAGCGGCAGCCAGCGCCCCTGCGGGGCGGTAAATTCCGGCAGCACGAGCGCGAGGTGTATGGGCCCGGTGAGCGCGACGCCGTGGGCCGCGAGGACGCCGGCCGCCGCGATGCTCGCCACGATGACCACCAGCGCTCCCGGCACGCGCGGGATGCGCTCGAGCAGGAACAGCCCGGCGAGCGCTGCGAGTCCGCAGCCGAGGCTCGGCAGCTGCCAGGAAGCAAAGCCGCGCAGCAGTTCCGCGAGCAGCGCAAAAAAGCCGCTGGCACTTGTATGCACATCCACCAGGTGCGGCCATTGCCTGACCGCGATCACCAGCGCAAGTCCGAACGCGTAGCCGCGCAGCACCGGGCGGGCGATCAGATTCGACATGGCTCCCAGGCGCAGGCACCCCGCAAGCACGAACGCGAGGCCGGTGCCGACGACGAGCGCCGCTGCCAGCGCGACACGCTCGCCCACGCTGTTGGCGCCCAGCACCAGCAGCGCCGAGGCGAGCACCGCCGCGGACGAGGAGGTCGCCGAGACGATGGCGAAGCGGCTGCGGCCGATGAGCCCGTAGCACGTCAGGCCCGCGAACAGTGCGATCACCCCCGCCTGCGGCGGCAGGTTGGCAACCCCCGAGTACGCCACCGCTTCGGGTAACAGGAGGCCCGCGATCGACAGTCCCGCCAGCACGTCGGCAGAGAGCGTCTTCGTCATGGCCCTTGGGTTCGCGACAGCACCCGGATCGGCATGTCGTCAGTCTACTGCGCGCGGCGTGTTGCCGCGCACGTCCGCGCGCTGCTACTCGACCGTCACGCTCTTGGCGAGGTTGCGCGGCTGATCGACGTCGGTGCCGCGGAGGATCGCCACGTGGTAGGCGAGCAGCTGCAGCGGAATGGTGTACACGACCGGGGCCTGCACGTAGGTGACGCTCTTCGGCATCTCGATGACGGTCACGCCATCGCTGGGCCTGATGCCGGACTCCGGATCCGCGAACACGAACAGCTCCCCGCCGCGCGCCCGCACCTCCATGAGATTGGACTTGAGCTTCTCGAGCAGATCGTTGTTCGGCGCCACGGTCACGACCGGCATGTCGGCATCCACCAGCGCCAGCGGTCCGTGCTTGAGCTCCCCGGCGGGGTAGGCTTCGGCGTGGATGTAGGAGATTTCCTTCAGCTTCAGCGCGCCCTCCATGGCGATCGGGTAGAGCGCGCCGCGCCCGAGGAACAGCGCATGGTGCTTGTCGGCGAAACGTATCGCGAGCTGTTTGACCACCGCATCGAGCGCCAGGGTTTTCTCGACCATCCCGGGCAGCTCGATGAGCCGGGTCACGAGTGCGCGTTCGCGTTCGGCATCAGCGCCGTGGTGCTTGGCGAGGGCTACGACCAGCATGCCCAGGGCTGCGAGCTGGGTGGTGAAGGCCTTGGTGGAGGCCACGCCGATTTCCGGTCCCGCGCGCGTCAGCATCACCAGATCCGATTCGCGCACCAGCGAGCTCTCGGGCACGTTGCAGATGGCGAGCGTCGCAAGGTACCCGGACCCTTTCGCCAGCCGCAGCGCGGCGAGTGTGTCGGCGGTCTCCCCGGATTGCGAGATGGTGACGAACAGCGAGTTCGCCGGCACGAGCGGACTGCGGTAGCGGTATTCGCTCGCGATGTCCACGCTGCAGGTGACTTTCGCAATCTGCTCGATGAAGTAACGCGCCACGCAGGCGGCGTGGAAGCTCGTGCCGCAGGCGACGATGTGCACATTGTGCGCGCGGCGGAATATCTCGTTGGCATCCGGCCCGAAGGCTGCCGCGAGCAGGCGCCCGCCGGCGACGCGCTCCGAGAGCGTGTCGGCGAGCGCGCGCGGCTGCTCGTGGATTTCCTTGAGCATGTAGTGCTGGTAGGGACCCTTCTCGGCGGCGTCCGACGACAGCTCGCTCTCGCGCACCGCGCGCTCGACGCTGTTGCCGTCGCGATCGAGGATGCGCACCGTCCGGCGCCGCACTTCGGCCACGTCCCCTTCCTCGAGGAACATGAAGCGGCGGGTCACCGGCAGGAGCGCCGCCACGTCCGAAGCCACGAAGTTCTCATCGTTGCCGAGCCCGATGACCACCGGGCAGCCCTGGCGCGCGAGGATCAGCCGCTCCGGATCGTGCTCGCTGACGACGAGCAGCGCGTAGGCGCCCTCGAGCTCGGCCACGGTGGCGCGCACCGCCTTGAACAGGTCCTTGAGGGTGCCGAGGTGGTAGTGCACACGATGCGCGATCACCTCGGTGTCGGTTTCGGAAACAAATTTGTAGCCGCGGCGCTCAAGATCCGCGCGCAGCTCCTCGTGGTTCTCGATGATGCCGTTGTGCACGATGGCAAGTCCGTCGTGCGAGATATGCGGATGGGCGTTGCGTTCGCTCGGCACCCCGTGGGTAGCCCAGCGCGTGTGGGCGATGCCGATCTTGCCGGCCGTCGGGGTGTGCTGCAGGGCCTCGTCGAGCATGCGCACCTTGCCGACCGTGCGCAGCCGTGTGAGGTGCTTCGAGCCGTTGAGCACCGCGATGCCGGCGGAGTCGTAGCCGCGATACTCGAGCCGCCGCAGTCCTTCCATGAGCACCGGCACGATGTCCCGCCCGGCTACCGCTCCGACTATTCCGCACATGGCATCTGCCTCCGGTGGCCGCTAAGTGTGCCTGAAGCTGGCGTAAAACGCGGCCTGCAGCGACATAAGGCAGTGATGCGAGTCCGTCGGCGCTACTTGCCCGGCTTGACCGGCCGCCGCCAGCCCTCGATGACCTCCTGGCGCGCGCGGGCCACGGTCAGCTTCCCCGCCGGCACCTCGCGGGTGACGGTGGAGCCGGCGGCGATGGTGGCGCCCGCCCCGACGCTTATCGGCGCCACCAGCACGCT
>Ga0210409_10006325_pt1 | contig 12345 bp, 4 predicted proteins | sample IncBWH17MmetaG_FD_161649 | JGI IMG/M metagenome (GOLD analysis project Ga0210409, IMG submission 161649) | Forest soil microbial communities from Barre Woods Harvard Forest LTER site, Petersham, Massachusetts, United States - Inc-BW-H-17-M | ecosystem: Environmental > Terrestrial > Soil >...
AAGATCTGGTCTTTACTGATTTCATTCAAATCCATCAGGTCCCACCAATATGGATAAAAGGATGTGTTGTAAAAAGACTGGACCATTAATAGATTGGTCTTTGAGGCATATACCTCTTTTTGGAGGAAATCTTTGGCATGTAAAACGGCCTTGGAGAGCCACGAAGAATCCTTTGTTAGTTTGTAGGATGCCAGTTCCTGCGTCCAGTCAGGAATATTTACAGAATAACCTGCAGATTTTCTGGGCAGCCCCCCTGGCATGGCTACTTGTGTTAACCACGGGTTTTTCCCGCCCAGCAGCTGATGTAAAGCTTCAAAATAAGCCGTATTGAACTGGATGTTCTTATAGGGGTTCAGCTCCATTGAGGCCGGAGTTAGATTAAAAGGCTCCCCCATGGCCCTTGCCCACCTGAAGGCACTACGGGACAAGGTGTATTCTATGGTAGGTAGCGCACGTCTGATGTAAAGATCTTCATCCCGGTTTAGCACTGCCGCAGAGATAACGGCCAGCGGTGCAGCCTGTGCAACTGTTGGTGAGATCTTCGGTTCAGCTTCTATATCATAAAAACCTTTCAGTGCAGTATCCCATCCTGAAGCATCGTCATTTTTAATAAGATCGATGATATTAAATGCAGCATTTGTTAGGGAGGTAGAATCTTGCAGGCGATAATCCTTTACCTGATAAATGTTATTTGAAATGTATTCGAGTCCAGCATTCCAGTTGCCTGAAACTGCACCAATATTAAATGTCCGCTTTAATGTCTCTCCATTTAAAAGTTTAGAATCCGTAAGTCCCAGAAGCGGTGCAAATGCAGCAGGCTGAATCGTATTGAGCTCTCCTTTTAACAAAAAGCCAATACGGGAGGTCGTGTCCTGCGCCCAGTCTAATGAAAAGTCAGTCAAAGAACCTGTTACAAATAGGCTCAGCGGCTTGTTATTTTTCGTGAGCTCTACGATGGCCAAAGGTTGTGGGGTCATTGCCCCTGGAACCAGTACAGGAAACTCAGTTATCCGTTTATAGTTGAACATTGGCGGAAGCTGTACATTTTTCACACTGCCATCCGGGACACCCTGGAAGGCGGAAGTTCCAAAACTGTAAAAACCATCTTCCGTGGCTGAATATTGTAAAGCCAGCTCAAAATGAGCCGTTCCAGGTTTTAATTTCCATGTTCCCGTAACTTGCGTTCCATCTGCTGCCGTATACGTTACGGCAAGTTCACCCGGAGATGTTTGCGTCACCGAAGAAGGTGTACACAATAAAAGTTTTCCGGAAAGGAAAGGATTTCTGAAGCCAATCTGATCAAAGGTTTGATAGGTTTTTCCATTTACAGTGAACGTACTTATACTGACGGAGTCCTTCCAGGAAGCATAATATTCTGTGAATTTGATTTTCGGGGTTTTGGATTTAACCAGGAAGACCCTGTGTTCTTCTATATTCTGACCGACGCCAGTCCACTGCCCATCTTGAAAAACTTCCGTTACCGCAGCGATCCGGACTTTACCTGCGTTGTCTGTTGCCTGTTTAAAACTTAACCTGATCCGGTCATTAGCCAGGGTACCAATTACCGTTTCATTTACCCCAACCACTGATGGCGCGGGCGCATTTACTACGGCATGATTTTCATTAACCTGCACCGGAGTAATGTAAAATGGCTGGAGATTTACATTGCCATCATTTGGGTTAAAGGCCGTATCTGTTGTGAAAAATAGAGCATCACAGCGAGCAAAGCCTAAGGTCGTGTTCTTTAACCTCAGCAAGTTATTACCAGCTTGCAGACTTGCCACACCTACTTTTTCCCAGCGATAACCATCCTGAAGGTGCTTTCCTGATTCAGATGCCATGTCCTGATCATTACAGATCAAACGATATCTCCGGGTCCCGGGGCTGTTTTGGGCATAGTCCCTTGATCTGGTCCAGGCTACGTAGTTGGCTGCATTTGTGATTTTGATCACCGTAAAAGCATCGGACTTCGGATCTTTAGAAGAGGAAGCCAATAAAGCGCCTTTTCCCAAGACATTTGTCCCCGTTTCCTTACTTATCGTCCAGTCTCCAGGGAACTGAAAATCTTCAGCCTGGATGAAATAATTTTGTCCGGTCTGCGCCATAGCTTTTCCTGAAGTAAGAACCTCAAAGATTGCCATCGAACTGAGCATAAGCAGATAGCTGATTGCGTTTAATTTTTTCATTGGAATATAAATTTGTTTTTCAATTGGAATGAAGCTATCATGAGCAATATTCATCGCTATTTGTGAGTGTTTGTCCATGATGGTTTCATCTTTAATAGTTTATTTCAATAACTCTTAAACAATATGGCCCGATTTCCACTGTCCATGAACCTTTAGCAGACAATTGTTCTTGTGACTTCATAAATACAGCCTTTTTTATGCCTGTTACCTGAACACCAGGAATCTTTTCCGGATCAAAATGAACCTGAGTCTTCAAAATTTGATCACTACTGTTCATCAGAATTAGAAAACATTTCTTTTGGTCGCGGTTAATCGCTTCTGCATAGTCCAGATAAGGGCTATCCGCTTTCAGCATACCATCACTTAATATCAGTGAGGCAGGAATGCCGTAAACCTGTCCCGGAGCAAAACCATAACTTTCATGGGGACCTACTTTGGGTGTAATAAATCCCCTTGGAAAACTGATTCCGCCCTGAGAACGCATTTCAGCTTCCGACAGGAGATAATCGGTAATCCATCCGATCTGCCACCACGCATGGTGCGGAAAACTGCCTGGCCCGGAATTCATGGCCTGCCAGTAATAGGAAGCTACATTTGTTTTCGGATCTACAAAAGCATCCCTTCCCAATACTGCCGCACGTGCCATGTCCAGGTAAATGGAGTCTTTGGTCAGTTGAAAAATTCTTACAAACAGACCGGCATGACTGGCCAGTAAGATCGGCCCCAGGGAATTTGCAGAACCTATACTGCCACCATGCTCAAAACTTAAACCCACCTGACTGATCTCCCAATCTTCGCGGCGTATGCCTTTAACCGTTTTTATTTCTTTATTTGGGATGGGGTGCGTATAAATAGAAGTCGTATAAAAACGGGCCGTTTGCACCGCTGAATTTAAATACGTTTCTTTTTTGCTGAGATCATAAAGATCCATCAGTGCCTGTGCACTTTGCACAGTGGCAAAATCTGGAACAAACCTGGCGTCGCCGCAAACACCAAGAAAATGTCCTTTTTCCACCGCATTTTTGATATACCAGTCTGCGCCTTTACAAGCGGCATCCAGATACCTCTGATCTCCGAGAATCCTGTAAGCCACCACTAATCCATAGAAAGTCGGCCGCAGGTCCTCAAGTTCAGTGAACATCTGGTTTTCAGATGCGCGATCATAAGCCACAGCCCATCCTCCGTCTGGTCTCTGCCATTGCAGCAGCCGTTCGGCACCTTGTCTTAATCTAGCCTTAAGTTGGTTATCCCCAGGTTCGAACAACAGAATATTGCCAATATCCATCATGGTATAATAGGTCAGACCTATAGGCTCTACATAGGGACCCCACTCTTCGGTAAATTTCTTTTTCTTTGATAAAAAATACTGTCCAACTGCCGCTCCCTGAAAAAAGCCGGGCTCTTCCTGCTGCTGGAGCAGTTTAAAGTTGCGGGCGAAAGGCAGTCGTTGTTTCAGCAGGACAGAATCGTTCATAATTCTCGAAAGCATCCACATTGCGCCGTAATCAGAGTTTTTCATCGCATCTTTATCTGCCCCCAATACCCCTCCAAGATATGCCTGTGCCCCTATGGTTAAACCTTTGTAGCTTTCTGTGCGCCACATAGAGGTTTGATGATCTGCAACATATTTGTGCATTGCAAGTACCCGTTCCGTGAGCGATTGCTGCGTTTGTTTCAAGCTTAAAAAATCTTTAAAATGATAAACATCATTAACTGCATGCTTAAATACAGGATACCAACCTTCAGACCGTATGGTATATCTGAAAGAGAAGCTAATGGTATCCCCTGCTTTAAGAAAAGAGCCCTTCTCTCCCAATATTGGATGATAAGCGGTTGGGGAGAGCTGTGAGGACCTGTTCATCAGAGACATGCCCAGCAGCCAGTCCTTGTGTGTATTTTTATCTTTTGCCCAGGGATCACGTCCGGTACCAGGTTCCGGGATTACAGCAATAGTGGTCCCGTTTTTTAAGCTAATTAAAGGGGAAAGCGTACTTGCAGCCCTTTCTCTGACCAATACAGGCTGGTCTGGAATCCCTTGCCCATAGGCATAAGCTTTGATGAAGTCCTTTTCCAGCGATGCCCCCTGAAAATATCCGGGAATAAGGCCCCAGGCCAATTGCTCTTGTGGGATCGCTGTGACCGTCGGACTTGCCATGGAAAAGTAGCCATCTTTTTTAGCTGTTAAAACCAGTTTAACCTGAATATCACCGGGATAATTGGGATCTATTTGCCAAAAAGCTTTCAAAGCTGCAGCTTTACCTTCTTCCGAAAAACTTAAACCATTTTTCTCACGGGTCATATGATTGGGATAGAAACTCCAGACCTGGCCAGCGGTATTCATCTGCACAGGCTTTGTTACTTCTTTCCATAAAACCGATGGGTAACGGTAAACCGATTCCGGAAAATTGATCTTTTTACCATCTTTATAGAAGATGGCCTGTGTTGTATCTGGCTGTACATCAGAATACAGCACGGTATAACAGCCATCAGGCACAGGCATATTTATCCAGCTTTCTTTACCTTTAACCGCAATCTTTGCCAGATGCCATCCTTTCGCATTCCGTTTCCATTGCAAATTTAACCCTGCTCCTTTCAATACGACGGGGTCGTCCTTTTGCCAGCTGCTATGAATGGTTAAAACCATCGACATACAAAGAAGCAGCAGAGCCTGAAAGGTCAGTTCTTTGATAAAGGATTTATATCGGCTTTTAAACATCTTATTTGTGTTATGGCTCAATAGTCAGTGTCATTTCTTTAACGGTCTCTTTCGCAGTTTTATCCACCCGGTTGGAAGCCAGGAAAGTCACTTTATAGATACCCGGTTTGGTATACGTATAAGTAAAATCAGCTATTGGAGAACTGATGTTTTTCAGTACATAGCCCACATCAGATTTAATGGAGGTTGGATCGAGCGGTTTAGAGATCACCCAGTCTTCATTGTCGTCTGCACCAACACCCCCGCCAGACATTAACAATTGTGCAGAGGTAATGGTCCATATAGCCAGTGGATTTTTAAAGCTAACTCCTACCCATCCTGCATCAGACATCACGGCCAAGGGGCTTGAGGAGCCGTCACGAACGGCACTGGCATTAAAAGTCCGGATCACCCATCGGTTCTGCTGAGCAGTGGTACTTTTTACGTCAGTATACCTGAAAGCCACAGAAACCGGTTTGCCCGAGTCAGAAAAATCGGATAAGTCAATAGCACCCGATGGTGTATTGTCTGCCCCGGTCGAAAAAGTTGCCCTGCTGCTGATATCCGTCCATTTTACATTTTTTACGGCAGCAGAATCAATCTTTCCGCTGATCTCTGTTGTGGCAAATAAAGACAGGTTATTCCTGGTTCCCGATTGTACCAGGGAAGTAAACTGAATCTGGAGCTTGCCTGGCTGACTCGTACGGTTCCTGTATTCATATTTTTTTCCCTCTTCACCAGAATAAAAAGTCAGATTATCAGGATTTCCGGAGAACCTGAACGTAATGGCCGATCCGGCCTTAAAGGTGAGTGCATCCGTAGATACATCAAATACAGGTGTATCTACATGATCCTTTGAACAGGAAGAGAGTAAAATAAGCAAGCCTGCAGTGAAGAAAATAAAGTATCTCATATATTCTGATCTAAATGATAAATAATTACCAGCCCGGATTTTGATTATTGACCCCTATATTAGGGTTCAGGACTAATTCTGAGTTAGGTATTGGAAAAAGAAGGTTTCTATCCGTTGCATTTTTTCCGGCAGAGGCAGCATACTTCCATGTTGATGGGGCACTGGCATTGATCTCTACAGCCAGGCTATTCATTTTGGAAACATACAGCCCCCAGCGTTTTAAATCGTGCTGTCTCATCCCTTCAAATGCAAATTCCCTGGCCCTTTCGTTTTGAAGTTCCTCTAGAAATTTACTTTTGCCCAGACCACTGGTCACATCGACAACTGGATCTGCAGCACCTACAGGTTTATTATGTCCTCTTCTTCTCACCTGGTTCAGATACAACTCCGCGGTTGATGTAGGTCCGCCATTCACTTCATTGGCTGCCTCTGCATACATCAGCAGTACATCTGAATAACGAAGGGCAGGAAAATCGACCGAGTTGAAATCTTTGGTTTTAGGCATAACCGTTTCATATTGCCTGCGCCATTTGCCAATATTCCGGTCATAGATCTGCGCGGCTGTCCATGCCACAGTAGTTGTTTTATTGTTGGCGGTAACATATTTAAAAGGTGCAATGCACCAGTCGCGGCGCGCATCTGTAGCATCGTATAAATTGTACATCCTGCCCGTAGCATTGATGGTTCCTGTAGCATAACCAGGATCAACAAGGTCCGTGCTGGTGATACCATTGGTAATTCCCAGGGTACCACCTTGTTGAGCATTACCGGTATTGTTGCCATAAAAACCAATCTCCCAGATACATTCTTTGGTATCGTAGATGTCTTTAGCTGCATTGATAAAAATCTGCTTATAATCTGGATTGAGCATATGCCGGCCAGAATTGATCACCAATTCAGACCACTTTAGAGCTTCAGCAGATTTGGTCTGGTCTCTTAGGGGCTCGCCCGCCATGGTAAGGCAGACTTTTGCCAGGATTCCTGCGATTGCAGATTTGGTGACACGCTCACTATAGGTAAGCCCGGCATCTGTTTGATCAGCAGGATCTTTTTTAATATCCTGTACCAATGCATAAGCAGTTGTCATGTCAAGCAGGATCTGATCGTAGACTTCTTTGACCGTTGCTCTTTTCAAGGGCTTCTCTGTCGGACTTTTGGTAGAAGTCAATTTCAGTGGTACACCGCCATAGTTGTCTACCAAAAGGAAATAGAAATAAGCCCTTAAGAATAGGGTCTCTCCTTTGATAACCCCTCTTTTTTGCTCGTCCATCACTGGTTTTTGTATATTTTCAAGGATGGCATTGGCGCGGTCAACGCCCTGGTAACAGGCTTCCCAAAACCGTCCGACATCCACTTGTGCCGCATCAAAATCAAGTACAAACAGAGAGCTGGTGGATACATTTCTATAAAAAAACTCATCACTGATCGCCAGATAGGTAAATAAACCCCTGCGGTATAATCTTTCATCCTGTAATTTGTTATATACACCAACTAAGGCCGTATTCAACTCACTTTCGGTACTGAAATAGTTTTCCGGAGTTTTAAAATCCAGCGGTGAAGTATCCAAAAATTTCTTGCAGGAAAAGATTGGAAAAAGTAAAGCGATGCACATTAAATAAATAAAACGTTTCATATCTTATTGATTATAAAGTAAGGTTAAGTCCAAAAGTGAGCGTTCTTGCCTTCGGGTAGGCCGACCAGTCGAAGCCCGGCGTAAGTGCCGAAGGCCAGGTGGAAACATCCGGATCAAGTCCGGAATAATTGGTCCAGGTATACAGGTTCTGCGCCGATGCATATACCCTCAGACTTTTTATTTTTATTCTTTTGAGCAGTGCAGTCTTAAATGAATAACCAAGAGCAACTGTTTTAAGACGGAGGTAAGAACCATCCTCTATAGTTCTGGACGAATACACCATTGGTCCCTGCCCATAGACCTTGTATAAGTCGTTGGTTTGGTTTTCAGGGGTCCACCGGTTGGCATAAGCAGCAAACATGTTTAAAGCACTCCGGTTTTCACCGCCTTCAAATTCAATCCGGTTGGCATTAAGGATATCATTACCATAAGACCATTGCAGGAAAATATTCAGATCAAACCCCTTGTAACTGAAATTATTGGACAAACCACCAGTATGTATAGGATTAGGATTCCCGATAATGGTCTGATCAAAACTGTTGACCATACCATCACCATTGATATCCTTATACTTAATAAATCCGGGTTGTATGGTTGCCCTTGATTGGCCGTTATTTGGTATATTGTCTTTTAAGACATATGTTCCATTGGCCTGCTGATTAAAATCGGCATATTGGTATACCCCATCCCATACGTAACCATAAAACTGAGCGATCGGATGACCGGGCAATGCAATGTACGGATAGGCATTATTGAAATTTCCCCAGGTAATCCTGGATAAAATAGACGGATCCTGTTCTGCCAGTTTGATCACTTTATTTTTGTTGAAAGAAATGTTGAAATTGGTACTCCAGGTGAAGTTCTTATTCTGGATGTTCACCGTATTGACTGTAAATTCCCAGCCTTTGTTACCTACCTTACCAACATTCCTGATTCCGGTCAGATATCCCTGGGAAGGTGCAAGCGAAGAATTCAACAGGAGGTCGTACGTTTTTTTATCATAGTAATCAACGGTTAAAGAAACCCTGTCTTTAAACAGGTTTACATCTAAACCAATATCTGCCTGGGCTGTCGTTTCCCATTTTAGGTTTCTATTTCCCAACAGATTTGGGATACTGCCAATAAATGGAGAATTGTTAAAATTATAACCAGAAGAGGAAATGATCTGCAGGGTAGACATACTTGCATAATCGCTAACCCTGTTGTTCCCTGTCAACCCATAACTGGTCCTCAATTTGGCGTTGGAAACATATGGAATCGACTTCATAAAAGGTTCGTCACTGAGCGTCCAGGCAAAAGACCCAGAGGGAAAATAGGCCCATTGATTTCCTTTTGCAAACTTGGAAGAACCATCTGCCCTTAAGGAAGCCGTGAAGAGATACCTGGATTTATAGCTGTAATTAACCCGGGTCAGAAAAGACATCAGCGTGGCTTCTGTCCTCATGGAAGTTAATCGGTTTGGAATACCCTCATCCAGACCACTAATACCCAATGATTCATTAGGGAGCTGAGTAGCTGAGAAACCAGAGGTAAAACCGCTTGTTTTCTGCAGGGTAAATCCGGCCAGGGCGTTGATATTATGGACTTTGTTGATGGTCTTCTTAAAGGTCAGCGTATTTTCATTCAGCAGATCTGTAATATCGATATTGTTGATAGAGCCATTGATGCCATTACTGCTGGAAAGCGGATTTCCGGCACGTGTGTTGGCGTTGTTAAAGATCTCTTTTCTGGTACTTCTTTTAGTGATCCCACCGGATGTACGGAAAGTAAAGTTTTTCAGAAACGTATATTCTCCATAAGCATTGGCCTGTAAAGCGTTCACAAAAGAAGGGTTGTATTCATTTTGTGTGGATATGACTGGATTGATGCGGTACTCAGCCGAAGGGTTTACATCCGGGTCAAAAGGCTCCGTCAGGAGCTGATCGTCTTTCAAAGGGTCACCGGTGACTGGACGGTATCCCCAAACGCTGTACATTAAGCTGGCAGTGGGGCTAACATTCCTTTCTGCAGCGATAGTCCCGTACGTTTTGGTGTAAGAATAGTTGGCATTCACCCCTACTTTAAGGTTAGGCGTAACGGTCTGGTCTAATACAACTCTACCTTGGTATCTTTTAAAACCACTGTTCAGGATAATTCCACCCTGATCCAATATAGAAGTAGAGACCGAATACCTGGTTTTATCGGTTCCACCGTTCATAGATAGAAAGTGGTTCTGCACAGGGGCAGTCCTGAATATTTTATCCTGCCAGTTTATACTCTCCACATTTTTATAGTAGTCCAGATTCCTTCCATCTTTCAGATAAATTGGCGTATACACGTCTGGATTAAACTCCAGCTGATATTTCACAAAATCGTAGGCGTTCATCATTTCCTGTTTTTTCAGGTTTTGCTGAAATCCGAAATAATTCTGATAAGTAATGGTTGGAGGTCCGATCTTTCCTTTTTTAGTCGTCACAATAATTACCCCATTGGCCCCCCTGGCACCATATATAGCCGTTGCAGATGCATCTTTTAAAATGTCAATAGATTCTATTTCCGCGGGATTGATTACATTGTTCGCAGGGTCTTCTATAGGAAAACCATCGATCACATATAGGGGCGAATTGCTTTGTGTTACGGAATTGTTTCCCCGTATTGAAATTTGAAGACCTGCGCCCGGCTGTCCGTCAGAAGCAGAAACCTGGACCCCGGCAACCCTTCCGGCCAATGCCTCTTCAAATGAAGCAACTGGTGCTTTTTGAAGATCTTCCATCTTCACCTGACTTATAGATCCGGTAAGGTCCCTTTTGGTAGAAGTTCCGTAGCCAACCACCACCACTTCATCCAAAGCATTCAGATCAGGAAAAAGTTTCACATGATAAACAAGGGACGCTGTTAAAGGCACTTCTTTAGTGATAAAACCTGTATAAGAAAAAACAAGGGTTCCTCTCAGTTCGGCGATAGAAAGTTTAAACCGACCGCTGCCATCGGTCTGCGTAACGGTAGTTGTTCCTTTTAGTTTAACGGTAACGCCAGGTATATGTTCACCTTTCTCGTCAGTCACCATTCCCGTAACTGGAGTTAATACAGACCTTTCTGGCCGGGGTGGTTTTTTACCGGCAAAAGAATAGGTAGTTGAAGAATCAGGTCCAGGATATTTTGCCGCATGCACATGCAGCAAACCCAGAATAGAGCAAATAAATACAAAGTAGAATTTCATTACATATTTGGTTAGTATAATTAATGGTATTGATCCGTACATCTTTGCAGATCAGTATTTAATGATATTATTTTATAAGAAAAGTGTTTTTTAGATGAATATCTTTAGAAGAAGAGCCAATGAGGATTTCAAAAGCCCCGGGATCATATCCAAATTTCCTGGTATTGATTTTATAATAAGAAAAGGCAGAGTGATCAAGCTTAATCGTAATGGTCCGGATTTCCCCTTTTTTGAGGAATACCTTTGAAAAACCTTTCAATTCTTTATGAGGTCTTGGCACAGGACTTAACAGTTGTCTGATATAAAGTTGAGCTACTTCCGCACCATCCCTCTGTCCGGTATTTTTGATCTGAAAACGGACCGTTACCTCCGGGTTTCCTCCTTGATCAGAAACATTCACCTTTAAACCGGAATATTGAAAAGAGGTATAAGACAATCCGAAACCAAAAGGAAACATCGGATGTACTCCTTTGGAATCATAGTAACGGTACCCTATAAACAAGCCTTCTTTATAGTTTACCCTTTTGGTATGGCCAGGATCATAGTAATTGGAAAATGCAGGATTATCTTCCCATTTTTTTTCAAAACTGACAGGGAGCTTTCCACTTGGATTGATCTTTCCGAAAAGAATTTCCGCTACTGCGGTTCCGCCCTCCTGTCCTGGATACCAGGCATGGATCAGGCCCTGAACTTTGGGCAACCATTTTTCCATGTATACATTGCCTCCGGCATTAAGTACCACAATGGTTTTAGGGTTCGCTTTTGAAATGGTACTGATCAGGCTGTCCTGATATTCAGGAAGCTCGAACGACCGGTCATTCCCTTCCCTTTCACTGCTTTCGTTAAAGCCTGTACATACAATGGCGGCATCGGCTTTTGAAGCTGCGAGAATGGCTTGAGAAAAATCCAGCACATCCGGATGCCAAGCAAAACTAATGTCGACAGGATGTGTATTTGCATAATATTCCAGTTTTACCGGATATTCCCGGCCGGCTGTAAGCTGCAGGACAATACTTTTTGTGGTGATCCCCTGCTCTTTCCAAAGATCGATGACCTTTTCTTTTCCAACTTCCAGTCTAAAGCCATCAAATCCTCTCACGGTAAACCGATAAGCCCCTGTCTTTTCCGGTTTTATGAAACCCGTCCACCGGATCGAGCAATGGTCAAAAGGAATCCCCTTGCCTTCCGCTGCGATATGCCAGCCATTGTTGATGCTGACAATCGTATCGGTTGCAATTTTCGCAGGATTACCCTCTAATTTGATGTTGTTGAAATATTCGGCTTTTAAGCCCCGGTTTCTTGCAGCAGGATCTGTAAAAAATTTAGATGAAGCAACAAGACTGGACAATACCGGTAACCCGGGAACATGGATTACTTTTATACCTTTTGAATAGTTGTGGATTCCTTCAAGAATGGAAACGGAGTGGAAAGGAAAAGTATAAGAACTTCCACCTCCGGCAATATAGGCATTAGAATTTGGTCCGATTAAGGCCAGTGTCTTTACCTTTTCTGTTAGCGGAAGAACATAGTTCTGATTTTTTAACAGTACGATCCCTCCTCTTGCCAGGTCGAGTGCCGTTTTTGCCCCTTCAGGATTATCTTTGGAAATGGTTGTGTCCAGCTGCTGCCGATCATAGAATCCAAACCTGAAGATGATGCGCAAGATCCTGCGGACTTTATCGTTGATCACTTCTTCTTTTACCAGACCTTCTTTAATTG
>Ga0210409_10006326_pt1 | contig 12343 bp, 9 predicted proteins | sample IncBWH17MmetaG_FD_161649 | JGI IMG/M metagenome (GOLD analysis project Ga0210409, IMG submission 161649) | Forest soil microbial communities from Barre Woods Harvard Forest LTER site, Petersham, Massachusetts, United States - Inc-BW-H-17-M | ecosystem: Environmental > Terrestrial > Soil >...
ATAGACACGCAGGTAGGAACTCAGCTCGAGATGGAAGTCAGTCTCGGGCACAAAATTGACGGACTGTGCGAGGACCGGACTTCCGCTCAGGACAAAAAGGGTCGTTACGAATAGCCAGGAGGTGATCCGGTGGATCATCTAAGACACCTGGAGGATTCGTGCTTTGCAGGCGTATAAAGCCTTGCGGCGCTCCGACATTTCAGAGCTTCTCCGAAATGTCCGACTGGAATTGGGAACTGTGCCAATTCGGAGCAGCGGTGGCTTGAATGGAAGATCCGACGCCGACGTGGCAACTGTTTACGCGCGCTCCGCGTGATTGACGGGGATTGGCTGCTTTGAGCGGTCTTGGGCTCATAGGCCTATCTCATGCGAACCGCTTGAATGAATTCCAATCCCTGAGTCTGGGAGACTTTGTGGAATTCGATGATCGGTTGCGCGGCCCCGAGCTCAATCAACATGAGCAGCTTCATATATCCTGGCGACCGCACGTGCTGCTCGAGATCGTCTTCTGTTCTCCAGGTGGATTCGAAGTGAAATGTGTTCGGATCAAGAACGTCCTGGTGGAGCTGACATTCGAGGCAGCCACGCTCAATGCGCGTGGTTCCCAAAAGCGAACCAAGGCCTCGTGCCAACTCCTCATATTTGCCAGCCGATGCTTTTAGGCGAACACTGGCGATGATCATACGTATCCGTTGCTACATTGTCGCCCGGAAGGTCGGTTACCTGCCTGAATCGCGACCGGGCGCCATACTTCGTGTGCTGGGCGAATTGCCACCGCGTCCCGGCTACGCGAACAGATGCAAGAATGCCGCCACTATGGGAGCCAACGAACGGAGACCGTAACCTCAACGCTTGTAACGAAAACAGAGGAAAAACAGAGAGGGTAGGCGGAACGAAAAAACAGCCAGGCACACGAAATGTCAGAGGAGGCTCTGATATTTCAGAGTGGCAACTTTCTGGCGATTCCGAGCTTTTTCATGCGCGATTCCAGAGTCGTGGCTTTCAAATTAAGTATTTCAGCCGCACCATCGTGACCCCTTACCCTCCAGGACGTAAGCTCGAGTACCCGAAGAATATGACTTCTCTCTACTTCCTCTAGCGTCCCTCCGCCATCGTGCAGGCCCACCCGGATCGCTTCTGGCAGTTCTGCTTCGAACACTGGCCCTGGGTTGGTGATCAGATGACGTTCGATCACGTTGCGGAGCTCGCGCACGTTGCCGGGCCAAGAGTAACCCTGAAACGAGGTCATGGTCCCTGTTCGTACCGATTCTATTTCCCGGCCCATTCGATTGCCCAGCTCCCGCAAAAAGTGCCACGTGAGTATCGGAATATCGTCCCGGCGCTCGCGCAGCGGAGGAATTTGAATGGGGAATACGTTGAGACGATAGTACAAATCCTCTCGAAACTTGCCGGCCCTGACCGCCGCCTCCAGGTCCCGGCTGGTCGCGGCAATCAGGCGCGCGTCCACGTGAATGGTTCTCGAACTCCCGAGTCTTTCGAACTCACCCTCCTGGAGGACGCGCAGCAATTTTGCCTGCAGCTCCAGAGGCAGCTCTCCGATTTCGTCCAGGAAGATCGTGGAATCATGCGCCAGCTCGAAGCGCCCGATCTCGCGCGTGAGTGCTCCGGTAAAAGCTCCTTTTTCCCTGCCGAAAAGCTCGCTTTCGACCAACGATGCGGGTAGAGCCGCGCAATTGACCTTGACCATCAGTCGGTCCTTGCGCTTGCTATTTCGATGTATGGCCCTGGCGATCAGTTCCTTGCCAGTTCCCGTCTCGCCCAGGAGGAGTACCGCCGAAACGGTAGGAGCCACTTGCTCCGCCTTCATCAGTACACGCCGGATCGGTTCGCTTCGCCCAATCACTTCAAAGTGGTTGCGTTCGACTACGATTTCTTCTTTAAGGTAAACGTTTTCGTGCTCCAGCTTCTCCTTCAGTGTTACGATTCGTTGATTCGCCTCCAATAGGCTTTTGTTGGCGTCAATCAGTTCGTGTTCTGATTGCCTCCGGTCCGTCATATCTAGACACGATCCAACGTAACCCCGAAATGCCCCGTCGGGTTCCAGCATCGGGACGCCGTGGTCAACAATCCAGCGATACTGCCCATCGTTGCGCCGGAGGCGGTACTCCATCTCGAATTCCACACGCGCGTCAAACGCCTTCGAGTAGGTTTCCAAGCAGCGATCAAGGTCATCGGGATGCACGCCCGAAGCCCATCCTTCTCCCAACTCTTCCTCCAGTGTGCGACCAGTGAAAGCAAGCCAACGCGCATTCAGGAATGTGACCAGTTTGTCCGTCCCGGACATCCAGATCAGCACCGGTGCTGAGTTCGCGATCGTACGGAACACTTCTTCACTGCGACGCGCCGCTTCAAGCGACGCGACCCGGTCTGTGATATCGGTGATTGAGGTTAGGGCGAAGCTACCCTCGTCGGTCTGGATTGGGTTCAATCCGATGTCAACGCGGAATTCGCTGCCGTCCTTGCGAAGGCCATAGATTTCTCGACCGGCTCCCAGGGCCTTGACGACCGGATGCCCAGCGCATCCAGTGCGGGACGCGGGCTGACCCTCGACAAAACGCTTAGGAACCAGCATATCAACGGATCGTCCGACGAGTTCTTCGCGCCGGTATCCGAACATCCTTTCCGCCTGCGCATTGGCCATTACGATCTTTCCCGCGTTATTCACCATGACCATTGCAGTCGGAGAAGACTCTACAACAACTCGGAATCGTTCGTCGGCAAGCTTCCGGTCCGTAATATCAATTACCACCCCCGACAATCGTACGGATTTTCCCGTATCATCGGCGTCGCTGCGGCCCCTGGTGGATACCCATCTCACGGAGTCGTCGCCGCGGGCAATGCGGTGCTCCAACCGGAATTTCATCGGAAGCAGCACGGCTGCCGCGATTGAGTCCCGGACTTTCGCGCGATCGTCCGCATGCACGGCGTTGAGAAAGTCCTCGTAGGTTAAGCCTCTGTCCCGTGGTCTGCCGAAGAGGGCAAGAGTTCTCTCGGAAGCCCAGATCTCTTTTTGCCTGGGGTTCCAGGTCCAAAAGCCCAACTCTGCGGACTCGACTGCCAGGTCCATCTGCTGCTGGCTTTCCAATAGCTCTCTGGCCGCCCGCGTGCGCACGACAGCGTTGGAAAACAGTTCGGCGACAAGGTGCAATCGATCAACGAGCAAATCCGGCCACTCGCACTCGTAACGCAAGGTGCTGAAGGCCAGACTCCCAACCACGCGCACCCCACCGCGGAGGGGTATCGTGATATTGGATTTCGGAAGCAATCTGCCAAGTATTTTGAGGTCCTGTGCAGCCTCACGCGGAAGGTCGGAAGCACGGGCGAAACACACATCTTCTCCACTCAAGACTTGGCTTGGGAACCACGTAAGGTCCCTAGATCTGACTTCTTTGGCCGATTCAAATCCAGGCCGCGCCCAGGAATGGCTAACAATAAAGGTCTTAGCGTCGTTATCCCATAATGATAGGGTGCTGCGGTCGAATCCTAGGGCCTCGCAGACGGATTGCTGAGCCGATTCGATTTCGCCATCCAATTGATCGGCATCCACGATAATCAACCGGGTTGATAGCCCGGCGACCAAGTGCTCGAACGAAAAAGATTGCTCGCGAGAGTGGCTCAACTGAGGGCGCGTGTTCGTAGCCATAAGGAGTTCCGAGACCAGGTCTTGACCCCCGCGGAATCGTCACGGATTCAGCCTGCCGCCAGGCCAATTGCTACGCGAGGCCGGGATAATAGACACCCAGGCAATTACTGTCTATGAAAGACTTCACAGGTGGACATACTCTTAAGTCTTCACCCGCCGTTGATTTGCCGTTGATAATGCCGAGGGTGCTCAGCCCGCGTGGGTTTAGTCGCGCAGGACCACATCCATCAGGGAACTGTGGATCTTGAGTTCGCCATTGTATTCTATGAATCCCATTTTCCTGAATTTATTCATGAAGAAGTTGACGCGTTCCCGCGTTACCCCCAGCATTTTCGCCAGATTCGTCTGATTTATATTTGGAACGAGTGTGTTGGGAGCCTGTTCGGCACCGTAGCGGGCCAAGAGCAAGAGGCTTCGGGCCAACCGTTTCTCGGTCGAATTGAAAAGCTGATCCACCAAGTCTCCCTCGATGCGCAAATTGCGTGAGAGGAGATAGGTTATAAAACGAGCGGAAAGCGCAGGTTCTCTCGCCAGCGTGCGTTGCATCTCTTCCTTCTCAATTTTAAGGATAGTGCTGGGCTCGATGGCTGTCGCGGTAGCGAGATGCGCTTCCTGGCCCGTCAGGCAGGTCTCCCCCAGGAAGTCACGCGCTCCCAGCGTTGCAATGATCGCCTCTTTGCCCTGCTTTGAGACGATCGAGATTTTCACTCTGCCTTTCTGAATATAATAGACAGCATCGCCCGGATCGCCCTGCGAGAAAATTTTCTCGTCGCGCCGGTACTCCGACGCTGACCTAGCGATTCCGCTTGTAGTGAGGAATACTTCGGGATCGAAGGAGCGTAGGCTCTTGCGTTTCTTCGGCGGATTCGTCTGACGGACTATTTGCCCACCTCGGCTAAATCTCTGTCAGTGCACGATCTAATACCGCAAGGTCCACCTACTGTCAAGACGAGCTCAGAGATCCGGCAACTCTCCTTTGCGCCCTACTAGAGCGCGCAGGCTCGTTTCAGATTCTGGCCCCCGCCAAGTGCCTACTTGCGGTGCATCTTCGAGTCGGAAACCGGCGCGTGGCTAAATAACGGACTCCTCCGGAAAAAGCGAAATCAAAGCTCTCTAAGAGCAGGCGCTAGAATAACTTAGGCGAAGTAAGAGCATGCATGCGAATCGGGTTCGAGGATCCGATGACCCTCGACAGCGCGACTGAAAGGGGAGCGTTAGAACATCCTCTGATATTTCGGAGGGGCCACGATATATCAGGCAGCGAGAACCGCTCGGCGCGCAGAGACAATCCCCAGGCCTTTGAAAGAAGGCGGCTTCCAAAGTAGTCATGCGCTTCGGAGTTGGTATGTCACCTGCAGTTCGAAAAAGGAAATATGGCGGTTGTCTTCGTGTAGCTGCCCTCCGCTGCACGATGGAAGTGGGAGCCAAATATGCACTCCTGGTTTGCAGTTTCATCCTCGCCACGTGGCGTGAACCTTTTTCAGAAATTCTACGAACATCTCGGAGTTCGATCGTCGGATGCCAGCAGTAGCGCCAGCGTCGCGACGAGCAGGACCGAGGGGTGCACTCCGAAATGATCAGCAAAATTGCGGGCCGCCGCGAATCTGGCTTGATAATACGCGTTGCGTTTCTATTGTGCGACGCGGAAGCGACGCAAGTTGGCGGGATTCGTTCAGATGGATGACATGGCAATCGAAAGCAGGCCGGATCCTGTAAGTGAGTCCAATTCACCGGATTTGCTGCTGTTCGATGACGGTTCGATTCGCAACTTACATTCTCCGCAAGTTGCGATTCTGGCGGTTGCCATCACCTGGGTTCCCCTAATCGCTCTCGCAGCCGTGCAAGGTTTGGCGTTGGGACCGAGCCGCGCACAGTCCGCTCTCCTGGATCCTGCGATCCTGGTCCGGTTCCTGGTGGCGCTGCCAATCTTAATCATTGCTCCGAGCAAGTCCGCTAAGATCATTAACGACGTCGCGAATCATTTTCTGAGAGCGGAACTGTTAAATGGCGCTGAAGTGGACCGATTCCGCGCGATTGTGCGGCAGCGAACAATCCTTCGTAAATCACGTGTCGGCGAATTCGTTTGCCTGGCTCTGGCCTATGCATTTTCTGCGATTTACGTGCTCGCATTCCTCAGAAACAGAGCATCGTCCTGGCGAACTCTGGGTACGGTAGGGCACCATAGTCTTTCTTTGGCTGGATGGTGGTTTGTGACGATCTGCGAGCCTTTGTATCTTTTCGTACTCCTGCGTTTCCTCTATCGAATTGCACTGTGGTGGGTGTTCCTCTGGAAGACGTCGCGGCTGAACTTGCAATTGCATTCCGTGCACCCCGACGGCGCTGGAGGCTTAGGTTTCCTCGGCCTGACCCTGAATACATTCAGGCTGCCGGCTTTCGCGATTTCGGCTTCATTTGCCGGGGGCGTTGCAGATTTGGTCCTATTGAATGGCGTGCCGGCCGGCGAACTCAAATACGAGATCGCCGGGCTGGTCCTATTCGTTGTCGGCTTATTTGTCCTCCCGTTGTGCTTGTTTTATCAGCGCGAGCTATCAAGAGCCCGGGATCGGGATGTGCTCAACTACTGGGTGCTGATTGCGGCTCAGCTGCGAGAGTTTGAGAAGAAGTGGATTGCGTCCGACTCGGACAGGATGGCGACGCTGACCCCTGCGGATTTTTCCCAGGTAACGGGGCCGAGTTCTCTGTTGGAAGGAGTCCGGCGGATGACGCTGCTGCCGTTCGAGACCAAGGATTTGTTGTTCCTCGTCGCGACAGTACTGGTGCCATTCATACCGGTCGCTGCACTGGTGATTCCGCTGGCGAGCATGCTTCGCAGGATTCTAGAACTCGTTGCGTAGCTCGACAAAGCGGCCGGATATCGGCCGACGCGTCTCGGACCGTTGCGGGAAGAGAACCGAACCGGAAGGTTTTGCTTCATCTCCGAAGGAGTAAAGAAATGACTGCCGGATCTCTCAAGTTTCCGGGCGCTTTCCGCATTTTTCTGTTCTTATCTGTCGGAGGGTGTCTTTGTGCTTCAGCTCAGGCGCAACGGAAAGATGTGGTCATCATGGACAACGGCGACCATTTCACCGGTGAAGTGAAGCGCCTGCAAAACGGTCTGCTTTATATGCAAACCGACTATGTGTCCGGCAACGTGGGACTAGACTGGAATCAAGTAAAGTCGGTCCAGAGCACTGCGACCTATCGAATCGTGCTGAATAACGGCCAAAGACTGGTAGGAAAAATTGAAAAGGTGCCTGCCGAAAATGTGGCATCGGAAGACTTCCTGATTCGCGAAGCGACCGAAGATGTGCAGGTTCCTTCGGCGGTGGTGGTAAGCGTTGACTCCAGCAAACCGACATTCTGGCGGCAATTGCAGGGGAGCGTGAATTTTGGTTACAGCTATTCCAGCGGGAATAATCAGAATACCTTCGACGCCAACACGAGCGCCGCGTACAAGACCCCCAAGTGGGAGGCTGCCACCTCGTTCGATTCGACGTTTGGTGGGCAATCAGGCGGATCCAAAACAAATCGTCAAGACGTGCAGGGGCTTTTCACCTATTTTCTAAATAGAAATTCCTTCGTTTCCACCCTCTCCGATTTCCTTCACAGCAGCCAACAGGACTTGACCTTGCGGACGACTCTTGGCGGCGGCTATGGACGCTATTTGAAACGTACGACAAGCAGCAGCTTCGCATGGCTGGGCGGGATTGTTTACACACACGAGACCTTCGACACTTCGGCGGGTCAACCATCTGACCAAAATATTGAGGCTGTCGTGGGATTAAGATACAGCCTCGTTCGCTTCAACTTTGGGGAGTTCGACTCCCAAGTGCGAGTGTTTCCGGGACTGACGGACGCCGGACGCGTTCGCGTGATGACGAATAATGCGCTCACGATCAAATTAAGAAATAACTTTAACCTGGACTTCAATTTCTGGGATAACTTTGATAGTCAGCCTCCTGCTACGGCGAGAAGGAATGAACTCGGGATAAGTTCAGGAATTGGGTGGGCTTTTTAATCCGAACCGATAACGAATACATTCACGATAAGAGGATATGCATCCAATAATAGATTTTCCGTTGTTCGGTGTGATTGTCTCATTCGTGGTGCTGTGGCTCGCGGTACGGCTCGGGGCTGCCCTACGCAAGGGGCGGAACCTGGAAGCGCACGAGCGCGAAGACTTCGGCTTCATCCTGACTGCTTCTCTGACACTTCTCGCTCTTATCATCGGATTCACTTTTTCGGTCGCTGTCGGCCGCTACGATCAGCGCAAGAACTATGAGGAGGCTGAGGCAAATGCAATCGGCACCGAGTACGTTCGAGCGAGTCTGCTCCCTGCTGCTGATACGGTGAAAGTCCGTGGGCTGCTGCGGAGTTATCTCGAGCAGCGTATCTCGTTTTATCAAACTCGCGATGATGACCAGCTTCGGCAGATCGATTCCGCTACTGCTCAACTAGAGACCGATCTGTGGTCCGCGGTCCAGGTGCCGGCTTCGGCTCAGCCGAATGCCCTTACGGGTCTTGCCGTCTCGGGCATGAATGATGTGTTGAATTCCGAAGGATATACGCAAGCTGCCTGGCTGTACCGAATTCCAGTTGAGGCGTGGGGGCTGATGGCAGCCATTGCCATTTGCTGCAACGTGTTGATCGGCTATGGTGCGCATCGCACGAAAGCGAAGGGCCTTCTGTTTCTCGTTCTGCCGCTTCTTATGTCTATCTCGTTCTTTCTCATCGCAGACATCGATACCCCGCGCCGGGGTCTCATTCGCGTGATTCCGCAGAATCTGTCGAGCCTCTCTCGGGATTTGCAGAGGTAGCAATCGCGGGCGGCGAGGTCCGCTACGGCATGGCGTATGTCAGAATAGTGGGGCCTTCGTTAGTGCGTATCCGACATTTCGGAGTCACTCCGGTATGTCGTGCTACTTGCCCATGAGAGAGTTGTGCCGTCTCCCTGTGAAATCCGTAAAGTATTGGCGACTAAAGTCTTAGGTCATCGGGTCTCCTCGTCACGTTTGGGGACTTCCTTGCTCTCACCTATCGGTCGAGTCCAGCACCGGCCAGAGGCGCAGTTGGCGTGGACGACGAAACCATGTTTTATGAGGGCATCCCTGCACCAAGGAGATCACATGATGAACTGGAATCACCTTACCTTCAGGCTTGTCTTAAGACTAGCTCTCCTCTGTTTACTGACGGCCTCGGTTCTGCCACTAGTAACCCGAGCGCAGGCTCCCGTCTTCGCGATTACGAAGCAAGACAGTTCGGTTAAGTTCTTCGTAAAAGCTTCAGTGGCACTTGAGGGGACTTTCGATAAGTGGGACGCCGCGTTGACGTTTACTTCCCCTGATATTTCGACAGGGGTTTTGAGCGTCAAGATTCAGGCCGACAGCGTGAATAGCGGCAGCGGCATGAAGGACGGCAAACTGAAGAGCAAAGACTTCTTCGACGTTCAGAACGATCCCTATATCACGTTCGTGTCAACGAAGATCGTCCAGACCAGTCACAACACGTTTGACGTGCAGGGTGACTTTACGATACGCGGAGTGACTAAACCCGAAACGCTGACGCTGACGGTTTCTGGCGAAGGGACAGGATCGGGCGAGGTCAAGGGGACGATGGCCTTTGATCGCAAGGACTACGGAATGAACAAAGGGATTCCGCTAGTCAAGATCGCTGACCGCGTCGAGGTGACCGTAGACCTAGTGGCGAAGCGAACCAGCGGGCCTCCGGTGGTTCTTAAGCAATAGCCGCGGTGAAAACGCGCGCAAATAATTTTCATAAGGAGGGAGGCGACCTGCAGAAACTCGGGACAACCAGGTCGATGTACCGGCCTGCCATTGCAGGGCCAAAGGGCCGGTTCGGCGATTCCAGTTTTCGCAATTGCTGAATTGAAATACGGCCACGGAGTTACGCTCAAGTCCTTTGGCTGAAATGTTGAACTGCACTCGGGCTCTGGGACCGAGCCAAGTTCGGAGCTCCGATTTAAATGCACGCGGGATTCTGCAAACGAAAGTTGTGGAAACATGGTAACGCATCGAGGAGTTGGATTTCGGGCCTCGTAGCTATTCCGCCGGTCTGCGGCCTATGCGTTTTCTTAAGCGCGCCCGCAATTGCTCAGGAGCCACAAAAGGCCGCCCCGCCTACAGCAAGCTCGGGACAAGAAGCCGCTCCTCCACCAGCGGCTGAACTACCCGCGCAGAAGACGGCGCCTGCCGAACCCGAGACGCAGCCGAAGAAAAATGACAAGAAGAAGCCCGGCAAGCTGGACGGGCTTGTCGTCGCGCCTCTTCCGATTTCGAGCCCCGCTATCGGTTCAGGAATTGTCCCTGTAATTGGCTACATCTTCCCCTTTAGCAAGAGCGACAAGGTCTCTCCACCTTCCACTGTTGGAGTAGCCGGCCTTGTCACGAATAACGGCAGCCGAGGGTTCGCCATAGGAGGGCAATTCTTTCTGAAGGAGAACACGTACGAGATCACGTCCGGCTTCGCCCGCGGCAACGTGGACTACAACATCTACGGCACAGGACTCGCGGCGAACGTTAAGCTGCCTCTTGCACAGACCGGCAACGCATTTTTCGGAGAGTTCCTTCGGCGCGTTGGATGGAAATTCTTTGTAGGTCCTCGATTTATCACAGGACGCTCGGATATTACGCTCAGACCGAGCTCCGTCACCAGCGTTCCTATTCCCCCCGATCTTGGCATCAACACAAACCTCACGTCCCTGGGTGCACGGCTGACCCGCGATACCCGGCCCAACCGTTTTTATCCCACCGGAGGAACCTTTTTTACCTTTACGTCTGATTTTTTTTCCCAGGCATTAGGCAGCAAGTACTCCTTCCAGTCTTATAGAGCAGCGTTCGACAAATATTGGGGTGTGACGAAGAAACAGGTCATCGCTTATGACGCCAATTTCTGCGGCACTTCCGGTCGGCCTCCTTTCTATGGAAACTGCATATATGGGACCAACAACGAATTGCGGGGATATACGGCGGGCCGATATTTCACGCGCTATACGGTCGCAACCCAAGTGGAGTATCGGCTCGTATTGCCATGGAGGTTTGGCCTCGTCGCATTCGGCGGCGTCGGCGGAGTGATACCCGGCGGCAGTCAATTGTCGCAGAGGATACAGAACAGCCATTTCCTGCCGGGCGGAGGCGGAGGATTGCGCTTTCAGCTCAGTAAGAAGTACCACGTCAATCTTCGAGCCGATATCGCCCAAGGAACAGACGGCCACACCTTCGGCATGGGAGTTGGTGAAGCGTTCTAGGGTCGCCTATTGACGAATTGGACTTTGGCTTGGCTGGTGCTGAGAGGTCAATTCATCGAGTTTACTGCTTTGGCGGTTGCTCCTGATTCATTTGTTTCAGTTTCTGCTCCAACAACGCCTTCTCTTGATCCTTGGTTAGCTTGGGAAACAACAACACAAACTGGAACCGGAAACCCCAGGACGAAGTTCCCGCCGGGTGAACAGCGTTGCCGTAGAACTGCGCTGTGATGTTCACGGGCTGGAATCCAATCTTCATGATCCTTCCTACTCCTCCGCCGAATGGCACGGTCCACACACCGGTATTGTCGGGTGCTCGCCAGTTGGCCGTGATGATGGGCGAGGTCGTGAGGTACCAGCCCTTCGCCATGTTGTAGTTGACAAACCACTGAAGCAAGAACTGGTTCACCGCAGGTTTATCGAGATTGGAATGGCCGGCGACAGACCATACGTCGTTCGCAAGAAACCCAATCGTCCATGGTTTGGGCTGCACCAGCACGACCACCGAGGGTCCCATACTGAGTTTCCCCTGACCGAGAAAAGTCGTATTGGTTGCAGTCGGCAACACAAAAGTCGGTCCGACAGCCCAAATTACTTTTCCCTTCTTCGGCGACACGAAGAACGTGGGGTTCATATCGCCCAATCCATAGACACCCGTGGTTTGCACCGGCGATCCGGGTGGCTGGGGGCCAACCGGTTGGTAAACAACCGGCATAATCCAGCGGACGATTAGGTTCCAGTTTTGCGACAGGCTGAGCGGAATCACCGGCTGAATATTCAAAACGTTCTGTGTGCGATCGGCGGGTCCGACGCCGAAGTTGAAGTTCTCCTGAAGGGGAACGCTGATGAGACTGGCCACGGGATTCTGCGCTGCATTTCGAAGTGCGTCGGTGTTGATTGCGGCGGCGGGCGTTTCCTCGGTAGCAACCTGAGTTCCCTCCGGGCCAACAGGCGTATCCTGCGCGAACAGCGGCACTGAGAGCAGCAAGAAGAGTCCAAGTGATGCTAGATCGAGTCGCGCTCTTCCCAGACAGCTCATAGACCCTCCTCAACTCTTCGATCGTCTTCGCGGACGGAATGGTGGGTGTCGTTCGCGAAGCAAGTAGAGCAAGGAGGTCGCCAATCAATAAGGCCCGGGGACTGAATAACGCCCCTATCAGTAACGGATTATGGGCCTCGGAATGACTGGGGGGCCGTTGGCGCGGCGAGCGCCACGACATGTCGGAGAGACTCCGAAATACCGGACTGCCCGGGCTGGGTGCAAAGTCCTACCTTCTGATTAGCGCGCTAACCGGACATCTCTAACAATGTCGGCTCTGTCAAACTCTTTTTGAGCACACTTCTCCATTCACTTCGAAGAAGTGTCCTGTTTCGCTTTCGTGGGGCCTTTGCATTGACGACCGCGAAACAGGACACTT
>Ga0210409_10006327_pt1 | contig 12340 bp, 10 predicted proteins | sample IncBWH17MmetaG_FD_161649 | JGI IMG/M metagenome (GOLD analysis project Ga0210409, IMG submission 161649) | Forest soil microbial communities from Barre Woods Harvard Forest LTER site, Petersham, Massachusetts, United States - Inc-BW-H-17-M | ecosystem: Environmental > Terrestrial > Soil >...
CTCGCTCGGCCCGATCGTCGAGCACTATCTGATGCAACATGGCATACTCTTCTAGGCCGCTGTTCGACCCGCCGATCGTCAAGCGGGCGATCCGGGATTCGTTCTTCAAGCTCAATCCGGCGCACCTCGTCCGGAATCCCGTCATGTTCGTGGTCATGATCGGGAGCGTGCTCACGACGCTCGTTGTTCTCCGTGACGCGGTCACCGGACATGGAGACCTCGGGTTCTCGATCCAGCTCACACTGTGGCTGTGGTTCACCGTCGTGTTCGCGAATTTCGCGGAAGCGATGGCCGAGGGTCGGGGCAAAGCCCAGGCCGACACCCTTCGTAAGTCGCGTACACAAACCGTCGCCAAACGCCTCTTTTCCCGAGGCGACCGCGCCCGCTTCGAAACGGTACCGTCGTCGTCCCTCGCCAAAGGGGACTACGTCGTTGCGCTCCCTGGTGACGTGATACCAGGCGATGGGGATGTCGTCGAGGGCGTAGCATCGGTCGACGAATCCGCCATCACTGGTGAATCAGCCCCTGTCATACGGGAATCTGGCGGAGATCGCTCGGCCGTCACGGGTGGCACGCGCGTGCTCTCGGATTATCTGGTTATCCGCATTACCGCGAATGCCGGGGAGACGTTTCTCGACCGAATGATCGCGTTGGTCGAAGGCGCCTCGCGCCAAAAGACCCCGAATGAAATCGCGCTGACGATCCTCCTCTCTGGCCTGACCATAGTCTTCTTGCTCGCTGTCGTTACTCTGCAGCCATTTGCGATCTATAGTGGGACTGCGATCAGCATCCCGGTGCTCGTTGCGCTGCTGGTGTGCCTGATCCCGACGACGATCGGTGGTCTGCTCTCGGCCATTGGCATAGCCGGCATGGACCGGGTCATCCAGCAGAATGTCATTGCAATGAGCGGAAGATCGGTCGAGGCCGCAGGGGACGTGAATACCTTGCTGCTCGACAAGACGGGAACGATCACCCTCGGCAACCGCCAGGCCGTGGAGTTCGTCCCGATGCCCGGCGTCGCGCCCGAGCAACTCGCCGACCGCGCCCAACTCGCGTCGTTGGCGGATGAGACGCCGGAAGGTCGCAGCATCGTTGTACTGGCGAAGGAAAAATTCGGCCTGCGCGGTCGCCAGCTGAGCGAAGCCGAGAATGTGCTGCCACCCGCGGCGCTCGCGGCAGTAGGCGCCGAGGTGGGCACGGTCCGCATCGCATCGCAGGAGAGCACGAGCGCGGCGCAGCCCAAGGACATGGAGTTCGTCCCGTTCAGCGCGTCGACGCGCATGAGCGGCGTCAACCTGCGCGGCGGTGGCGCGCTCAGAAAGGGCGCGGGTGACTCGATCGGTCGCTGGGTGCAGGAGAATGGCGGGATGATCCCCCCGGAGCTCGATACCGTCGTCTCGCGTATCGCGCGAGACGGTGGGACCCCGCTGGTGGTCGCCGAAAAATCCGATGGGACCGCGCGGGTCCTCGGGGTGATCTACCTCAAGGATATCGTCAAGGGCGGTATGCGCGAGCGGTTCGACCGCTTACGCGCGATGGGCATTCGCACCGTGATGATTACCGGCGACAATCCGCTCACGGCCGCGGCGATCGCGCAGGAAGCCGGCGTCGACGATTTTCTGGCCGAGGCGAAGCCCGAAGACAAGATGGCACTGATCAAGCGCGAGCAGGCGGGAGGGCGGCTCGTCGCCATGACTGGCGACGGGACGAACGACGCGCCGGCCTTGGCGCAGGCCGATGTCGGCGTGGCCATGAACACCGGAACCCAAGCCGCGAAAGAAGCCGGCAATATGATCGATCTCGACTCGAATCCGACGAAGCTGATCGAGGTCGTCGAGATCGGGAAGCAACTCCTCATGACGCGCGGGTCGCTCACGACGTTCTCGATCGCCAACGACGTGGCCAAATATTTCGCGATCATCCCCGCGATGTTCACGGTCACGTTTCCGGTGTTGCAGTCGCTCAACATCATGCGGCTGCACAGCGCGAACTCGGCGATTCTGGCGAGCGTCATTTTCAACGCGCTCATTATCGTCGCGCTCATCCCGTTGGCGCTGCGGGGAGTTCGGTACCGGCCCATGGGTGCCGCGACCATTCTCCGCCGCAATCTGTTCATTTATGGGGTGGGCGGGATTATCGTGCCTTTCGTCTTTATCAAACTCATCGACATGATTCTGGTCGCCACGCATGCTGCGTAATCAATTGCGCCCGGCGATCGCGCTGACGCTGATCCTGATCGCGATCACGGGCCTCATATATCCAGGTATTGTCACGGGTCTCGCCCAGCTGCTGTTCCCACACCAGGCGAATGGTTCGCTCATCGAGTCGAATGGGCGCGTGATCGGGAGCGAGCTGATTGGGCAGCGGTTTGCCACGGCCAAGTATTTTCATCCCCGGCCTTCCGCCGCTGGATCTGGGTACGTTGGTGATTCATCGTCAGGGACCAACAAGGGCCCGACCGACCGGAAGCTGGCCGATACGCTGATTGCCACGGCCGTGGATAGCGCCGTGAAAATTGATGGCGCCGTGAAGGGTCACATCCCGGCTGACATGGTGACGTCGTCGGGATCAGGCCTCGATCCCCACATCTCGCCGGCGACGGCCGAGATCCAAGTTGCCCGCGTGGCCAAGGCGCGGGGCATTCCGGCCGAGCGCGTGCGCGCGCTCGTGGCCGTACACACGGAGGGGCGCCAGCTCGGGCTCTTCGGCGAGCAGCGCGTGAATGTGTTGCTGCTCAATCTGGCGTTGGACTCCCTCAACCACTAGAGCCTCATCACATGCGAAACTACATCTGCGTCTGCGCACTCGCGTGGGCGCTCGGCGGAGTCGCGTCCGCCCAGCAGCCCGACACGACGAAGAAACCAGCCCCACCGGCCCCGTTTGGATTCGCCGACTTCACGTGGGTGAACGGCAACAGCCGCGCCCACGAATCCCCACTCGACACGAAATATTTCACGCCGGAGATCCGCGTCGACGTCAACTACGTCAGTGATTTCAACCGCCCGAAAGACCACACGATCGACGGCAGCTCAGAAGTCGGCCGTTCGAGCGAAATCCAACTCCAGCAGCTCGGCTTGGGCGGTGATTTCCACTACGACAATGTTCGCGCCCGCGTGATGACGCAATTCGGATTGTATTCGACCGAGACGCCACGCAACGATGCCAGCCCCTCGCGTGGCCAGTGGGATCTGACGACGGCCTATCGGTATTTCACCGAGGCGTACGGCGGCTATCACTTCAACGCCATGAACGGCATCAACGTCGACGTCGGCATCTTCCTGTCATACATCGGGCTGTTCAGCTACTACAACGCCGACAACTGGGCCTATCAGCCATCCTATGTCTCGGCGAACACGCCCTGGTTCTTCAACGGCGCGCGCGTGCAGATGTTCCCGAGCCAAAAACTCAAGGTCGAGCTCTGGCTCATCAATGGCTGGCAGTCCTACGGGATGTTCAACAGTCAGCCGGGCCTCGGCACAGAGATCCTCTGGCGCCCGAATGGGTCGTTGCAAATACTCACGAATGACTATTGGGGTTACGACACGTTCGGTGCGCCATCCCGCGCGCGCATTCATAGCGATAACAGCATCCTGTACAAGTACTACGACTCGCCGAATGACATCTGGGACAAGTCGGCGCTCTCGTTCACGTTCGACGCCGGGTGCGAGAACGGTGGCCACGTGCAGTGCGCGAAAGCCTCGAACGGCCGGCCGCAGCAGTACTTCCTCGGCTTCATGCTCTACGATCGAAACTGGTTCTCTCACGATCACTTTGGCGTGACCGTCGGCGGCGGCGCCATCAACAATCCCGGTCGCTATCTGGTGCTGCTGCCTCCCATCAACGGCGCCACGGCAACCAGCGGCACTCCATATTTTACCGAGAATCCCGGTGATCAGTATCATGCGTGGGATGCGTCGCTCACACTCGACTGGGCCCCGAATGACTATTTCATGTTCCGCATTGAGCCGGATCGCCGGGAAGCCAGCGTACCCTATTTCGTAGGGCGCCAGGGTGTCACACCGCCCGGAGGCAACAACGGGAATCCGTCGGCGAAGGTGGCGGGTTGGTCGCCCGATCTCGTGAAGACCGAAACGCGCGTCAATGTCGCGGTGCTCGTGAAGCTGTAACTTTCGAGTCGCGATGACCTCGGCCGACTTCCTCGCCCTGGTTCGCCAACGCGAACGAGGGAAGCTCAAGCTCTATATCGGGTCCGCGGCCGGCGTCGGCAAGACGTATCGGATGCTGAACGAAGCGTGCGAGCTCCGACACCGGGGCGTCGATGTCGTCATCGGATTCGTCGAGACGCACGGCCGCGCCGAGACGACGGCCCAGATCGGCGACCTCGAGATCGTGCCGCGCAAGCGGATCGAGTACAAGGGTGTCACGCTGGAGGAGATGGATGTCGAGGCGATTCTCGCGCGGCATCCCGAGGTCGCGGTCGTCGACGAGCTCGCGCACACGAACGTGCCGGGGGCAAAAAACGCGAAGCGCTGGCAAGATGTGATGACTTTGCTCGACGAAGGCATCAATGTCATCTCCGCCGTCAACGTCCAGCACCTCGAATCGCTGAACGATGTCGTCGCTCAGACCCTCGGCGTCACCGTTCGTGAGACGGTACCGGACTGGGTCGTCGCGACGGCAGACCAAGTCGTCAACCTGGACATCTCGGCGCAGGATCTCAGGCAGCGGCTCCAAGAGGGAAAGATCTATCCGAAAGAAAAGGTCCCATCGGCGCTCACCAATTTTTTCACTGAAGAAAATCTGACGACGTTGAGAGAGCTCGCGCTGAGAGAGGTGGCGAGCTCCGTCGACAGGACGAGGGAGCAGATTGTTCGGCGGGAGGCGGGTGAGCTGCCGGTGCCCAAGACGGTCGACCGCGTGCTCGTGGCCCTGTCGAGCGACTCGCCGCAATCGGCGGTGTTGCTCCGAAAGGCGAGCCGAATCGCCGGCCGCCTGAATACCGACTGGTACTGCGTGTACGTTCAAACACCGGACGAAGCCGCGGACCGGATCGACGCGACGGTCCAGCGCCGGCTCGTCGACAACATTCAGCTGGCGCAGGCGATGGGCGCGGAAGTCGTGAAGCTCACGGGGACCGATGTCGCGGCGACCTTGCTCAAGTTCGCCAGCGAAAAGGGGGTGACCGTGATCCTGACGGGTCAGAGCCGCCGTCCGTGGTGGCAACATCTGTTCAAAAGGACGGTCGTCGAGCATCTCGTGAAGAACTCGCAGGGCCTCGACGTGCTCGTCGCTTCGGCCGTCGACCGGGAAGACGACTGATGCGCGTCGGAGCCCGTCTTTTCCTATCCCTCGTGCCCGCGATTCTCGGGGTGTTTACTGTTGCCGGGCTCGCCTATTGGGGCGAATATGGGCGGCAGGCACCACATGTGCTGGTCATAACGGCTGTGATCGCGTCCGTGGCATCCTTGATCATGACCTGGATGAACACGCAGTACGTCGCTAAGCGTGTGAACAAGCTGGCCGAGGGAACGCCCCGGGAAGGCTCGGGCGCGTTCCGGTTGCGAGATGTCGCCGATGCGTTCACCGGGCGAGCGATCTCGACGGGTACGCGCGACGAGCTCGATCGGATCGAGCAGACTGTCGATCGGCTCTCGGGTGAGCTCGAGCGGGTGCGCGCTGAGCGGAATGAGAGTCAGGCCGAGTCCACAGTGCGCATCCGGGAGTACACCAAGCTCCTGGCCGATGCGACGGCCGATGCCATGAAGCAGCTCGACGAGGCGCGGCTGCCGCTGCACATCCTGCTCGACAACAAGTTCGGGGATCTCAACGAGAATCAGGAGGAGATGCTGGCGGCATCGCGATCGGCCGTCGAGCAGGCCGATCTCCGGCTGCGTCGGTTGCGAGAGATCGTCGACATCGACGCCGGTCGTGTGCCTCTTCGTAGGGACGCGGTTCGCACAGGGGACCTCATCACGTCCCTGCTGCCTGGGCTCAACGCGCAGGGTCAGGAATCCGGGGTCGAAGTGACCGCCGACCTGGCGCCCGCACTCCCGCGCGTCACCGGTGACCGCGCAAAGCTCCAGGAGGCGTGCGGTCTCCTGCTCAGTGAACGCGTGCGCGCGCTTCCGCCCGGGAGTCGCGTCTCGATTTCGGCCGAGCCGTCGGGCGACGTTGTGAAGATCGACGTCAAGCACCCGGGTGGGACGGAAAGTACCGGCGCCGACACCGCGCTCGCGCGTCGACTGATCGCGGCAAGCGGCGGCACCGTCGAGGATCACGACGGTATCACTACTATCACCCTACCGAGAAACTGATGCGAAGCCTTTTGGTGTTGGCCGCTGCAGCGGTAGTGGCGCCAGGAGTCGTCGAGTACGAGATCCCGCGCCACGGCGCGTTCCCGCACGATCCCGCGGTCGGCAAGGATGGCATCGTCTGGTACACCGACCAGGCGAACAGTTACATCGGCCGACTGGACCCAGCGACGGGAAAGATCACGGACTACCAGTGCCCGACGCCGAACTCCGGCCCGCATGGCATCACCGTCGCCCCCGACGGTGGCGTGTGGTACACCGCGAACCGGATCGGAAAGCTCGCCCGCCTCGACCCCGCGACCGGCAAGATCCAAGAGTACGATCTCCCCAAAGAAGCCGATGACCCACACACGCCGCTCGTGGTTAACGGCAAGGTGTGGTTCACCGTCCAACAAGCCGATCTCTATGGTGTCTTGGACCCATCAACGGGAAAGGCGACCGTGTGGCCGGTGCCGGTGAAAAAGGCGCTCCCCTATGGCATATCACTAGCCCCAGATGGCTCGCTCTGGATCGCGCTCTTTGGGACGAACCAACTCGGACGCGTCACGCCATCGAATGGCGCGATGAAGCTGTACCCGCTCCGGGACGCCGGCGCCCGGCCGCGCCGGATCGTGGTTGATGGCAGCGGCCAGGTCTGGTACACGGACTATTCCCAAGGTGAATTAGGGATGCTGGACCCAAAGAGTGGACAGATCAAAACGTGGCCAGCGCCGGACGGCAAGGGCTCGGGCCCCTATGGGATCGCGATCGCCCCTGACGGCAAGATCTATTACGACGAGTCGGGCTCGAATCGCATCGCGGTGTTCGATCCGAAGACCACGCAGTCCTCGACCATGGACATCCCGACCAAGGGTGCCATCGTGCGCAACATGGAAACAGATTCGACCCGTGGCCGCTTGTGGCTGGCACTGAGCGGCACGGGCCGAATCGGGCGCATCGATTTACGTTGAGGGGCATGCAACCACGGCATTTCGCATTTGCCGGCGCGGCTCTCGTCGCGGTCGTAGTCGCCGCGACGTCGGGCTGTCTCGGCAATAGCATCACCAATTCCAATCCGCCGCCGGCCGACACGGTCTGCACGCGCGGTGCGCTCAAGGTCGGCGACAGCCTCTCGAACACGTTCAGCGCGGCGAACGGTTGCCGCACGGTCGACCTGTACTCGGCCGAGACCACGTTTGCGAACTCGTACGCGTTGTCGCTCACGTCGGGAACCGGGTATCTCGTGACGATGGGCACGACGGACTCGAACGGATTTCTGCGCCCGTCCCTCGAGCTCGTGAACACGAAGAAGAAGTTGATCGCGTACGATACGTACTACCTGCCCGCGCAAGCCGCGCTGACGTTCGTGGCCGACAGCACCGTGAGCTGGACGGTGCGCGCCGCGACCCTGGATACGCTCGCCGGCGACCTCGGTCCCTATTTCATCAAGCTGCAGCAGTGCAAAGTACCGGCGGCTCCGCTCGTGCAGTTGACCGACGCGGTGACCGTGTCCGACAGCCTGACGAAATCCGACTGTAAGATGCCGAGGTCCGACTTCAACCCGGTCGACAGCTCCCACGTGCATCTCTACTCGATGCACGTGGATGCCGGTCAGGCGCGCACGCTCACGTACCACGGAAACGCGCCGTTAGTCATTCTTATCGGGCCCACGTACGACACCTTCGCCTCACTCCCCGGATCGATCGGCGCCGACAGCCTCGACTCGCCGAGTGGCTCACTCGAGTTCGCGCCGGACTCGACCGCCGATTACACGGTCGTGATAGGCACGTGGGCGTTCTCGACGCCCAGCGTGCCGTACACGCTGACAATCGGCGCGGAGCACGCGCCATCGATGCAGCGGATGCGCTTGAGGAGGGGTCTATCAGGGCATGAGCCGCACATGCCTTTCGGCCTTGGCCGTCGTTGCTGCAGCGTGCCTTAGTAGCCGTAGGCCCACAGCGACTACACGTTGGTGGTCTCGGCCGCCGAGCCGGCGTCCTACACGATCACCATCGGGTCACTCGGTTTTCCAGAAGTCGATCCCGCCTGCTTGTGGTCCGACGTCGATAGACGCGACCTTCTGTAGCGCGTCGAGGTCGATGACGTCGACCGTGCCGGGTTGCGAGCCGATTCCTTCGTCGGTGACGAATGCGTAGCGATCGTCGGGGGTCACGGCGACGCCGCTCGTGACCTTGCGCGTCGTCGGGACTCGGGCAACCTCTTTGCCGGTCGCTACGTCGACGATGGATACCGATTGCCCGCGCTTGTTGGTCCCAATCAACAGCTTGCCATTATGGGTCACGGCGAGGTTGTAGACGCCGTCGCCGAATGGGATCCGTCGAGTCATTGTCCATTTCTTGACGTCGATTTCGACGACGTCGTTCGTTTTGTTGCATGCGACCCAAACCTTCGTGCCGTCAGGCGACGGCTGGGCCCAAGTTGGCGAGCACGTCGCGGGCGTCATTGACATCGGCCGCGTCGTTACCCCATGCTCGGCTCCGGTCGCCACACTGAACCATCTCGCGACCTTGAGATTCCTGGCATCAATCTCCACCAGCATATCATCCATCATGCAGGCCGAGTAATGTCGGGTGCCGGTCGCGTTCAATCGCGACCCATGGGGCATCGTGCAGGTAGGAATACGAGCGATCTCCGTGAGTCCATCGGTGTACACGACGGACACGGACGACGTGATCATGTCGCCGTAGAGATTGAAATTCACCACATAGACGTATGCGCCATCGGGCGTGACCTGGAGCGTCGCCGGAAACATGCCCAGCTCGACGCGGCCGACCAGCGTGTCGCCCTTGGTCGTGTATTTCCAGAGCGAGCCTTCAGGTGTCCCATGGGCGGTAGACACGTAGTAATACCGGCCGTCCGGTGAGACGCCGAGGCCGTGCGGCCCCACGGGCTCGGTGGGGTTGAAGCCCATCTTGATCTGATGGTCGACCTTGGCGCCGTGCGGCCCGAATCGGACCAGCGCGATGTGGTCGTCGCCCTCGGAGCCGACGAAGAACAAGTAATCGACCTTGGGCGGCACGACCGCGGTTTGAAACGCGACGGCCGCGAACAGCAGCGTCAATACTCTCACGGGATGATCGGTGGCTTGGGGTCGATGCGGACAACCCACAGACCGTTATTGAAGTCGTTGACGTAGGCGAGGCCGTCCTTGGGATTGACGACTACGCCCCAGGCCTGGGCCGCGTTTTTGACGAATCCGTCCATGTCCGCGGTGTTGAGCGATGCGATCTCGCGGCCTTGCGCGCGGAGATCGCCTTTGAGCTCGCCGGAGATATCGAACGCGTGGAACCCGGCGTCGTACGCGCCGAGGTAGAGCGTGTCGGCGACGACCCAGACGTTGTGGACGCCGCCCTGCTCGGGCGTGTACCAGGCGACCGAGCGCGGATGCTCGATGTCGCTCACGTCGACGACTTGCAGGGTGCCGTACATGCGGTCGGCCGAGGCATCCTTGGCGCCCTTGATCTCGCCGTTCCGATAGACCTCGTCGGCGATGAACACGTACTGGTTGTGGCGCCACGCGGTGTGCGTGCCGCGCGTAAATCCCGCTGCGGACGCGGCCTCAACATCCCGGTACAGCGAATCCAAATCGTACTTGAACTGGGAGACCATCACCGGGTGCGACGGGCTGCCGCCCTTGATGCCGTTCCCGACATCAAGGATCACGAGCCCATCGTTCCAGTAGCTCGCATAGAGTAGTCCATCGCGTACGTCGATGTCGTGGACGTATCGTGCGGCGTCGGGGCGGTTCGTGCGGAACTCGCCGACCTTCTTGGGATGGTATGGGTCGTTGAGATCGATGATATCGATCGCCCCGGTGCCATCATTCGTGATGTAGTCGTGCGTGCCGTACTTGTCCTGATGGTAGATGTAGTTCGAGTGCACGCCCGCCGTTACGCCGTCGGTGAACTCGGCGATCTTCTTCGGGTGGAGCGGGTCTTCGACGGATGCGATCACGATGCCGTTCTTACGATCGGACGCGCTCTCGCGCGTGAACGACATGTACTTGCCGTCCGGCGTCGTCATCATGTCGTTGACGAGGCGCGTGTTCGCCTGGATCGAGTCGACGATGGTCGGGTTCGCCGGGTTGGAGATGTCGATCGCGTACAGGCGATCTCCGCCGCCGTGCGTGCCGAGGTAGGCGACTTTGCCGTTCGGGTGGATCCAGACCTCGGAAGTCGGGAATGCCGTACGCCCAAGTCGACCAACGACAGCCACGCCCCTACGGACATCGCGCGCTTGCGCATGCACGACCGTGCTGGTGGTGACCGTACCGAGGGATGCGGTGATCAAATAATCACCCGGGTTATATGCGACGAAGCTCCCGTCTTGGTCGAGTTGCCCATTTCCGGGTGCGAACACCCAAGTAGGCGTGAGCCCGTCGATGGTACCGCCCGTGGCATTCTTAGCCAGCAAGGTGAGGCGCACGACGTCACCCGTTCTCACGGTCGTGCCAGCCGGTGTCAACGTCAGCGAGGATATTTTCGTTCCCAGCACCGTCACCGGTGCCGTGACACTAGCCGAGCCGGTGCTGAGCGTGATGTCGGCCTTGCCTGGCGCGACCGCCGTGACGAACCCAGTAGCGTCCACGCTCACCACGCTCGGCGCGCTCGAGGACCAGTGCACGGGGTCCCGCGCGCGGTCGTTGGCGGCCGAGTAGGCGATCGCGTCGAGCTGCAGCTGCTGACCCGGGACCAGCGTGCCGAGGTGCGTCCGGATCTCGGCCCGCACGGCTTTGCCCGGCACGACGTGGAACTCGATCGGCTGAATGACCGGCTTCGTGCCGGGCACGAGTGCCACGACGTTGAGCGGAATTTTGCCAACCGAGCTCGCGACGATCATGCCGGTCGAGTCGACGCGGCCCTCATTCGTGCCGCCCCTCATCGTGTAGCGCACGATCGCGTTCGAGACGGGCTTGCCGCTCGCGTCGAGTGCGCGGACGGCGATGCGAACGGAGTCGCCCGCCGTGATCTCGCGGAGCGGTGGCGTGACGATCACGCGAGCGATAGGGGACGCCGGCAGGCCCGGCGGCGGTTGCTGTTGCTGGAGCGCGAGCAGAAGAAGCGCGACGTGCACGAGGGGAATTGTCCCGGAAAAAGTCGCTACTGACTACAACCGTGTTGGGGAGAACGCAACTGTCGGGGGACGAGTGCCCGAAATCGTGTACTAGATGACTAGTACCGCGCCGCCGCCCTCGTACCCGCGAGCAGTCAGTACCCGGGCCGCACGAGTATCGATTCGCCGACCCGAATACGATTCGACGACAGGTGATTCCACTTCCTCAACGAGTCGACCGAGACGCGATACTGCGTCGCGAGCGTAGCGAGCGCGTCCCCGTGCTTGACGCGATGATAGACGGGCGCGCGCGCAAGCTGCGCCGCCTCTTCCTGCTGCTCGATCACCTTCGCCGCAGCCGCCCGCGCCGCGGTCTGCCACCGCGCGACGCCCGCCATGAGCGTCTCCGCCGCCTCACGATCGCGCGGCAAGATGGTAAACCGCTCCCGCGTCCCAGGCGCGCGCAACGCGATGCTCCTCGTACCACTCACCGGAGACCGACTCTCCCGCAACACGATGGAGTCGAGCCAAAAACCGTACAGCTCGGTAGCCGGCGCTTCGCCCTCGGCCGTCGGTGGCGGAAGCAGCGACGGCACGAGGCCGACAAAGATCAGTCGTCGATCGGTGACCGCGAGCATCCCCGGCGTAGCCTTGGGCGACCACCAGACACGCCGCGACACTTGCACGCTGTACAGCGCGCGTTCTCCCGATCGCCGTAGCTCGTCTCTCAAATGCTGGGCGACCGCGGGCGGCGGCGCGTCGGGCGGGCGCTCGAGAACATAGAGACCGTACCCGACGACCTCTCGCGCCCCAACGATCGCTAGGAGAATGAACGCCACGCGCGCCAGCCGGCGTGCGGTCAGTCGTTGGATGATCTGGCTGGACGAAGTGAGGGCGTGACGAACACTGAGTTGCACCACGAAATTTACCCCGATGAACGCGGAACGCGCCGCCATGCGCGTGGTGCAGGCCGGCTCGATCGCCGTCGTCCTCGCCGCGCTGCCCTACAAGACATT
>Ga0210409_10006328_pt1 | contig 12339 bp, 11 predicted proteins | sample IncBWH17MmetaG_FD_161649 | JGI IMG/M metagenome (GOLD analysis project Ga0210409, IMG submission 161649) | Forest soil microbial communities from Barre Woods Harvard Forest LTER site, Petersham, Massachusetts, United States - Inc-BW-H-17-M | ecosystem: Environmental > Terrestrial > Soil >...
GAGTCAATTTAGTGGCGTTGGTTCAACATATCGGTACGGGCCGCCGCAAACGCGCGGTGGCCAGAGTGTTTCTGCGGTCGGGCAAGGGCGACATCCAAGTCAACGGCCGCACGTTTGAAAGCTATTTCCCAAGCGAGGCGTCGCGGGCCATCGTGCGCCAGCCGCTGCTTGCGACGGAGACCGCGGACAAGTTCGACATCCTGATCAACACCAACGGCGGGGGACCTTCGGGCCAGGCCGGTGCTGCGAAGTTGGGAATTGCACGGGCGCTGCTGGAGTTCAACTCCGAGCTACGCGCCAAACTGAAGGAACTGGGCATGCTGACGCGCGACGCGCGCGAACATGAGCGCAAGAAGTACGGGCAGAAGGGTGCCCGCAAGCGCTTCCAGTTCTCCAAACGCTAGGTGCTCTTCTGAAACCGTTCAGCCCGTCTCTTCAGGCGCAAAACGCCCGCGTGGCGCGCCCGAAAAAGCCGAGCCGAAAACGCGGCGATCTTTGGTATTCGTTTTGGGGAGAACGTTGCTCTTCTCCCTCCACCGCAACCCCCGTGCCGCAAATTCCGCTTTGGGCCGTGGCATGGGTTAGAAACTCGGCGCACCGGCGTAAGTCCGTTGTGCGCGAGCCAGAAAAGCCGCAAGGAGGATTTTTTTGCCCTCGATCAGTATGAAGGAATTGCTCGAAGCCGGCGTTCACTTCGGGCACCAGACCAAGCGCTGGAATCCAAAAATGAAAGAATACATTTTTGGCGAACGTAACGGCATTTACATCATCGACCTGCAAAAGACGCTCAAGCTGTTCAAAGACGCGATGCGGTACGTAGGAGAAATGGCGTCAGCCGGCAAGACTGTTCTGTTTGTAGGAACCAAACGGCAGGCGCAAGAGGCGATCGCCGAGGAAGCCACACGCTGTAGCCAATACTATGTGAACCAGCGCTGGCTGGGCGGCTTGCTCACCAACATGATGACGGTGCAGAAGTCGATCAAGCGTCTTAAGGAGCTGGACGCCATGGCGGCGGAAGGCAACTGGGACGGCCGCGCCAAGAAGGAAGTCATCCGCCTGGAGCGCGAGCGCAAACATCTGAACCAGAACCTGGCCGGTATCAAGGATATGAACGGCCTGCCGGACGTCTTGTTCGTGATCGATTCCAGCAAGGAAGCCATCGCGGTGGAGGAGGCCCGAAAGCTGGGCATCGCCGTGGTCGCGGTGGTGGACACCAACTGCGATCCGGACAAGGTGGACTACGTGATTCCGGGCAACGACGACGCTCTGCGGGCCATTCGCCTGTTCACCACCAAGATCGCGGACGCCGTGGTGGAGGGCCGGCAGTTGGCCACCGAACAGGATTTCGCGGCCGAGAAGATCGTGAGCGACGAAACGCCGGTGGAAGAGATTCCCGAATACGCGCAGTACGTCGATCCGAAATACGCCGAGCAGCTCATGAGCGAGAGCATGCCGGACGAAGACCTTCCGTCGATGTCGCTGCCCCGCAAGGGTCCCATGAATCAGGGGGCCTCCGAGGTTGCCGCCGGGGAAGCTTCCGTCCGGAACCCGTAACTGTTGTACCGCTGGGCAGGCGTGTCCTGGACCTGGGACTCCCGCAGTCTGGGGCTCAGGCAGTCTGGGCCTCCCATGTTCCACGTGGAACGTTGTTCCGCGATGCAGAACCGCCCATTGCTTTTCGTTGGGGCGAAGGTCTGTCGAGCAGAGGATTCTATGGAAATCAGTGCACAACTAGTGAAGCAGCTCCGCGAACGCACCGGAGCCGGAATGATGGAATGCAAGTCCGCGCTGGTGGAAGCCAAGGGCGACCTGGGCGAGGCCGAAGTCGTGCTGCGCAAGAAGGGCATCGCCTCGGCGGCCAAGAAGTCCGGGCGCGCCGCTAAACAGGGCGTGATCGGGACCTACATCCACCCGGGGGCGCAACTTGGCGTGATCATCGAAGTGAACTGCGAGTCCGATTTCGTGGCGCGCACCGCCGATTTCCAGGAACTGGTGCACGACCTGGCCATGCAAGTTGCGGCGGCCGATCCGAAGTTCGTGCGCAAGGAAGACGTCACGCAGGCGGTGCTGGACAAAGAGCTGGACATTCAGCGCGCGCGTGCCCTGGCCGAAGGCAAGCCCGAGAAGATCGTCGATAAGATCGCCGAAGGGCGCATGGCCAAATTCTATGAAGAGGTGTGCCTGTACGAGCAGCCTTTCATCAAAGAGAACACCACCACTATCGCCGACTTGATTCGGGGAAGGATCGCCAAACTGGGCGAGAACATCTCCGTATCGCGCTTCGTAAGATTTAAAGTCGGTGACGCTCCACAGGCCGAGGGGCAGGCGGAAGCCCCGGCTGAATAGAGGCGCCATCCCGGTGGCCAAGTACGAACGCATTCTTCTAAAACTGAGCGGTGAAGTACTGGCGGGCGTCCCGGCGGGCGGCGGGACACCGTTCGGAATCGATCCTGAAAAGATCGCCGCCCTGGCCGAGGAAGTGGCCGAGGTGGCCAAGGCCGGAGTTCAGATCGGCTTGGTGGTCGGCGGCGGGAATTTCTTTCGTGGCGTCGCGGCGGCTGCCCGCAGCATGGACCGCGTTGCCGCCGATCACATGGGTATGCTGGCTACAGTGATCAACGCCCTGGCGTTGCAGGACGCGCTCGAAAAGGCGGGCGCGCCCACGCGCGTGATGACCGCGATCGAGATGCGCGCTCTGGCGGAGCCGTACATCCGGCGGCGGGCGATCCGGCACTTGGAGAAAGGCCGCCTGGTGATTTTCGCCGGGGGGACGTCCAACCCGTATTTTTCGACGGATACCGCGGCCACGTTGCGGGGGCTGGAGATTCACGCGCAAATCGTCGCCAAGGCCACACGCGTCGACGGCGTCTATGACAAGGACCCGTTGCAGAACGCCGACGCGGTCCGATTCAACGAAATCGGGTACTCGGATGTGCTGGCGAAGAATCTACGCGTTCTCGACGCCTCCGCGGTGGCCATGTGCCGCGACAACCACTTACCGATCGTGGTATTCAATTTGAACGTACGGGGAAATATAATGCGAATGGCGATGGGGGAACCTATCGGCACGCTGATTCATTGAGGCGGAGAGGTGAAGCGCACAGGCGTGAGTTGATTGTGCGCGATTGAAAAAGAGAGCCATGAGCAACACATTTCAAAGCGTAAGAGATGTAGAGGCCAACGCGAAAACGCGCATGGAGAAGGCGATCTCCGACTTTCAGCACGCCATCGCGGGCATACGCACCGGGCGTGCTTCGGTCAGCATTTTCGATTCGCTCCGCGTGGATTACTACGGCACGCCGACGCCGCTGAACCAGGTGGCCAACCTGCACGTCCCGGAGCCGTCGCTGATAACTATAACCCCCTGGGATGTGTCGCAGATCGGGGTGATTGAAAAAGCCATCCGCAGCTCCGACCTGGGATTGAATCCGGCCAACGACGGCAAGATCATCCGGGTTCCGATTCCCCCACTGACCGAGGAGCGCCGCAAGGAGATCGTGAAGCGCCTGCACCACGTGGCCGAGGATCACCGCGTGTCGTTACGCAACATCCGTCGGGACGCCAACGAGCACCTGAAGAAGCTGCTGAAGGACAAGACCATCAGCGAGGACGACGAGCGCAAGGCGCTGGACGGTGTCCAGAAGTCCACCGACGCTTACATCGGCAAACTGGACGCGACTTCCAAGGCCAAGGAGAAGGAGATTCTGGAGCTGAAGTAGCCGGGCCGCGGCGGCGCAGGCGGTTCACACTTGGTTGTCAGGCCAACCGCTGGAGCCGGCCTGCCTTATGACGCTTGAAGCCTTGATCGAACGAGACCACGGTGTATTCGGCTGCGACCGCGAAGGCGGCGAGATAAACATCGGTCCAGGAATTCGGCCCGCTAAGCGGTTGGCGAGTCGCTTCCCGCCACACACGCTCGATGCCGGGCGGCTCCGTGGGCGAAATGGACTCGCCCAGTCTTGAACAAATCGTCATAGACGTTCCATGCGCCTTCGGCGGTCAGTAGATTGGCGCCCATCATGTGCTGGTTCGTCAGCAACCGCAGGAGGCCTTTCTGCGTGGTCCGGCAGAATGCGATCGGGTCAGGGGCGGACTCGGAGAACCATTCCGTGGCGGCGAAGCGATGCTGGTGGCCAGGAGTCGTCAGAGCAATCCAGACATTGACGTCAGCCAAGTAGGTCATCGAAATCGAAGTTTGACAGGTCCATCTTCTGCCCCTTCCACTCGATGGTGGGAAGCTTCGTAACGGGGTCGATGGTAATCTTTGAAGACTTCGACCGCCGACGCCCGTGGTTCGACGCAGCCGGCGTGCCCTGGATTTCGTGCTCAACGGCGTGCACGATCAGGTCCTTCATGCTGGACCCCCGAAGCGCGGCTATCGCTTTGGTCTTGCGATAGAGAGCGTCGGGCATGTCGATGGTGGTACGCATGACGTCGGCGTTCCGCGCCAAGTCGCAGATCTACCTGATGGAGGGTTTCGACCGGCGCACGCGGCTCGCCGACCAGTTGTTTGGGCGGCGGTAAGGGAGTGAGTCCTAGTCTGATGGGACTACCAAGACATAGTACGAACCTAACTGTCGGCCCATTTCGAGTCCTTGAGGTGGGCCTTAAGCTCTTGATATGCGCGCCATTCTTATCTGTCCGCATGGGGAACTCCGCAGGCAATTCGAGAAAGCGGTGGCCCCAGACTCGATGGTGCACATTTCCAGGAGCTTAGACAACTATCCGACGAAAGAAGATCTCCGCAGATTGGTGCGAGCGTGGGCGCCGGAGATCATTTTCCTGAACGTCGAGAGCGAGAACATGGCGGCAGTCATTGCAGGTCAGTTGGAGGCGGAGTTTCCAGCCATTCAACGCGTAGCCCTGCACTCCTCGCAGAACGCCTCCGTCTTCCGCATGGTGCTGCGGTTGCACATGAGCCAGCTTCTGGCCTCCCCTTTTGAGAGGTCGGAGACGATTCAGATCCTGGATCAGATCCAACGGGATCTCGAAGCCCGCCCGGCCACCATCAATTCCACGGATCGATTTTTTGCGTTCATGCCGGCCAAGGCGGGTGTGGGCGCCTCGACCATCGCGGCGAATGCCACCTGGGCGTTTAGCCAGCCCAAGGACGCGGTCGTTCTTCTAGCCGACTTCGATATGCACTCCGGAGTAACCGGATTCATGTTTGACAAGGAGGCCGATCACAAGCTGGTGGACATCCCAACATTGGGCAAGACAGTGGACGAGGAATCCTGGCGGCGTATCGTCGTGAGTGTCGGCAATATCGATTTGCTTCTGTCGGGTGCTCCGCACGTCGGTGAAGGGCTTTCCCAAGCCCAGATTGCTCAACTGATCCTATTTGCGCGGCTCAACTACAACATCGTCAGCGTGGATCTTCCCGATACCTTCGATGAGATCACGCTGGCCGTGCTGCGAGAATCGAACCGGATCTTCCTGGTGACGACACCGGAGCTGTCGCCGCTGCGTCTGGCGCGTTTGAAAATGCTGATGCTTCAAAAACTGGACCTCGGTGATAAAGTGTCGCTGTTGGTAAACCGGCTCTCCACCCGCATGGAACTCGGTATTGAAGAAATCGAGAAATCCGTTGGAACCAAGGTCTTCATGTCCTTTCCCTGCGACTATGCCGACGTAACCAAGGCGATCCGCGCCGGCCGGCCTGCGCCTAAGTTGGCCGCCAGCGTGAACAAATTCGCGGAGCTTCTGGATCACAATCCTCGGCCGGAAAAGCCCCCGCGCTTCATCGAGCGTTTTGGCATCGTCCCAGTACGCTACGGATACCGGTAAGGTGACCCACAAACCTGGCCCAAAGGGTACTGGAACCTGAAAGTTGCGGGAAGCCGTGAGCCGAGTCTTACCTGCTGCGCTGAACCCCGAAGTGATCCGCCACGTCGTCGGCGTAGCCCAGCGGCCCCGAAGAGACGCCGTCCATGTCCGGCAGCATAGTCGCACTCCAGGCTTCGTATTCCGCAACCAGCCGCTGATAGACCTCGGGTTGGCGACCTTTAAGGTTGGCGCGCTCAAGAGGATCGTCGACCACGTTAAACAGAAAGTCGTTATCGCGAATCTTGAGCCACTTCATGTCCCCATCCCGCATGGCACGCTGCGCGTTGAAGTGATAACGCCAGAATAACTTTCGCGGCGCCGCTGGGGAGTTGCGGGTGATCGCGGGAAGGAGATCCATTCCGTCCGGCGGGTACGCCGCATCGGGTTCGGCGCCCGCCGCAGCCAAGAACGTCGGCATCCAATCCATGGTGATCGCGACTTGGTTGGTGGTGGAGCCCGCTCGAACGTGGCCCGGCCAGCGCGCCAGCGCAGGAATGCGCAAGCCGCCCTCCAGTAATTCAGTCTTCTTCCCGCTGAATGGCCAGGTATCGGCGAAGCGTTCGCCTCCGTTGTCGCTGGTGAAAACGACGATGGTGTTGTTTGCGATGCGATTCGTTTCCAAGGCTTTCAGGACGCGGCCAACCTGCGCGTCCATGGCGAGGACCATGCGCTCATAGGTCTTCTGCGAGCCACCGTCATGATCGTTGAGCGCTTTAATGCGCTGGGACTCAGCTTCGTCGCCCGGACCTTCCCACGGCCAGTGCGGAGCGTTGAAATGCAGGCTCAGCAGGAATGGTTGTCCTGCCTTGGCGTAATCGCCTATGACTCGCACGGCGCTGTCTCCCAGCAGATTCGTCAAATACCCCACCTGGTGGATCTTGACGTCGTCATCCCATAGATCCTCGGTATCGGTGCTGGCGATCCCAGCCTTGTGGGTGAAGTAATCGAGCGAGCCCCAACGGAACCCCCAGAAGTGGTCGTAACCGCTTTTGAGCGGTCCGAAATTCGGCAGACCGCCCAGATGCCACTTGCCGACCAATGTCGTACCGTAACCGGCTTTCTTCAGCAACGACGGCAAGGTCGGATGCTCCGGAGGCAGACCTTGGGGACTGCGGTACTGAATAGGCTCCTCGAGGCCCACTCGCAGGCGATATTGATATCGCCCGGTGATCAGCGCGGTGCGCGTCGCCGAGCACACCGCGGAGTTCGCGTAAGCCTGCAGGAACCTCACGCCGCCCGCGGCGATGGAATCGATGCTGGAGGTTTTGTACTCGCGCCGGCCGTAGCACGACAGGTCGGCGTAGCCCAGGTCGTCGGCCATGATGTAGACGATGTTCGGCTTGCCGCCGGGGCTCTGCGCGCGGGTTGTGCGGGAGGAAAGCGCGGCGGCCGCGGTGGCGGCCAGGATCTCGCGCCGCGTCAGGGCGGAGGATTTAGCACTGGGAGATTTATTCAAGGATGCTTCCGTTTCCGTCCGATTCTACACCAATAAATCCGAAAAGCGATACCCTAAACACATGAGGGTCCGTTTCTTCGCGCTCCTGCTGCCGGGCATCTTTTTCATCCACAATCTGGCAGCCCAGAACCTGAAAGACTTCGAGAAAAAGGTCGCCGAGTTCACTCTACCCAACGGCCTCCACTTCATCCTGGTGGAACGGCACGAAGCACCGGTGGTCTCTTTTAAGACTTACGTCAACGCGGGGTCGGTGGACGATCCGGGCGGGCGCACGGGCCTGGCGCACATGATGGAGCACATGGCGTTCAAGGGCACGCCGGCGATCGGTACCAAGAATTGGCCGGAAGAGAAGAAAGCCCTGGACGCCATCGAGCAGGTGTACTCGCGCCTGGAGCAGGAACAGAACAAATGGTTCCGTTCCGACCCCAAGAAGATTGAGGCGCTGCGGAAGGAGCTCGACGCGGCGATCGAGAAGGCCGATAGTTTCGTCGAAGAGAACGAATACGACCGCGTGGTGGAATCGAACGGCGGCGTGGGCATGAATGCCGGTACTTCTGAAGACTCCACCGAGTACGTCTACAACTTCCCGGCGAATCGCATCGAGCTGTGGTTCCTGCTCGAATCCGAGCGTTTTCTGCATCCCGTATTCCGCGAATTCTACAAGGAGCGTGACGTGGTGCGCGAGGAACGCCGCATGCGGGTAGAGTCCAATCCGCAGGGCCAGTTGGTGGAGGCTCTACTGGCCGCCGCCTACGAAGCGCACCCCTATCACAACATGCCCGGCGGATGGGCCAGCGATATCGAAAGCTTCCGGCGTCCCGAGGCCGAGGCGTTTTTCCGCGAGCATTACACCCCGGGCAACATGACAGTGGCTATCGCGGGCGACGTGAATCCGGCGCAGGCCAGGCGCATGGCGGAGAAGTATTTTGGACGGCTTCCCAAGGGTCCGCTGCCTCCGCTAGTGCGCACGGTGGAGCCTCCACAGGACGGCGAGCGCCGTGTCGCCGTGGCTTCACCCGCGCAACCCTTCGTGGGCTTGGCGTACAAACGGCCGGATCAATATTCTCCGGACGATCCGGCTTTGGACGTGTTGAACGACATTCTGTCCGACGGCCGCACCGGCTTGATGTACAAGGAACTGGTACGCGATCAGAAGATCGCCTTGGGCGCGGCCAGCCAGGCCACGTTCCCCTCCGGCAAATACCCGGCGCTGTTCTTGTTCTTCGTGGTGCCCGCGAACGGCCACACCAACGAGGAGAATGAAAAGGCGCTGTACCAGATCATCGAACGCGTCAAGAAGGAGAAGGTGGATGAGGCTTCCGTGCAGCGCGTCAAGACCAAGCTCCGCGCCGAGCTGATTCGCAAGCTGGACAGCAACTCGGGATTAGCCAGTGAGCTCGCCACGTACGCGGTCAACTTCGGCGACTGGCGGAAGCTGTTCACCGAGCTCGACGAGTACAACAAGGTGACCGTGGAGGACGTGCAGCGCGTGGCTCAAAAATATTTGGTGGAAAAGACTCGCACGGTGGCGTATACCTTCACGCCGCCTCAGCCGGATGCTCCGGCGCAGGGAGGGGCGAAGTGATCCGGCGTAGCGTACCGCTCCGTTACCGTCGCGGCTCGATTGCGCTGATGACGCTCTGCTTAGCCGTTTTCGCTGCAGCGCAGACTCCGGCAACCGCACCCGCCCCGGCTCCTTCAACCTCGGCGATCGGTTCGTACAAAGACCTGAAGTATCCGCCCCTGCCCGCGATCAAGGTCCCGGAGCCCGTGCAGTTCACGCTCTCGAACGGGATGCGCATTTTTCTGTTGGAGAACCACGAGCTGCCTCTGGTGAGCGGCCTGGCGATGGTCCGCACCGGCAACCTGTTCGACCCGGCCGATAAACACGGGCTTTCGCAGATCATGGCCGAGGTAATGCGCTCGGGCGGGACAAAAGACAAAACCGGCGACCAGATCGATGAAGAACTCGAAGACGTGGCGGCGTCGGTGGAGAGTTCCATGGACGAGACCAGCGCGTCGATGAGCTTTTCCGCGTTAAAGGAAACCGCGGACAAGGTCATGGGCGTCTTCCGTGACGTGCTCACCGGTCCCGAATTTCGCCAGGATAAGATCGACCTTTCGATGTTGCAGATGCGGGGCGGCATCGCGCGCCGCAACGATGACGCCGAGGCCATCCCGGGCCGCGAACTGGCCAGCATCCTGTATGGGCGCGACACCGCGTACGGCTGGCAAATCGAGTACGCGGACCTGGACCGCATCAAGCGCGACGATCTGATCGCCTTCTACAAGCGCTATTACTTTCCCAAGAACATCATGCTGGCAGTCTACGGCGATTTCACGGCTGCTGAAATGCGTGACAAGCTCGAAAAACTATTCGCTTCGTGGACCGTCGACCAGCCGCCCGCGCCGCCGTTCCCGGCGGTGACCGCCAAGCCCGCTCCCGGCGTGTACTTCGGCGAGAAGCCCGATATCACTCAGACTTTTTTCGCCATTGGGCACCTGGGCGGCACGTTCCGCGATAAGGATTACGCAGCGCTCCAGGTCGCCGCCAACATTCTGGGCCAGGGCTTCACCAGCCGCCTGGTTTCGCAGATCCGCACCAAGCTAGGTTATGCCTACAGTATCGCCGCGCTGTGGAACGCCAACTTCGATCACCCCGGCATGTTTCAGATCGTGGGGTCCACTAAATCCGCCTCGACCGTCGAGGCGCTGCAAGCCATCAACGTGGAAGTGAACAAAATCCGAACGGCGGAAGTGACGCCGCTGGAATTGGAGGAAGCCAAGCAGGGCGTGCTCAATGGCTTCGTGTTTTTCTTCGATAGCCCCGCCAAGACGCTCAACCGCGTGATGCGCTACGAGTATTTCGGATACCCCAAGGATTTCCTGTTCCAGTATCAGAAGGCCATCGCCGCGGTGACGCGGGCGGACGTGATGCGAGTCGCCAAACTATACTTTCATCCCCAGGAGCTGGCGACCGTAGCGGTTGGAAATCCGAAGGAGCTGGGCAAGCCGCTCAGCACCGTGGGCAAGGTGATCGCGCTGGACCTGACGATTCCAGAACCCAAGCCCTCCGCCGCGGCGGCGCCTGCGGGCGACGCGGCTTTATCAGGTGAGCAAGCCGCCCGCGGCCGCCAGTTGCTGGAGCGCGCGCAGCAGGCCATGGGCGGCGCCGGCAAGCTCGCCGAGATCAAGGATTTCCGCGCCACCCGCGAACTGAATATGGCCGCGGGCGGCTTAAAGATCAAGCAAGTGAATCTGTTTCTGGCTCCCAGCTACTTACGCCAGGAACAGGAGTTGCCGTTCGGCAAGATGACCGCGTTCAGCGACGGCAAATCCGGATGGCTTGCCGCGCCTCCGCAAGGCGTCATGCCAATGCCCGCCGAGATCTTGAAACAGGCCCAGGGAGTGATCTTTCGCGACCTGGCGGGCTTGATGCTTGCCTCGCGGGACCCTGCGCGCAAGGTAAACGCGGTTGGCGAAAATACCGTCGAGATCACGGCCATCGCCGGGGTAGGCGATGGTCAGAGCGTGAAGGTGGAGTTCGATCCAGCCACGGGCCTTCCGCTCAAGGAAACCTACGCGGCTGCGGGGATGGCCGGGGCCACCGTCGTCGAGACCATGTCGGACTGGCGAGATGCGGGCGGCGGCGTGAAGCTGCCGTTCAAAACCGTGTTGGAGCAAAATGGACAGAAGGTAGCCGACAGCACCGCCAGCGAATTTAAGTTCAACGTCGGGCTGACGCAGGAGGAGTTGGGCAAGCGTCCATGAAACTTGGGGTGATCACGGCACTGCTGATGGCGGCGCTCGCTGCCGGTCAGACGAGTGCCCCGACCAGTGCCGAAGTTCGCGGCAAGCGCGTGGTCGACGACGCCGTCAAGGCGTTGGGCGGCGAGAAGTTTCTCCAGATGGAGGACCGCATCGAGAGCGGGCGCGCTTACTCGTTCTACCGCGAGCAGCTCAGCGGACTGTCCATCGCCAAAATCTATACGGCCTACATCACGGTTGCCGTCGGCCGCACCGGCGAGGATCTGGGCCAGCGTGAGCGCCAGGCTTTCGGCAAGAACGAAGACTCTTACGTTCTGTTTCGCGAGGACGGCGCCTGGGACGTCACCTTCCGGGGCGCCCGCGAATTGGAGGCCGACCGCGTCCAGCGCTACCGTGATTCGACGTTGCGCAACATCTTCTACCTCCTGCGGCAGCGCTTGCAGGAGCCCGGCTTGATCATCGAATCGCAAAGCATGGATGTAGTCGATAACGTACCGGTCGAAATCGTCAACATCACCGATTCGCAGGACCGCGTGATCAAGGTGTTCTTTCACCAGAGCCTCAAGGTGCCCGTGCGCGAGGAGTGGAGCTGGCGCGATTCCAAGACCCGCGAGCGTAACGACGAGGTGGAACGCTTCGGCCGGTATCGTGAACTGAAGGGCGGCGTCCAGTGGCCCCACGAAATCACGCGGGAGCGCAACGGCGAGAAGACCTATCAGATCTTTTCCGACGCGGTGTCCATCAACCAGAGTCTGACGGACAATATCTTCTCACTTCCTTCTGGGCAGCCGAAATTCGGACCGGCTAAGAAGAAATAGCGGCTGTCGTCAGCTCCGGTGCGCGCCCCTCTGGGAAATCCGCCATCACTGACCTAACCCGTTCGACCAGCGCCTGTCCGCTAAACGGCCGCCGGATCTCAAGCCGCGAACGCTCCGCCGCGTCCACAATCCGAAGAGCTTCGACGGACGGGTGCGCGGCGCGGACAGCGTCGAGAAGGTTGTCGGCGACGCTCGCGTCCACGATCACCAGATGCAACGGGCCCTCGTGAAGCTGGGCCAGCGCCGCCGCTTCGTCGCAATCCGCGACTTCGAGCAGGTTGAATCCCGCGGCCTCAAAGAAGTTGTGCAGCTCGGCCCGCACTTCTTCCCGCCCTTCCACCAGCAGGACGGCCAGGGGCAGGGAAGCCGTTTCGTCCGGGGCGAAGGACGGCACGTCTTCGCCGGCGAGGGGCAGTAGGATTTCCAAACGTGTGCCGCTGACGCCACGCGCTCCGCCCGACCGAACCGCGC
>Ga0210409_10006329_pt1 | contig 12338 bp, 10 predicted proteins | sample IncBWH17MmetaG_FD_161649 | JGI IMG/M metagenome (GOLD analysis project Ga0210409, IMG submission 161649) | Forest soil microbial communities from Barre Woods Harvard Forest LTER site, Petersham, Massachusetts, United States - Inc-BW-H-17-M | ecosystem: Environmental > Terrestrial > Soil >...
CTGAAGGCGACGCTCCACTGCAGCGTCAGGTGATCGCTGGGAAACGAGGAGTCCGGGCCGTGCGCCAGGAAATTGGTGCCGAGGCCGATCGCGAAAGGGCGCGGATGCTGCCACAGCACGCCGATCAGCATGCTCGCCGAGAGACCGATGATGCCGGCCATGACTGCTTCCAGCATCAGCTTGCGGGTGTCGTCGGAACCGCGCAGCCAGCCGGCCAGCAGCGAAACCGGAATCAGGTAGATCAATATCTCGGCGAAGAACATCGCCACATTCAAGGTTAGCGGATTGGGATGGGTACTGGCATTAATCAGCAGAAACAGCGATTGATTGAATTCTTCCATGGGGCCTTTATGCTTGGATGACTGGCGGAACGTTGCTGCGGACAGCGTTCAATTGGGTCGTTTGAGACAAACTGACAACAGGATAGTTGCAAATACTTAGCGCTTACTGAGGAGGCGGGCTGGATGGTCCGGCAGGAGAGCGGTGGATTTATTTGCGGCAATAAATTGCTGGAAATAAAAAAAAAGCCGGCAAGACACTGGTCCTTGCCGGCTTCAAGCTTTACAGCGCTCCCGGCGGTGAAGCCGGGCTGGTACAAGATCAGAAGCGGGTGCGCATGCCCACTGCAAATTCAGTCTGGTTCTTGAAGCCGTTGGCCGAACCGACGCGATAGCCGTCGCTCAGTTTCATGTAGTCGGCAGCCACATACAGTTCGGTACGCTTCGACAGATGGTAGAAGGTGGAACCGTACAGGGTTTTCTTGTTGCCGCTGCCGGTGGCGGTCGAGCCGCTGGCGTCGGCGTAGGCGTTCAGGGTGCTGGTGCCATCTGCGCTGTAGGCAGCGTTCTCAGCCTTCATCACCTGATAACCGATTTCATAGTCGAAGGAACCGGATGGTGTGAACTTGGCCGATACGGTGTAGGCGTCGTCCTTGCGTTGACCCAGTGCGCCCTGGTCGGCCGTGTAGTGGAAATAGCCGGCGTTCAGACGGACCAGGTCAAACATGTAGCTGCCGCCGATCGAATAGGATTTGTGTTTTTCCAGGCTGGAATCAATGCCGTTGCCAACGTCGGCCTGATTGATAAAGGCGGAAACGACGAAGTTGGAACCGTTATAGCCGATCGCTGCGGATTTGGTCGTATTGTGCGCGAACTGGCCGGCGACGTTGCCGAACTGGTAGCCGAGGCCGGCCACCACGCCATTGTTGAATACTTTCTTCCACACCAGGCCGTTGTCGTAGCGCGTGCCGGTGGCGCTGCCCGAGTAGAAAATCAATTGCTTGAAATTGTTATTGTTGGTGTAGCCGCCTTCTTCCAGGCCAAGCTTGGAGCCGTAGGCGTCACCGTACACTTGCGAAAAATCGCGCGCCAGCGTGTTCTGCCGGCCCAGTGTGATCTGGCCGAAGGTCTGGTCTTGCAGGCCGACCCAGGCGTCGCGGTTGAACAGGACGCCCGGTGTGTCCATGGCGCCGGTGCCGACCACGAACTCTGCTTCCAGCTTGAAAATGGCTTTCATGCCGGCGCCCAGGTCTTCCGCGCCGCGGAAGCCAAGACGGTTGCCGCTGAACCATGCAACCGGAATTCCGGTCAGGCGGTCGCCATTGCTGTCAGCGTGGTTCACGGTGCTGATGGTAGCGTCGATCAGGCCGTAGATGGTGACATTCGATTGGGCTTGGGCAGCGCTTACGGATCCCAGGCTCGCGAGGGCGGCCAGCGCCAGCAGCGATTTTTTCATTTTTGTCTCCAGATATTTATAGTTTAATTGGCCGATCGCGTGGATCGGTCCGCAGACTATAAAATTCGCAAGCTTACTAACTGCTTTCAGAGCGCAAATCAGGGTGGCGCGACTGTGGAAGCCGCGCCACAGCAGGCGGCAAATAAATCCTGGATTTGAAAGCCGGCCGTAAGCTTTCGTCGGGAAGGGTTTTACTGCGCCGCAGGGGCAGCGCCGGGCAGAGGCGGAAAGCTGACCGTCACCAGCAGGCCGCTGCCGCAGGCCGGCGTCGACAAGGTGACCTCAGCCCTGCTGGCCACTGCGATTTCGCGGACGATTGCCAGCCCCAGGCCGCTGCCGTCGGAGCGTTCTTCCTGCAGGCGATAGAAGCGTTCGAAAACCCGTCCGCGTTCGGCCTCTGGAATGCCGGGGCCGTTGTCTTCAACCCGCAGCAGCGCGCCGAGCTGGCTGCTGTCGACCGCAACCGTCACGATGCCGCCGGCCGGCGTGTAGCGCAGCGCATTGTCGAGCAGGTTGGCCACCAGTTCTTCCAGCATGACGGGCGTGGCCCGCACCGTGACCGGGCTGGTGCAGAATTCGAAGCCGAGGTCGATGCGCTTGCTTTGCGCGACGGTAGCCTGTTCTTCGATCACTCTTTGCACCACCTCGATCAGGTTGACGTCGCTTTGGCGCAGCGGATGGCCGATGCCGGTTTCGGCGTTGGACAGGGTCAGCAGCTGGTTCACCAGCCGGATGCCGTGCTGTATGCCCTTGTTGATCGCGCGCAGCGCGGCGTCCTTGCCGGCGCTGTCGTCGCTGCGCAGGCCGTAGTTGACCTGGGTGTTGAGCACCGCCAGCGGCGTGCGCAACTGGTGCGACGCATTGGCCAGGAAACGGCCCTGCGCCGACATGTGCTCGTCCAGCCGCTGCACATAGTCATTGATGGCATGCACCAGCGGCGCCAGTTCGGTAGGCACCGGCGCGGCGTCCAGCTCCTCCAGTGCGCCTGGCTTGCGGCGCTGTACGCGGTCGCGCAAGCGCATCAGCGGCGCCAGCCCGTGACGCAGGCCGAGCAGCAGCAGCAGTCCCACCAGCAGCAGGATTGCCAGTTGTTGCTGCACGGTGTGTTCCCACATGCGGTCCGACAGGATCTTGTAGGAATGCTGGGTTTGCGCGACTTCGATCATGACCGGCGCGCGCTCCGGGTTGCCCAGCACCTGCTGGAAAAAAGCGACGATGCGCACCGGTTCGCCGCGGAAGTTGGCGTTGAAATAGACGGCTTCTTCATTGCGGCTGGTTTTCGGCGGCGCCGGCAGGTCGGGTTGTCCCGCCAGCAGCGCCCCATGCGAGGTCACCACGCGGTAATAGATCAGGTCGTGCGCATCCGACTGGAACAGTTCCAGCGCCGCCGGCGGAATGGTTGCCTGCAGCGCCTCGTCTTCATAGCGTATCTGTTCGGCGATGATGCGCGCCGAACCCAGCAGCATGCGGTCATGCACCACGGTCGCCATCTCGATGGCGTTGTTATAGGTAACCCAGGCGTTAAAGGCGACGAACAGCACCAGCGGCACCAGCAGCCACAGCAGCAGCTGACTGCGCAGGCTGTTAAACCGCATGCTGGTGTTGCAGCAGATAGCCGAGGCCGCGCAAGGTGATGATGGCGGCGTCGCCATGTTCCAGTTTCTTGCGGATACGGTGGATGTAGACTTCGATGGCGTCCTGCGACACTTCTTCATCCATGGCGTACAAGCTCTCGGCCAGGGCTTGCTTGCTGACGGTCTTGCCCATTTTCATGATGAGCGTTTCCAGCACGGCGTGCTCGCGCCGGGTCAGGGTGAGCGGGGCGCCATCAATGGAAAAGATCAGGCTGTTGCTGTCATAACAGAGTGAGCCGCATTGCAGGATCGGGTTCTTCTGCTGGTTGGCGCGCCGCAACAGGGCGCGGATGCGCGCTTCCAGTTCGTGCACGTCGAAGGGCTTGGCCATATAGTCGTCGGCGCCGCTGTCGAGGCCGCCGATGCGGCCTTCGACCGAATTGTTGGCAGTCAGGATCAGCACCGGCACATTGTTGTGACGCGCACGCAGCCGCTTGAGCACTTCGCCGCCTTGCAGCTTGGGGAGGGACAGGTCAAGGATTACCAGTTCATATTGCTGCGTCAGCAGCAGGTGATCGGCATCGGCGCCGTTATAGACGCAGTCGACCGCGTACTTGTTACGGTGCAGGGTCAGCGTCAGCCATTCGGACAATGGCCGGTTGTCTTCTACCAGCAAAATTCGCATATTCGTTTCCGGCTTGGGCCTGTTAGCATTTGATTTGGGAGATGCGTTCAAACCAAAACGTGTGCTGGCAAGGCGCTTGGCGTAGCTGGGGCTGGTGCCCCAGCAAGCCATGCAACGCGGCCAGCGCACGTTTTGGTTTGAACCCTCCGGGAACGGCTGCAGGCGTCACATGCCGTCGTTGCAGCTCCTTGCCGTAGCACTGCTACGTCGCGTCGCTGCGCCTACGCCTGTAACGCCTGCCGCGCGTTCGCACTCCCAAATCAAATGCTAACAGGCCCAGGGGATGCCGCATGTTTATTGCCATGCGATGACGCGAATTATAAGTCCGCAACCGCGGCCGTAGCGCATGCATTCCGGCAGATTGGCGTTATAGCGGGATTCCGAGCATTTTCAATTGCCCGCTCGAAATGCTGCATGTTAGTATTGGTCCAGCCAATAGACCTTTTGACTTGCGCACGCCAATTGCCGCCGTGCGACGGCGTTGGGTTACTGGCTTACTATGCTAAACCGGCTGCTCCGGCCGCAAGCCGGGAGTACTCTGTATTGATTGTCGCAGGAAGGATGAGAGGTAATGGTTCTTGATAACGGCGGTTTCATGCGTATCGACGCCCATCAGCATTTCTGGTTGCTGTCCAACCGGGCAGGGCAGTGGCCGCCGGCCGGACTGGCGGCCATCCATCGCGATTTCCTGCCGCCCGACCTGGCGCCATTGCTGCAGCAGCACGGCATAGGCGGCAGCGTGCTGGTGCAATCCTTGCCGAGCATGAGCGATACCTTGTTCATGCTCGGCCTGGCGGAGCAGAACCCGTTTATCCGCGCCGTGGTCGGCTGGACCGACTTGAAATCGGCCCACGCCACGCAGCAGATCGCGGTGCTGGCGAGCCATCCGAAAATGCGCGGCCTGCGGCCGATGCTGCAAGACCTGGCCGACGACTGGATCGCCGATCCGCTGCTGGCGCCGGCTGTCGCCGCCATGCAACGCCATCAACTGAGCCTGGATGCGCTGGTCCTGCCGCGCCATTTGCCGGCCTTGCTGGCGTTTGCCAAGCGTTACCCGGAGCTGCCGCTGGTGATCGACCATGCCGCCAAACCGCACATCGCCGCTGGCCGGATGGAGCCGTGGCGCGCGCTGATCAGCCAGCTGGCGGCCTTGCCGCAGGTGTACTGCAAATTGTCGGGACTGGTGACGGAGGCGGCGGCCGACTGGCATGTTGCTCAGCTCCAGCCTTACGCCACGCACGTGCTGGAAGCATTCGGGCCGGAGCGGGTGATATGGGGTAGCGATTGGCCGGTGCTGAACCTGGCGGCGGATTACGGCCGCTGGCTGGATGTCAGCGAGGCGCTGCTGGTAAATTTAGACCCTGGGCAGAAGCAGCAGGTCATGGGCGCGAATGCACAGCGCTTTTATCGCCTTTAGCGGGGATGGCTAGCGCAGGAACACCTTGTTCATGATCTGCGTCACCGGATAGGCCACCATGGTCTGCACGGCCGGCGGCAGGTCCAGCGGCCGCATGATCATCTTGATAGTCATGTCGGCAGACAGGTGAGCGCGGATGGTGGTGTTCATCTTGCTGTGGATACGCTCCAGCGTGGCAGGGTCGCCGGCATGCGAAGGCGACCTGGTGCCGAGCACGTGGCGCAGGGCGCAGGCGGCGTCTTCATTTTTCATTTCCATGGTGCGGCGGCGCAGGGCGCCAAAGATGCGGTGCCGGCGCAGGCCCTCGTTCTGGCGGAAGCGCCGGAAGTAGCGGAAGAAATGCTTGTAGTGATTCACCTCGTCCTTGGCGATGCGCGACGCCAGGTCTTTCAACACCGGCTCGCTGGTGCTGCGCGACAGCGCGCTGTAGAAAGTGGCGGTGCCGGCTTCCACCACGCAGCGCGCCACCATTTCCAGGCCCTTGCTGGGCTCCAGCAGCTCAACCTTGCAATAGCTAGAATACTCGCTCAGGAAATTGGCGTAGGCGGCCGGCCAGTCGAATTCCGGCCAGATATATTCGACATAGGCGCGCAGCGCCTGGCCGTGCTGCAGTTCTTCGACTTCCCATTGCTCTCGCAGCCAGTTGGAAATTTCCGGCTCGTCGCCGTAATAGTCCACCAGATTCTGCGTGTAGAGATCTGAACCGCTCTCCACAAACGAGGCGCAGGTGACCAGGTAAAACAGGTTTTCGTCGGGACGGACTTGCGCGATATCGATTTTTGAAAAATCCAGATCGGCGATTTTCCAATGCGTACTCTCTTCGCGACCTTTGTGCATGATCAATCTCTCCAGTTGGTTGTGACTGATAATAAGGTATGACGCATTCCTCGCTAATAGGTTCAAGGTACACGATTTTTCAGCAATGTGCGTATTTCCGGCACGTGCTACGATTATCCTTATTTGTAGCGAGGTGAATGTATGAGCGATCAAAGCAGCCAGAACGTCGAATATCGCGGCTATGTGATTACGCCGAAACCGGTCCAGGGCCACGACGACCTGTGGCATGACGGCTACCAGATATTCAAGGGCGACGCCAGCGGCCCCAGCGTCTCCAGCCGCACCAATACCGAAAGCGCGCACAGCACCTTGCATGCGGCTTACGACAGCAGCGTCGAGTTTGCCAAGATCGAGGTCGACAACCTGGTCGCTCTTAACGGATAAGGCTGCGGCAGCCGCGCCGCGTATTGCTTGTCAGTCTGTGGATATTTTATAAATAAATTATAAAAGCCGCTTATGCGATCAGTCTTTCCCCTCACTCCCGGTGCGCTGGCCTTGCTGGCAGTACTGGCAAGCGCGCCCGCCCAGGCCAAGGAAGCCGCAGCCCTGCCTGCCGCCAGCCAGGTTTTCCGTGCCGCCGGCTTGAAAAAGCCTGCGGAAATATTGGTCGACCAATGGGGCGTACCGCACATATACGCTGCGAATCAGGACGATGTCTTTTTCGCCCAGGGCTTCAATGCCGCGCGCGACCGCCTGTTTCAGATCGATTTGTGGCGCCGCCGCGGCCTCGGCCAGCTGGCGCAGGTGTTCGGACCGGCCTATGTACAGCAAGACCGCGCTACCCGCTTGTTCCTGTACCGCGGCGACATGCAGCGCGAATGGCAGTCCTACGGCCCGCATGCGCAGCAGGTGGCGACGGCGTTCGCGGCCGGCATTAATGCCTACGTCGCCTACCTCAAGGCCAATCCGGACAAGTTGCCCTTCGAATTCAAGAAACTCGGCTATGCGCCAGCCAGATGGCAGGCGGAAGACGTGGTGCGCATCCGCAGCCATGGCCTGACGCGCAACCTGGATAGCGAAGTGGCGCGCGCCAACGTCGCCTGCAAGGCTGACCTTAAATCCGATGAAATCCGCGTCGGCCTGACGCCGCCGTGGCAAACGACGCTGCCGGAAGGCCTTGATCCCTGCCTGCCCAAAGATCTGCTGAATGTGTTCAAGCTGGCGACCCAGGGCGTGAAGATCAGCAAGGACAGCCTGGCCGCCGGCAGCAGCAGTGACGCCGTCGTCATGGCGGCCGCGGAAAATCCGGAAGAAGTCGCCGAGGGCAGCAACAACTGGGTGGTTGCGCCGGCCAAATCCGCCACCGGCCGCGCCATCATGGCCAACGATCCGCACCGTGCCTACTCGACGCCGTCGCTACGCTACATCGCCCATCTCCATGCCCCGGGGCTGGACGTGATCGGCGCCGGCGAACCGGCGCTGCCCGGGATTTCGATCGGCCATAACGGCAAGGTCGCTTTCGGCCTGACGATTTTCAATATCGACCAGGAAGATTTATATGTTTACCAGCTCAATCCCGAGCATGAAAACCAGTATAAATACCAGGGAAGATGGGAGCCGTTCAATATCATCAAGGAACAGATCGAGGTCAAGGGCGCAGCACCGGTCGAGGTTGAACTGACCTTCAGCCGGCACGGTCCGGTGATCTTCGTCGAGCCTGGCAAGAATCGCGCTTTCGCGGTGCGCTCCGGCTGGCTGGAGCCAGGCATGTCGCCTTATTTCGGCAGCATAGAATACATGCGCGCCACCAGCTTCGCCCAGTTCAAGCAGGCCTTGCTGCATTGGGGCGCGCCGACCGAGAACCAGGTCTACGCCGACACCAAGGGCAATATCGGCTGGGCGCCAGGCGGGCTGGCGCCGATCCGGCCCAACTGGGACGGCTTGCTGCCGGTGCCGGGCGATGGCCGCTATGAGTGGGCCGGCTTCTGGTCCGGCGATCAGCTGCCTTCCAGCTACAATCCGAAACAAGGCTGGTTTGCCTCGGCCAACCAGATGAACCTGCCGGCCGGCTATCCCTACCGTGAGCGCAAGCTGGGTTTCGAGTGGACCAATAATGCGCGCTTCACCCGCATCAGCGAAGTGCTGTCCTCTCTGCATAAAGTCTCGCTGGAAGATTCCATGCGTTTGCAAAATGACGACCTCTCGATACCGGCGCGGCGCCTGGTCGCATTGCTCAAGCCCTTGTCCTCCGGCGACGCGCAGACGCAGGCAGCGCTCAAGCTGCTGGCCGGCTGGGATGCGGTGGAGCGCGCCGATTCGGCGCAGGCCGGCTTGTTCGAGGTCTGGCTGTCACGCCATCTGGGCAAGGCCTTCAAGGCGGCGGTACTGAGCCCGGCCGCGGCCGATGCCATGGGCGCGCCGGATACCGCGGTGCTGCTGGATACGCTGGAGCAGCCGCAGGCACGCTTCGGCCAGGACGCCGTGCACAAGCGCGACCAGGTCTTGCTGGCCAGCCTGACTGCCGCCTACGCGGAAATGGAAAAACTGCAGGGCAGCGACAGCGCCCAATGGCAATGGGGCAAGCTGCACCACAACCTGATGGAGCATCCGCTGGCGGCGGCCGTGGATGATGCGACCCGTGCCAAGCTGAATGTCGGACCGCTGCCGACCCATGGGGGCGCCTATTCGCCCAACCAGTCGACTTACCGCAGCAGCGATTTCCAGCAGACCAATGGTCCCTCGTTCCGGGTGGTGGTCGATGTCGGCAACTGGGATAACTCGCGCGCGGTCAATTCGCCCGGGCAGTCGGGCGATCCGGACAGCCCGCACTATCGCGACCTGGCCGACAAATGGCTTAAGGGGGAATATTTCCCGCTGCTGTATTCGCGTGCCGCGGTAGAGAAAGCGGCAGTCGAGCGGATCAGCTTGCAGCCGGAAAATTGAATCTGGCTCAGGCGGGCAGCACAGGGCTGCACGCCCAAGCCGTCTTTCAGGCAAGTTCGATGCGTTGCGTGGTCTCGGGATCAAACCAATGCAAGGCCGCGGCATCGAAGCCAGCGGTAATCTGCTGTCCGGCTTCGACCGCAGTCGCCGCCGGCACCCGCATCACGAGCAATTGATCCCCAATCGAGGCATGCACCAGCAAGTCGGCGCCCAGCGCTTCCACCAGTTCCGCCCGCAGGTTCAGGCCGGGCTGGCCAAAGATCAGCTGCTCAGGACGCAGACCCATGATGCAATCGTGGCCGGCAATCGGATTGCAGCTGAAGGGCAGGCTGACTGCGGCGGCATTGTCGATGGCGAAGCTGTTGCCGTCGGCTGCCACGCGGCCGCGCAGCAGGTTCATCGGCGGCGAACCGATAAAGCTGGCGACAAAGGTGGTGGCGGGGCGTGCATAGACTTCCGCCGGCGTGCCGATCTGTTCGGCGCGGCCGCCGTTCATCACGATCATGCGCTGGCCCAGGGTCATGGCTTCGACCTGATCGTGCGTCACGTACAGGCTGGTGGTGCCCAAGGTGCGATGCAGCTTCTGGATTTCCAGGCGCATCTGCACGCGCAGCTTGGCGTCCAGGTTAGAGAGCGGTTCGTCGAACAGGAACACTGCCGGTTCGCGCACGATGGCGCGTCCCATCGCTACCCGCTGGCGCTGGCCGCCCGACAGCTGGCGCGGGGTGCGCTGCAGCAGTGCGCCCAGTTCCAGGATCTTGGCCGCTTTTTGCACACGCGTCTCGATATCGTCCTTGCCCAGGCCGCGGATCTTCAGGCCGTAAGCCATGTTTTCGTAGACGCTCATGTGCGGATACAACGCATAGTTCTGGAACACCATGGCGATGTCGCGGTCTTTCGGCTCCAGCTTGTTGACCACGCGCTCGCCGATCACGATATCGCCCGAGGTGACTTCTTCCAGCCCGGCCACCATGCGCAGCAAGGTTGACTTGCCGCAGCCGGACGGGCCGACCATGACGATGAATTCGCCATCGGCGATATCGATCGAAATGCCGTGGATCACATCGACGGCCTTGGGCGCCTTGCCGTAGGTTTTCTTGACGTTCTTCAGATGTACTTGTGCCATATCACTTCTCGGAATCAACCAGACCTTTAACAAACCATTTTTGCATCACCACGACTACCAGGCCCGGCGGCAGCATCGCCAGCACCAGGGTGGCCATCACCATATTCCATTCCACTGCGGAATCGCCGCCGACAATCAGGGTCTTGATGCCGATACCGATCGGATACATGTCCTGGTTGGTGGCGATCATCAGCGGCCACAGATACTGGTTCCAGCCGTAGATGAACATGATCACGAACAGGGCGATGATATTGGTGCGCGACAGCGGCCAGATCACATCCTTGAAAAAGCGCAAGGGGCCGGCGCCATCGATGCGCGCCGCCTCCGCTAGTTCATCCGGAATGGTCAGGAAGAACTGGCGGAACAGGAAGGTGGCGGTAGCCGAGGCGATCAGCGGGATGGTCAGGCCGGCATAGGTGTTGAGCATGTGGAAATCCGACACCACTTGGTAGGTCGGCGTGATGCGCACTTCCACCGGCAGCATCAGTGTCATGAAGATCATCCAGAAGAACAGCGAGCGTCCCGGGAAGCGGAAGTAGGTCATGGCAAACGCTGACAGCATCGAGATCGAGATCTTGCCGATGGCGATCGCCAGCGCCGAAATCAGGCTCACCATCAGCATGCGGCCCACCGGCGGCGCCGAGACGTTGCCGGAGCTGCCCTTGGTCAGCAGCGCGCTGTAGTTTTCGATGAAGTGGGTGCCGGGCAGCAGCGACAACGGCGCGGCGGCGGCCTGCTCCGCGCTTTGCGTGCTGGCGACGAACGCCACATAGAGGGGGAAGGCGATGATGATCACGCCCAGGATCAGCACCAGGTGGCTGACCATGTCGAGGATGGGGCGGCGCTCAATCATGGGCGTCTTTCAAGATGATTTTCATGCGTACTGGACTTTCTTTTCAACATACTTGAACTGGACCACGGTGAGGACGATGACGATGGTCATCAGGATCACCGACTGCGCCGCGGCGCCTCCCAGGTCGCCGCCCTTGAAGCCGTCGTTGAAGACCTTGTAGACCAGGATCTCGGTATCCTTGCCGGGACCGCCCTGGGTGGTGGCTTCGATGATCGCAAAGGTGTCGAAAAAGGCGTAGACGATATTCACCACCAGCAGGAAGAAGGTGGTCGGCGACAGCAGCGGGAAAACGATGGTGGCGAAACGCTTGACCGGACCTGCGCCGTCGATGGCGGCCGCTTCGATCAGCGACTTCGGGATCGACTGCAAGCCGGCCAGGAAAAACAGGAAGTTGTAGCTGACCTGTTTCCACACCGCGGCGATGACGATCAGGATCATGGCGTGGCGGCCGTTGAGCACATGGTTCCAGTCGATGCCGATGTAATGCAGCCAATGGGAGACGATTCCCAGCGTCGGGCTCAGCATGAACATCCACAGCACACCGACCACCACCGGCGACACCGCATACGGCCAGATCAGGAAGGTTTTATAGACGGCTGCGCCTTTCGCCACGCGGTCGGCAAAGGCGGCCAGGATCAGCGACAGCGACAGGCCGAGCACCGCGACCAGTACCGAGAACACCGCCGTGGTCTTGAACGAGCCGAGGTAATTGCTGTCGGCGAACAGGGTGCGGAAATTATCGAACCAGACGAATTCCGAGTAGCCGCCGAAGGCGTCCTGCAACAGCATCGACTGGTACATGGCTTGCACCGCAGGCCAGACGAAAAACAAGAGGGTGACAATGATCTGCGGCGCCACCAGCGCATAGGGCAGCCAGGCAGATTTGAAGCGAGCGCGTTTTTCCACGATGGGACTCTCTATCGTCCGCGGCGATGCGGGATATCAGGGTAAGACGGAGCTGCAATTGGTAGGGTGGGCAAAAATGCCCACCCTACGTGCTACAGGAAAGACTAACTATCAGCTTGCTTTATTTATTGGTTTTCTCAAAACGTTCCAGCAGCAGATTGCCGCGTTCCACCGCGGTGTCCAGCGCCTGCTTGGCCGTGATCTTGCCGGTCCAGACGTTTTCCAGTTCTTCGTCGATGATGGTGCGGATCTGCGGCATGTTGCCGAGGCGGATGCCGCGCGACTTGTCGGTGGTCTTGGTGATCATCTGCTTGACTGGAACG
>Ga0210409_10006330_pt1 | contig 12338 bp, 16 predicted proteins | sample IncBWH17MmetaG_FD_161649 | JGI IMG/M metagenome (GOLD analysis project Ga0210409, IMG submission 161649) | Forest soil microbial communities from Barre Woods Harvard Forest LTER site, Petersham, Massachusetts, United States - Inc-BW-H-17-M | ecosystem: Environmental > Terrestrial > Soil >...
AACTTTGTAGTGTTCGGCGATCGCCCCGTGGACACTGTAAATCACCGGCTGGGATTCGCCTGGCAGATGCGCGATGCGAAGGGGGCCCTGCCGGCGCTCGATACGCGATTTTGAAACATAAACGACATCACCCATGATTTTCTCCTTCCAGCAGAATCGATTCGATCCAACTCCGAATGATCAGTTGTGCCGGATAGCGTTCGGAGACCGTTTGAGGTCGAGGGGGAGTATTTGCAATTGCCAACTCACCGGCACCGACGTAGGCGGATAGCAGATCGTCTCGTCACAGGCCTGATATTTTAGCTCTCCGGTAATGGAAATTGTTTTCTGAGCTGAAACGAGCGAGCGGACTACATCCCCAGTCTTGGAAGGAGTCACAATAACATCCTGGACGATGCGGAACTTACCCTCAAAAACCGGTACATGCTCCTGGATCGCTTCCAAATAGAGGATTCTGGAGTTCGGGTAAGTTACCTGAGAGAGTTCGATTCCCGAGCGTGGCTGCAGTTCCAACTGAGTCGGCTTGTAGCCCTTTACCCCCGGAGAATAAACATGGACACCCGGCGGCAGCTCGATTTCAGCAGCCAGGGTGACGCGGCTGCCCGGCGCCACAGCGTGATCGGATTGTGTAAGAGTGAGCCGCAAATGAGGCGCTTCCACATTTTGGCTCACTTCCTCGGTCAGTTCCGGGAAAAGCTTCCCAATGATGTTGTTCGCCGTAAATCGGTCGGTGTACTTCGCTTCAAAGTATTTTTCGCGAATCACGCCGCTCTCGTCTATGTAGAAAAATCCGGGGTACGCCATCCCTTTTGTCATACCGTTCGCTTCTGTGTTAAGCACCTTGAAGCTTCGAATAATTTCGGACCCGGGATCAGCCAAAAGCGGAAAGTCTATGCCATGCCGCTCGGCGAAATCTTTCAGGATAGCTGGACTATCATAGCTGATTGCCGCCAGCTTAAGTCCTTGCGCCTCAAATCTCTTCTTAGCCGCTTGCAGCTGCACGAGCTGCGCCTTGCAGAAGGGTCACCAGTCGGCGGAGCGGAAGAACAGGATGATGGTGCCCTTCGGTCCTTTGAGCGTCTCGTTGGTGTGTTGATGGCCGAACTGATCCGGTAGCGCAAAAGTCGGCGCCTCCTGACCGATCTCGAGGCCGACCGACGGAGCCAAGGCTTGCTTCGTAGAAGCGTTATCCTGACCGCTCGCAACAGCGGACAATCCAGTCAAGAAAAGAACGGCAATCCCAATTTTCATCTTTGCTCCGGACCTGTTTGCCCTACGCGTTTATCGTTTTGGTAAACCTGAAAGTTTCTTCCTCTGCCACCAGGAAAATCGGCGTCCCGCCGGAGGAAATCTTCACCGCGTGAGCCAGCGCCTCCTTGCCGCCTTCAGACGCCGCGCATGCTTCCAGCGCCTGCATCGACGGGAAATACACTTCCGCTATCCGGTAAAAGGGAGCAGGGCCTTGCGGTGAGCCAAGTATCTTGGTTGCGACCATCTTGGTCTTGCCGCCAAGTTTCGCGACGGCTAGCGGTACATGCTCTTCCTGATAGACCTTCTCGAAAGCATCGACATCTTTTGGGCGCGGATAGATCACTACAAGCTTCACGTCGGCCATTCTGTGCTCCTAGCAAAACAGGATTTGTGATATGCCAAACTGTGTTTCGACATCTCTCCATACCTGGGCTGACCACCCTCACACGGAGATCGGAGGCCGTTCCCTCGTCGACTTCGAAGAATCCCAACTCAGTCTGATTGCTAAATAGAGGAAAGGTTTCACGCTAAATCAAAATCATAGGCGTCCCTCCCTTTATCGCTTTCAAACGCCCACCCCTTCTATTACAGCTCCTCCACGCCGAATTCCGGAAACTTTTCGCCGAAAAGCCGATCTCACCGTTCGTTAGGTCTTCTAAGGGGGAACATTTTTCATGAGAACCTTGCCTGTGCGGACCAGCCTGATCCTGTGGGCTGGACTGCTTTTATTGGTGACTACAATCTTTGCAGGGCCCGCTCGAGGGCAGAACCAGGAGCTTACCTTTTCCCTCGGGGGCATTCCTGGTCAGACACGCAATTTCCAAGGGTCCGCCGGTACCGCACAAATTTCCGCGGATCGCAGCTTTGGAATTAACTACGGCCATCGTTTCCTGGATGCGAAGATCGCTGCTCTCTACGGCGAAATTGAATTCGTCGCGATTCCCAACCGAAGTGCGACCTCGGCGACCGCCATCGTGCCGCAGAGTTATGCATCGCTCTACCTCGCTCCTGGGTTACGCCTGAAGTTCTTTCCCTCTTCGCGGCTTTCACCGTGGGGCGCGGTTGGTGGAGGCTACGCCTTGTATGAGCAGTCCGCGAAGCTCTCCAATGGGCAAAACGAGACGGATAAGTTCCTGAACCGTGGCGTCTTCGATTACGGCGGTGGATTGGATTTCAGGCTGTTTCGTTTCATTGGCCTGCGGGCGGAGGTACGTGATTTCCTCTCTGGCAATCCCGACCTGAACGCAAAGTTGAATTCGAGCACCCAGCACAACATCGTGGCAAGCGGCGGCGTCATTTTGCGCTTCTGACAGCCCTCTTTATTGCCCGCAGGCTGAAACTGTTTGAAGAGTTCGGAATCCCATTGTCAGGCCGATTCACAGACGATTCGGGACAAATGGGGACAACCATCAAGGGAAGCTCTGAACTTTCTGTGAATAGGGGGAACCAATCGCTCGGATTCAAGCAGGGAATCTCAAAGCGGAGCAGATGTGGCTTGATCTTGTTCGGGACATGCCCCATGCCCTTCCTCAGGTTGGAGATCACGGACTGGATTATACGCACACCTGGGGAAGAACCTATTGGGGAGGAGCGCTGTTTTGCCTCCTGGCTGACGTTGAGATTCGCCGCCAGACAAATAATGGGAAGGGGTTGGAGCACGCCCTGCGCGGCATTCTCGACGCCGGCGGTGACATCCGGCGGGAATGGAACCTTGAGGATGCGTTAAGAATCGGCGACCGCTCGGTTGGGGTGAATGTTCTCGAACCGCTTTATGAACGAATGAAAGACAAGCCAGTGGCCGTAGATCTGAATAGCCTGTGGACGCAGCTTGGTGTTCAATCGGATGGAACCAGCGTGCACTTCGACGATAACGCCACACTCGCTGCGGTTCGTCGTGCCATCACGACGAGAGAATCTACGGCGACACAGGATCCCACTTTCTTCAAGCTCCTCGCAGTATTTGTTGGCCGGGCCGTGGGTCTCCGTGGTTGGCCCGCCCGGCTGAACCGCAACTCAGGGTAATATCTCTGCGTGATGATGAAAGAAGAACCAGGAGCCCATCGGAAACAAATGCGCGTGGCCATCGCCCAATCCGCTCCTGTTTATCTGGACATTCAGGCCAGCCTCGCAAAGGCTCTCGATCTCATCCAGCAGGCGGCAAAGCGAGATGCACAGCTCGTTGCGTTCGGCGAAACCTGGCTGCCTGGCTACCCCGCGTGGCTCGATGTCTGTCCGGGCGCGTCGCTCTGGGAAAACCCTTCTACGAAAGAGGTCTTCGCCAGGCTCCGGGCCAACAGCATCGTCGTTCCCGGTGAAGAGGTGCAGGCGCTGTGCGAAGCGGCGCGGGATCTCAAAATTGCGATTGCGATCGGAGTTAATGAGCGCGTGGATTCCGGTCCTGGAAACGGGACACTCTACAATTCGCTTCTCACTATTTCCGAGGATGGACAGCTCAGAAATCACCATAGGAAGCTCGTCCCGACCTACACGGAACGCCTCGTGTGGGGAAACGGAGATGGCCGCGGGCTGGAAGCAGCGCTTACATCGGCGGGGCGTGTGGGTGGATTGATCTGCTGGGAGCATTGGATGCCGCTCGCACGCATGGCCATGCACAATTCCGGCGAACACATCCATGTCGCAGTGTGGCCAACGGTCCACGAGTTACATCAATTAGCCAGCAGACACTACGCCTTCGAAGGCCGATGTTTCGTTCTGGCGGTTGGTCTGATGATGCCTGCTGAAGATTTGCCTCGCGAACTTCGTGATGGAGCCGCATTGCCACCCCGTAACACCCAGTGGGTCGAGCGCGGAGGTAGCGCGATTATTGGTCCGGATTCTCGGTATGTTCTTGATCCAGTGTTTGACCGGGAAGAACTCCTCGTTTCGGATTTGGATCTGACTCAAATTGACCGGGAATTGATGACCTTCGATGTCTCAGGTCACTATGCGCGTCCTGATCTCTTTCGATTTGAGAAGAAAGACATTCATGCAAAGTTGACCGATGATTGAGAAGCATTCTTATTCAGCCAGGTTGTTTCTGATCCAAACCGCTACCTCGTTAAACTCCGAATACGGCACTATCCTGCAGTTCGGATGGATGATACCCGTGATCAGAAGAGATATTTTCCTTTCGACCTCGCGTCGATAAAATAAGACGACCTTCTTTGTGGTCGCCCCCAGAAGGTACCCTGTCTCAAAGCCCAAGCCAAACGACGAACCGGAAACTTCAGCAATAAACATATCGCACTGCTCAAGCCACTTCATGTCCCGTAGATATACTTCTTTGGGCGTGATACTCCGGTCCGCTTCCCAAGCGTTGTCCTCGACCAGATGCCGTGTCAGTACTTCGTGGCGCATCTCCTCAAGGATTCCCACAATTTTCCTGGCCACCATCACGGCCGAGCGATCTCCCGCTACGGTAAATCCAAAATAGATTTTCATGCCGGTGGAATTATCCTCGCTAAATTGTGCTGCGCGATTTCCATAGTGGCGTATGCCTTTGCTGCAAGCTCGGACGATTGTTTTTTCATTCTCTCCCAGCGGGATCCCCTCAATGGCTAACTCTGTTCTGGAGTTTGGGTCTCGTGCTTCCTACTTCAGTGCTGCGCATCGGATTGTCCACGCACTAGCATACCTCAGCGACGACGCAACTATCGGGCAGTGAGTCGACCCGGGATGCGACTTTCACATTCATGCTGAGGTTGCGGTATCACCGTTCGCAAATTTGAGGAGGTTTAGGAGGGGTTTGATCGTTAGACCCTGGACCAGGATTGAGAAGATGACGACGCCGAACGTCAAGTTCAAGATTTGCTCGCGATAGGGAGACGTGCTGGGTAGGCTCAGAGCGAGGGCTAGTGCCAAAGCTCCGCGAAGTCCGCCCCAGACGGCTACATGCTGCCAACGAATCGGAATCTTCTCCGAGAAGCGATTGCTCAGAGGAACGAGCAGATAGACGGACAGCACGCGCCCCAGAAGTACGGCTGCGATGGCCAAGAGTACAGGGATCCAATTCTGCAGGAGTTCACGAACATGGATCTCCAAGCCGATCAAAAGAAAGACGAGAGAATTCATCACGAACGAAATGTACTCCCAGAACGCCTGCATTGCGGTCCGCGTACGAACGCTCATTCCTGCTTTCGCGCCAAAATTGCCGAGCATCAGCCCTGCGGATGCGGTCGCGATCACGCCTGACAAGTGCAAATGAAACGCGAGCAGATAGCTGCCATAAGCAAGAATGGTTGTCAGAGTAATTTCAATCTGGGGATCGTCCAGCGCTCCCGTAATGTGGCTCGCCAAGAAACCCAAGGCGGCACCTAGAAGCGCTCCGCCGGCAACGGCTAGAAAATACTGTACGACACCATTCGGCACGCTCAATTTCTCGGCAGCAACAGCTCCAAAGAAGATTCCAAAGAGAACGACCGCTGTTCCGTCGTTCAGAAGGCTCTCTCCCTCCATGATGAGGGACAGCCGCTTGTTTACGCTGAGATCCTTGAAAATGGCCAGCACAGAAATGGGGTCTGTGGCGGAGATGATGGACCCGAAGAGAAGCGCAACAAGAACGGGCAGGCCGATCAACCAATGCACGAGGTATCCGGTCACAAGGGCAGCGAGTAGCACACCTGGGTTTGCGAGCAGCAACAAAGGTGCGGAATTCCGAAGCAGCTCCCGCACGTCAAGCTTCACGCTGCCTTCGAACACAAGCGCAGGGAGAAACAGTATCAATATCACATCAGGCGTCAGCCAATCGGGGCGGTTACCGGGCTGCAGTGGTGACAAGATTGGAAGGTGAATGAGGCCCAGGAGCAACCCGCCCAATACAAGGGAGACCGTGTAGGGAATACGCAGACGCTTCGCCAGTATCGCGATCATCGCGGCGGCGATGAGCAGCCAAACCAAGAATTCTATGCCGGAGGTTGGCGTCATTTCAGAAGCGCACCACTTTCTAATTGCTGGATTTCTTAGCGAACTCTTCGCGCATTCCTGCTCCCAAAAGCAGTTCTGACGTCTAGACGCAATAGGTAGACGAGCAGAGCGCCGGCAACTACGAAGCCGACGGTGCCTCTCACAACATCACCCATGAAGAGACTCACTAGATCTCCCAAGGCCTGGGTTGCGATTATGGCCACTGCTAGTCGCCACCCCCAAAGACGGCGTTTGAACCAGCCTGTTCCCGCTGCGAATAGAGCGCTGCCCAGAACGAGAAAAGGGATCCCAATGGCTGTGCCACGAGGCGAGAGCTCATTGTAGGCGCGCTGGTTCAGCGCCCACATGCGGTCTAACGAAGTGCCTCGCCAAAGCAAGGTAATCCCCGCGAAGGAGGCCATGACGAATCCGAAGAACAGGAAGACGCCAACAGCTCTGAATCCGCGTGGCAACTGGGTTCCTCGTGTCATTTCCTGCAGGTATTTGCGGTCCGCATAGCCCACTATAAATCTCTGGCGGGAGTCCCGGAAGAACTTTCGGCTTGTTTCACTGGGGGTGTGTGAGCCAGTCCAAAGATGGAGCGGCGAAGGAAACCAGCAATCATCACGACGAATGTAGAGAATTCTGCAGCGCGAACGCGGCGGTGCAAGATCCACATTGGTGTTAATAGAGAGGAACTTGTCACGGTCGGAGTGGAGGACAGAAGAGAGAAGAAGCCATTGACTCTGGACTATACTCCAGGGTGTAGCTTCTAGGAAGGAGCCAAGGCAATGCAAATCGGCATCGTCGCAAAAAAGGCTGGGCTGAGCATTGATGCGATTCGTTTCTATGAGCGCAACGCGTTGCTGCCCCGAGCCGCCCGGACGCAGGGAGGCTTTCGCCAGTACGGCGAACGTGACATCGAAACGCTGGCTTTTATCCGCCGCGTACAACGATTGGGATTCAAACTGAGCGAAATCCGGGGACTCCTGAGTCTGCGGGGAAACCGGATGCAGCCATGTGTGCCGGTACGGCGCAAATTGCAGGAAAAGCTGGCTGACGTGCGGCAGAAGCTTGCCCACCTTCAGAAGCTTGAAGGTGAGCTGCAGCTAGCCTTGCGGAGTTGCGACAGGGAACTCCGTAAGCGCCCCGCGCACTGCCCAATATTAGGAGACAAGATCAAGGCGGGTAGTCACAAATGAAGTTTGGAACGGTCGAAAACTCACGCGAGCGGACGGGATCTGGCGCGCTGTTTGTTGGAGGCCTCGCCGCCATCCTCGCTTCGACGTGCTGCCTTGGGCCTCTCATCCTGGTCGCGTTGGGCTTGAGCGGTGCCTGGATAGGAAATCTCACGAGGCTCGAACCGTACCGTCCTGTTTTCATCGCTGGTGTTCTTATAGCTCTGTTCTTTGCCGGACGGCACATCTTTCGACCAGCCCAAACTTGCAGCCCGGGCGAGGTCTGTGCAATCCCGGGGACTCGTCGTATCTACAAGATCCTCTTCGTAGCAGTTTGCGTACTCGTTGTGATTGCGCTGGCGTTTCCGTATGTAGTTAAGCTTTTTTATTAAGTCTCGAAAGGAGAGTTATGAAGAGCCTGAAAAACTCGATTGCCGCAGTTGTTGCCATGATTGCTTTGACCGCTCCAGCTTGGGCGTCACCCAAGACGGTGACCTTGAATGTCTCGGGCATGACCTGCGCGGCCTGTCCGATAACGGTAAAGAAGGCCCTCGAAAAGGTTTCGGGAGTTTCGAAAATCGACTTGCAGTACGAAAAGAGACAGATTGTGGTGACTTTCGACGATACAAAAACGAACGTCGACGCACTTGTGAAAGCCGCAACCAATGCGGGTTACCCCTCGCAGCCTGAAAAGAACGCTAAGTAGTCAGAACTCGTCGCTCCTGGGCTGATGCCTAGGTTGCGAGAGGGATAGAGGAGTTCTCATGTCAGATTGCTGTTCAGTGAAAGATTGCCCAGTATCGCCGCCAGTGGCGGCCTGCCCTATGAACGGGACACGTTCCAAACAAGTGGACAGGCTTACTGTTGCAAGTCTGGTTCGCCAGCTTCCCCTGGAAATGCCAAGAACTCAGTACTACTTCTGCGAAACACGGGACTGCGACATAGTATATTTCGCCTTCGACTCGCGAGCGCCAATCTTCCGTCGCGGAGATTTGCTGATACGCGTTGGCGCCAAAGAGGAGTCAGACCCAATTCCGGTTTGCTATTGCTTTGGCTTCACGCGGAAGGATATTGAGGACGAAATCGCCGAAACGGGCCGCCCCACGGTGGCGGACCGGATTTCGGCGGAGGTAACGGCAGGCAGATGCGCGTGTGAAGTGAAAAATCCGTCCGGGAAGTGCTGCCTGGGCAACGTGACGCGAGTAATTCAAGACCGCCTGCGAAATCGATCAGTCGGCGCGACCAAGGTCGCAACGTAGTTGCTTCGGAGGTAGGGAATACAAAATGGCTACACCTTCAAAACTAAATCTCGACGAATTAGCAGCCAGCATCGTCAGATGCTTTCCCAGTCTCAACTCAATCGAGCAACGGTTGTCCTTAGATCTGTACCGCCTGTAGGCTGAGGGGCAGCCGGTTTCACGCACGGCGCTAGCGAAGCGGCTCGAGATTTCCCTCGAGACAGTGAACCGTATTCTGGACGGCTGGCCCGGTGTTTTCTCTGACGCGGAGCAACGGATTGTTGGCTACTGGGGTCTCCCGTCAACTTCGAATAGAAATTAAAGAGCGGCGTTTGGTAGCGATCGAACAACACGCCAAGAGTTTCGTCCGCGCCATCGCGCACTTGGAGCATCAAATCCTCGTCTGGAGCCAGAGTCATCGCCGAATTATGGTCCTAAACGACGGCACTTGCCCTCACAAAGAGTGAATACTGTGGATAGTGGAAAAGGTTCCATGCACTGGCCGGCGCGAAGACAAGGCCTAGTGGCGAGTAGGCCTTTCGCTCCCGTGAAAGGTCAGCTCTCCCGGTGAAGCGTTGTTGAATCAACGCATTGAATGGTGTTGCATCGACCGGTTGAGCCGGCTGCGGTAACCCGACAAGTGAAGTAATAGTACGGTATCGCGGCCGCATGGATGTCGGCTGGGTGTTCTCGCTTTGCCGTGCTATAAATTTCGCATGCCCGAAATCATCGAACGCTGGCTGCTTTTCAAGTACGTCGATGGTCAGGCCACGCCGCAGTCGAAGCCTTTCAAGACGAAAGAACAAGCAGAATGGGCGCGATTGAAACTCCCAGAGCGGGAGCGGCGGTCGGTTGCGGTGGGTGTGATTCGAATCGTGAAGTAAGAGCAGCGAGGCTGGTTGCTTCTACGGCGCTCTGGGGATAAGGAATTTTACAGGAGTCGGCCGAAGTTGGCGCAAGTCAAAATCGCACATCAGCCCGCAGTGGTCGCAGCGCCGACTGGTCGTTCCTTCGGGGAGCTTTTCTTCAGCGCTCACTCCTTGTGCATCCAGTGTGTATCTAACGTCTCGATATCCGACCATTCCACTGCAACTCTTGCATCTTGCAGCCCAATACATCTTGTCGGTCATCTCAAGCCTCGCAGCCGGGGAGACAAGCGGGGCAGGACAAGGATTATGTTTGGCCCTAGACCGGGATGAGAATGCCCCACGAGTCTGGTCGGTGGTGGTGAATCACTGGGTCAACCGGAGTCTGTGCTTTTAACGTGTACCTGTACAGGGATTTCGAGAAGGTGTCGAGTGGATTGCGGTCGGATTTCGAATCGGTCAGAGGTTGGGACGCTCCACTGTGAGGAGCGCCCCAATTCATACGTCCAAAGTACACACTAAGCGCAGTATACAACCGCGAAATCTGACTGACAATCGTGAAGAGTTAATTGCGTTTTTCTGGTCGATAATCCTTGCAATCGCAGCCCGGATGGTTACAGGGATAAGTGATTCGCTCGGCGGTGCGTTTGACTCCGTGGATGGCAAGGCCATGCGAACAGCGGCAGGGTTTCTTAGGGCGGCGGGGAGCGGAGAAGAAAGGGACGCCCCTCGGAGGAAGAGCGTCCTGGTCAAGTGCATTTGTGGATTTAGCTAACGGCGATTGTACGTTTGTCGCAAAGGGGACGCCATCAGGTGTTTACCTCAGTTTTGGCCAGTACCGGAACCACTAAGGTCTTCACTGGATTGCTACAGGCCCCGACCAATGGTATCCACGTAAGACCCGGCGTAGCTGAAGAGGTTTCCAAGGGACGGCGAAGGGATCGATTTCCGTAACATACGAGAATCATCCGCGAGCTAAACATAATGTCTCCCGCAAACGAGACCTGGGTCATGCGTCAGGACAACACGCTCACCGGCAGAACGGAAAAGCGGCTTCCTATCATCGTTGTAGTATCCCTTGCGAAGTTAAACCGCACGACCACCGATGGAGCAGAGTGGACCTACACCGATAACATCAGTGCACACGGTGCTCGCGTATTCTCCAAACACGTCTGGCAGCCCGGCGACGAGATAACGCTCACTCCCTTTAAAGAAGAAATGACGAGCGGAAACGTTGTCTATTGTCAAAAGATACCGGGTGATTGTTATTGGGTCGGAGTGAAGCTTAAAGAACATCCGACCACATGGAGGGCTGTTAGGAGGTATGACGGCATACAAATGAGCGCCATGGTGGAATCAAAGCCCGGCTAAGTAAACGAAATATTTCCACCCACTAAGCGCCGGTAGCCATGCCGGGCTTTCTCTTTAAAGATTTTTGTTGCCCTCAACGTTGGTTGGTGCAAGCATGGCGCTCCACGGGAATGCGTCGCCTCCCGAGTTGATGCACTCTCGCTACCCCTAATAAGCCCGGTGCATAAGCCGGGCTTTTTCTTTACCCGGTGGCAAATACTACAGTAAAAACCTGATTGCTCTCTTTCAAGACCACACCATTATCCTGGGGAGATGTTGCAGAGAGCGGAAGGATATCTCTCTAACGGGCGGCCGAATCAGGGATTGGGCCGATCCCTTTATAAATCCTGAATTCTCTTTGACTTCCCTGTGGTGCTCTTGTGGCCAGGATTGACGCCCACAATCGAAAGTTGCAGGATGAAGCTGGAGGTCGGTCATGTCACAAGTACAAATGAAACTGTCCTTCATCCCCATGACTATTTCCTGCGATCACTGCCTGCAAGAACAGATCGTGCACATGCAAGCTAAGACCGGATTCTGGCAAATGGCGCCTCAATCGGTTAAGTGTCTAAGGTGCCAGAAGGATTTTGACGTGATGATTCCCGACGCCATCATTGCCGGGCCGTTTCTTCCAACTAAAATCTCATCGGCGAAATCAACGTGAACTACGGACAGGGCTGCCGTGCTATAGTCAGACAACTCCAAATCTCGAATGGTTGGAAGCCCGGTGCAAGCTGGGCTTTTTATTTTGATACGCCTACTCTTTCCCTACGCAGGAATGCCAGGCTTCGTCCTCAGCATGGGCATCGCAGAACCACCTCTTGCAGGTCGGGCAATGCACTGTTGCGGGATAATTACATGGCTCATCGTTGGGTGACACGCCTTGGCACAAGCGCCCGAGGTCTGGGCCTTCCGATTCATCCAATTCTCCAAGCATCGGCACACTTGAAACAGCATTAACCAAGACATCTCGCGCCGCGGAGGATGCGAAACTCTCGCGTCTTTCGTCCTTCCCAGTTCGTAAGTCAGAAGCTCCGTGACCTTTCAGCCGGAATGCTTCTTCTCCATTACAGCTACCGAGAGGCTCGCGTCATTGCGCCCGCTGATTTTCGACACGAAGCGGCAGAGTTCGCAGTTGTCTTTGTGCTTTTCCAGTCGCGAGTATGCCTTGGCATAGTCCGCTTGCAAGCGCATCAGTTCATCGCCCGCTTCCTTACTTGTCACGCTGGAGTTCGAGATCTCTTCGCGGAGGTTTCTCCAAGCATTCAGCGACTGCCACAATCGCACAAGAGCCTTTCATAGTTCGAGCAAAACGCCGTTTTGTAGGAATGTTCAACTCCCATGTGGCCCTCTCCGACCCTTTTTAGGAGCAACTCGAACACCAAAGCCGCTAAGTCGCAAGCATGGAGGAACTTGTTACTGGAATGGTTTTTCTGCAGTGCAGTCCCAGTACGACACTTCGCTTCGGTATTTCGTTTGGTTCTGTAATTCTTACTGGAGAAGTGCCGTCTAGTACTCGCGTCAAATCAGCAGTCGTCCGAAGTGGCTGGGTC
>Ga0210409_10006331_pt1 | contig 12338 bp, 11 predicted proteins | sample IncBWH17MmetaG_FD_161649 | JGI IMG/M metagenome (GOLD analysis project Ga0210409, IMG submission 161649) | Forest soil microbial communities from Barre Woods Harvard Forest LTER site, Petersham, Massachusetts, United States - Inc-BW-H-17-M | ecosystem: Environmental > Terrestrial > Soil >...
AACCGTGTTTACCAGGAGTCTCTGGGTCAGGGCTAGGGGAGCGGCGGTGCCTCCCGCGAACATTTTGTAGTCTGCGTCGCATTGAGGCGATAGGAGAGCCAGGCACGTTGCGCTTTTTTGAGCAGCGCGGCTTGCTCTGGCTTGAGCTTCTTCAGAGACTCCTGGTAAACACGGTTGAGTTCCGCGTCGGACTTTTTCGACTGATTATCCACACAGTCTTGCATGTCTTTGGTGGAAACCGCGTCTTTGCATTGCGCGGTGAGCAGGCTTGGAACGAAGAGGAGAAGCAGCAGGACAAGATATTTCATGGACGCTCCTCAGTACGCCGCGAATCAGCTCTCCTGGCGCGTGACGGCGATTCCCGCTTGTCCCAGGACGTGGGCAATCTGTGTTTCGCGGAGGCGGGAGGCATCATATTCAAAAGAGATCTGATTTTTCTGTTCATCCACGTGCACGCTGCGCAGGCCATAGGTGTTCGCAAATTCGCCAAGCCGCTCCAACTGCTCATGGCTGAGCGGGGTATGCAGGTTATAGGTGATTTCGAGAAGTGTCATGCAGGGGATTATAGCAGCGAAGGGCCGCTGCCGGAGAGCTATAGGCGAATGTAACGGTGCAGCATCTAAAATGGTAGTCTGGCACACAAAAGGATTGTGAATGTCGACACCAACGATGCCGGGATTGCCGATTTTGCCAGCCGCGCCTAGAGAGAAGGATCCCGTGTGCGGGATGATGGTGGACCCGCAGAAAGCGGCGGGAAAGGCCGAGCACAACGGAAAAACCTATTACTTTTGTTCGGCGCGATGCGCGGAGCGTTTTCGGAATGAGCCGCAGAAGTTTCTGGCAGCTCCGGGGACGGTGGGAATGGAGCACCGGGCCGCGCCTGCTGCAGCGCCTGCCGTGGCCACGAATGTCCGCTACACATGCCCGATGCATCCGGAAATTGTGCAGATTGGCCCGGGAACGTGCCCGAAATGCGGGATGGCGCTGGAGCCCATGGACATTGTCGCCGAGGAACAAGCGGATCCGGAATACGAGTCGATGCGCAAGCGGGTTTGCGTGAGCGTGGCGTTTTCGTTGCCATTGCTGGTGCTGTCGATGTTTGGGGAAATGCTGGGGCTGCGCCTGCAGTCGGGCACAAAAAACGCGATTGAATTGTTGCTGGCCACGCCGGTGGTGCTGTGGTGCGGCTGGCCGTTCTTCCAGCGATTCTGGGCTTCGCTGGTGAATCGCAGTCCGAATATGTTCACGCTGATTGGACTGGGCACGGGCGCGGCGTATCTTTACAGCGTGGCGGCGACACTTTTTCCTCAGTTTTTTCCTGCGTCGTTCCGCGACATGCATGGCGGCGTCGCGGTTTATTTCGAAGCGGCAGCGGTGATCATTACGTTGGTGCTTCTGGGACAAGTGCTGGAGCTGCGAGCCCGACAGCGTACCAGCGGTGCGATTCGCGAGTTGCTGCACCTGGCGCCACAAATTGCGCACCTGGTTTCCGGTGGCAATGAGCGAGACGTGCCGCTGGAGCACGTGAAGTCGGGCGACGCATTGCGTGTGCGGCCGGGCGAACGCGTTCCAGTGGACGGTGTAGTGCGCGAAGGCGCGAGCGCGGTGGATGAATCGATGGTAACGGGCGAGCCGCTGCCGGTGGAAAAATCGGCCGGAGATAAAGTCACCGGAGGGACGTTGAACGCCAGCGGCAGCTTCGTGATGGTGGCGGAGCGCGTGGGAAGCGACACACTGCTGGCGCGGATCGTGAAGTTGGTGAGCGAAGCGCAACGAAGCCACGCACCGATGCAAAGGCTCGCCGACAAGGTGGCGGGATATTTTGTGCCGGGTGTGGTGGCGGCCGCGATTCTGGCATTTGTGGGCTGGGCGATTTGGGGGCCGGAGCCGCGCATGGCGCACGCGCTGCTGGCGGCCGTGGCGGTACTGATCATCGCCTGTCCGTGCGCGCTGGGCTTGGCGACGCCAATGTCCATCATGGTGGCAGTTGGCCGCGGGGCGTCGGTGGGCGTGCTGGTGCGCAACGCGGAAGCGCTGGAGACTTTGGCGCGCGTGGACACCCTGGTGATTGACAAGACCGGAACGTTGACGGCAGGGAAGCCGCACCTGACCAGCATCCGTGTTGTCGAGGGAACCAAGTTAGCGGAGAACGCGCTATTGTCGCTGGCGGCGAGCGTTGAACGAGCCAGCGAACATCCGCTGGCGCGCGCGATCGTGCGAGCCGCGGAAGAACGCAAGCTGCCACTTGCGCCGGTAACGGAGTTTCAGGCCAGCCCCGGTGGCGGCGTGAGTGGACGCGTCCTTGGCAAGCAGGTTTTTGCAGGAACGGCGAGATTTCTTGGTCAACAAGGGATTGTTCTGGACGCCGGGGGCGATTCTGACGCTGCGGAATCCACCTCGACAGCAATCAACGTGGCGGTGGACGGGCAATTGATAGGCGTGCTCTTGCTTTCGGACGAAATTAAGGCCTCGACGCCAGAAGCGATTCGCGCATTGCGGGAGGAAGGCCTGCGCGTGGTGATGCTGACGGGCGACCGGCGCGAAGCCGCGCAGAAGGTTGCTGCGCAACTGGGAATCGACGAGTTTGAGGCCGGGGTTTTGCCCGAGCAAAAGACCGACGTCATCAATAGGTTGAAGGCGCGCGGACGAATCGTGGCTATGGCCGGAGACGGGATAAACGACGCCCCGGCGCTTGCCGCGGCGCATGTAGGAATTGCCATGGGTACCGGGACCGACGTGGCTATCGAGAGCGCGGGAATCACGTTGGTCAAGGGAGACCTGCGAGGGATTGTGAGGGCTCGGAAACTTTCGCGTGCCACGTTGCGCAATATCAAGCAAAACCTCGGCTTTGCGTTCCTGTACAACGCGCTGGGAATCCCGATCGCTGCCGGAGTGTTTTACCCGTTCTTTGGATGGCTGCTGAGCCCGATGATTGCCAGCGCGGCGATGAGCTTCAGTTCTGTGTCTGTCATCACCAACGCCCTGCGGCTGCGTCGCTCCCCTCGGTGACCCCGCCCGTGGGACCTAGCTGACCAACCGGCCTATCATTTCGTCTATAGCAGCAGGTGGGGAACATTCCTGGTGCCCGCGCCGTATCTACCAGTGGAAGCCCACAATCCCGGGTGCGAGGGTCGGCTATGGCAAGCAATGGCAATGGTTTAACCAACGGCAAGAATGGCAAAAACGGCAAGAAGCGCCGCCGCAGAATCATTATCGGTTCCATCGTACTGCTCATCTTGATTGGCGGAGGCTACGGCGTGTACGCGGCCTTGCGCCCCACGCACGAAATTGATCTGTCGAAGATCGCGTCGGTGGAACGCGGCGACCTGGCCAAAGTGGTGGTTGCGACCGGAAAGATTCAGCCGCTGTCGAAGGTGGAAGTGAAGTCGAAGGCGAGCGGTATCGTGAAACAGCTGTTTGTTGATTACGGCGACAAAGTGAAGCAGGGGCAGGTGCTGGCCGAACTCGACAAGGTGCAACTGGAAGCCAGCGTGCGAGCTTCGCAGGCAAATTACCAGGCGGCCCAAGCGGCCCGGGATTCCGCGATGGCCACGCTGGAACGCAACAAAGTTGACGCCGAGGGGCCGGATGTTCCGTACCTGAAATTGAACATGGAACGCGCGCAGCAGATGTTCAAGGACGGGGTGATGTCCAAGAGCCTGGTGGAAGACGCGGAAAAGAATTATCAATTGGCGTTGAACAAGCAGGTGAGCGCGCAGAGGACCCTGGTTGTTTCACGCGCGGAAATCGCCAAGGCGGAAGCGCAGGTAGCGCAGGCGAAGGCGGCGCTGGAAAATGCGGAAGAGGATTTGCGGAACTCGACGATCGTCAGCCCGATCGATGGGCTAGTGCTGTCGCGCGACGTGAACGTAGGCGATGCGGTCAGCTCCATCCTGGTGCTGGGCTCGCAGGCCACGCTGATTTTCACGCTGGGAGACATCAGCGAGGTGTACGTGCAGGGCAAAGTCGATGAAGCGGATATCGGCAAGGTATTTTTCGACCAGCCGGCGCGCATCGTGGTGGAATCGTTCAAAGACAAGAAATACACGGGCAAGGTGACGAAGATTTCTCCGCTGGGCAAGGAGAAGGACAACGTCACCACGTTTGAAGTGCGTGTTTCGATCTCCAATCCTACGGGCGAGCTGAAGGCCAACATGAGCGCGAACGCGGAAGTGGTGCTGGAAGAAAAGAAAAACGTGCTGATGGTGCCGGAAGCTTCGCTGATTTATGACAAGGACCGCAAAGCTTCGGTGGAACTGCCCGACCCGAAAGCCGCGAATGGGCGCAAGAAGGTGGATGTGAAGCTGGGCATCTCCAACGGCGTGAAAACGGAAATCGTTTCTGGGCTGACCGAAAAGCAGCAGGTAGTTCTCCAATAGCGAGGGACGCGCATGACTTTTCGTGACCTCTTGCGGGACACGTTGGCGACGCTCTGGGCCCACAAGCGCCGGACATTGCTGACGATGTTCGGGATCGCCTGGGGGATCATTTCGATCACGCTGATGGTGGCGGCGGGAGAAGGTCTGGGGCGCGGAATTCAAAAACAACAGGAAAACTTCGGCAAGGACGTGATGATCGTGTTTGCCGGGCGCACCAGCATGCAGGCGGGCGGCACGCGATCAGGGCGCGTCATCCATTGGATGGAAGACGACTACAAGGAAGTGGCCAAGGAATCGCCTGCGTGCAAGTACGTGATGCCGGAGCTGGGCAACAACGTGAAAGTACACAGCGCGTACAACAGCGGCGACCTGGATACCGTCGGCTCCCTGCCGCCGTTTACGATTATCCGCAGCATTACCGTTGCCGAAGGACGCTTCTATAACGAACAAGACAATGACGAAGGGCGGCGCGTGGCGTTCATCGGGAGCGATACGAAGAAGCAACTGTTCGCGGAACACGAAGCCATGGGGCAGGTTATCGAGTTGAATGGCGTTCCTTATACGGTCATCGGGGTGATGAAGACGAAAGATCAGAACTCGAGCTACGACGGCGTGGACATTCGGAAGATTTTTATTCCGTTTGATTCCATGAAGCGCGATTTTCCGAACAAGCCTCCTGCCGTGGAACACAGCGTGGACCGGTTGCTGGTTGCGCCGTGGTCGCTGGAAACGCATCCGGCGTGCGTGCGCCAGATTCGGCGGGCCCTGGGGCGTTTGCATAATTTCGATCCGCGGGATGAGGAAGCGGCGAGCATTTGGGACACGGTGAAGAATGCCCAGGCCAACCGGATGATTTTCGTGGGCATGGAAGTGTTTATGGGCGCGGTAGGCGTGGCGACGATTTTTCTGGGCGGTCTGGGAGTGATGAACGTGATGCTGGTGAGCGTGCGGGAACGGACTCGCGAAATTGGCGTGCGCAAGGCACTGGGAGCGACGCGGCAATCGATTCTGCGGCAGTTTTTCCTGGAGACGGTGATTGTGGTGTTCATCAGCGGAGGAGCGGGACTGATCATTTCGTATGGATTTTGCGCGTTGGTGAACCTGCTGCCGAAGTTTCCGTATTTTGACGGCCTGGATGCGAGCTGGAAGCTGGCGGCACTGACGATCAGCTTACTGGGAATCATCGCAGCCCTTTCCGCACTGTATCCGGCGAATCGCGCCGCGTCGGTCGATCCGATTGAAGCGCTGCGCTTCGAGGCAGGCGGGTAATGTTCACGGAAGTGTTCAAAGAGGCTTGGGCGGCGCTGGGACGGAACCGGGTGCGCAGTTTGCTCACCATGACGGGAATCTCGTGGGGCATTGTGGCTGTGACACTGCTGTTGAGCTATGGGTCGGGATTTCGCGGCGTGTTGCTGTACACCTTCGAAGTTTTTGGCAAGGCCGCGGTGATTTGCTGGCCGGGAACCACGAGCGAACAAGCCGGCGGCGAACGGGCAGGTAAGGTGGTGCGCTTCGAGCAGGAAGATGCGGATTGGGTGAAGGCACAATCGCCGCTGATCAAGCGCGTGACGCTGGAGACCGTGAAATGGAAGGGGATTTCGCGCGAGGAGCGGCTGTCTTCTTCGGCAACCCGCGGTGTGTATCCGGAATACGGCGAGATGCGCAATGAAGTGCCGTCAGAGGGGCGGTGGATTACGGCAGAGGATGTGGCGGAGCGGCGCCGCGTGGTGTTCCTTGGCGCGCGGCTAAAGAAGAAACTATTCAGCGGAACGCCTGGCGTGGATGAGATCGTGCGAATCAACGGCGTGCGCTTCACGGTGATTGGCACCATGGATATGAAATTCTCCGACAGTTGCTATTTCAACTGCGATGATGAGTCCGCGTTCATTCCTTACACTACGGCGGCAGACATCTGGGATGCGCGCTATGCCAGCGTGATGATCTTTGAGCCGGTGGCTCCTGAATTTGAGGCGCAGGCGATGCAGCAGTTCCGAACTGCCGTGGCGAACCGGCAGCATTTTTCACCGAACGACAAACGCGCCATCACGATGTTTGGGCGTCAGGAATTCAAACCGATTTACGACGGCATAACGCTGGGAATCGAAGGGCTGCTGTTCCTGATCGGTGCGATGACGTTGGGGATTGGTGGCGTGGGCGTGATGAACATCATGCTGGTGTCGGTGGACGAACGGGTGCGCGAAATTGGGTTGCGGCGAGCGCTGGGCGCCCGGAAAAGGCACATCCGCTGGCAATTTTTGCTGGAGGCGCTGGTATTGACGCTAGCCGCGGGAGCAGTCGGAATGCTGTTTTCGTGGATTTTGACGTCGTCGATTGGGACGCTGCCGTTCCTGGGCCCGGCGTATGAAGATGACTCAGGAAAAGTGGATATCCACTTGAACTTGTCACTGATGACCATGGTGCTTTCCACGCTGATCCTGGTGGTTGTGGGAGTGATCAGTGGCTGGATACCGGCAATGCAAGCGGCGAAGCTGGATCCTGTAGAAGCGCTGCGCTACGAATAGCTTGCCAATTGCAGTAAACCTGCCTGCACACAACGGAACAGCAGGTCCCTCGCTTCGCTCGGGATGACGATTCTTCGTGTCAGCTGCTGAGAGTTGTTTGATGTCATCCATTTCGGTTCGGAACTTGTTGCCGCGAGGCCCTCAGCGCCTAAAGCCGGCTCGTAGGGCAAACACACACGGCACGACTGAAGTCGTGCCCTCCCGACTCACGGGATTTTCGCACAGATGCATATGGCCGGGCGTCGGCTGCCCTTGCGGCTTCGCGAATCGCGTAGCGTTCCCCTCGCAACAGATTACAGTGAAGAGGAGAGAGCGATGCGGCACTATACGGCCGGCTGGCACTGGCAATGGCTTTGAGACTGGTCGGGTACCTATTGATTTACCGGGCGCTGCAATTACGCTGCGGAGTAACGCACGACCAAAGTGATGCGGGCCATGCCCGGCGACGACATCCAGCGACAACCAGTCTTTAATGCTAACCGGGCCATCACGATTAGCGCGCGACCAGAGGAAATTTGGCCAGGGTTGGTGCAAATGGGCTCTCGGCGCGGCGGCTGGTATGGCTACCGACCGGATCGACAACGACGGCATTCCCAGCACTGTGAAGGTTCTCCCGGAGTGGCAGCATCTGCAGGTGGGCGACACCGTGCCGATATGACGGAACCTGGATTTCCCGGTGGTGGCGCTGGGGCTGTACCCTGTCGACCGAAGCCATACGCGGCTGGTTTGGCGCATCCACCGTGGGTCCATACAACTGGGGTATCCTTCTGCCGTCTGGATGGGCCAGCCTGCTATAGTTGTTGGGTTAGCTGTGGCACAAGAATTAGAGGATGGAAGAGTTGGAGAGAACGATGAATCGAGGCAGTGTAATCCGCGCGGCAATGTGGAGCGCGGCGGTCATGGCATTGTTGTTGGCAGGATACCTGGCGGAAGGGCATGCCATTTTGAAGGAAGCGTCGCCGGCGGCGGGCAGCACCGTGAACGGACCCGACGTGCCGATCATGTTGAAGTTCAATGTGCGGATCGATGCGACGCGCTCGAAACTGCAATTGATGACGCCGGATAACAAGATGGTGGACTTGAGCGTGGAAAAGCAGAGTTCGCCTGACACGCTGAACACCAAGGCCACCGGATTGAAGGCCGGAGAATACAGGATTGCGTGGCAGGTGCTGGCGCCCGACGGGCACATTACGCGCGGCCTGGTGCCCTTCAAAGTTGCGGGATCGTAGAGAGAAATAATGGTTCAGCTGATCGGCATATTCAGTTATTTGGTGGTGCTGCTACGAGCCGCGACGCTGTGCTTTCAGAGCCTAGCAGTCGGCGGGATTCTGTTTTTGCTGCTGGTAACGCGAAGCGAAGAATTGCGAACCGAAGAGTTGCTGCAGTCGGCGTGGAAGGTGATTCGCTGGAGCGGGCTAGGGCTGGCCATGGCACAGGTCCTGTTCGTGGTGAGCAACTCGATGGTGCTGACGTATTCCGCAGAAATTTCGCTAAGGGATGTGCTGGGGGCGAACTACGTGTTCGCGGGGCTGCTGGGCGTCGCTGCCGGAGTAGCGATTGCTTACTGGCCCGGGGAAATGCGGCGGAGCATGAATCCGCTGGTGCTGGTGCCTGCGGCAATGATGCTGGCGGCGACGGTAATGACCAGCCACTCGGCATCGCGAATGGAAGGTCGAGCGCTGCTCGTCAGCCTCACAACGCTGCATTACTTGACTACCGCGAGCTGGATTGGGGGCCTGCCGTTTCTGTTGCTGGCGATGAAACGAGTTTCGGATGTCGAGAAAAAGGCGCGCATCAGCCAGAATTTTTCGCGGCTGGCGCAGATCAGCGTGGTGCTGTTGTTCGCGGCAGGCCTGGCGATGAGCTGGGTGTACGTAGGTTCCTGGAACGCGGTTTACGGCACGGCGTACGGGATCATGGTGAGCACGAAAGTGGTGTTGTTCGGATGCTTGCTGCTGCTCGGCGCGGCGAACTACTACATTGTGAAGGGAATTGGCGAAGGGAACGGCGAGGGCGCGCGAAGCCTGGTGCGATTTGGCGAAGCGGAGGTGGGGATTGGGCTAGCGGTGATTTTGACCGCAACCTCGCTGACGTCACAGCCGCCCGGCGTCGACCTGACACAGGATCGTGTATCGTGGCAGGAGATTGCGGAGCGCTACTCTCCACGCCCGCCAAGACTTTCCAGCCCGGAGTGGAAAGAGCTGTCGGAGTCCACGCAGGAGACTTTGAAGAAGGCCGCGGCGGCGGGGCAAAGTGTTCCGGTGTCGTTCGTTCCGGGACAATTCGCGGCGGGCACAAACGGCCCCGCGGACCGCGCGTGGTCGGAGTACAACCACAACTGGGCGGGACTGATTGTGTTCCTTATGGGGATACTGGCGTTGCTTTCGCGCAGCCGGTATTTTGCGTGGGCGAAAATCTGGCCGCTGGCGTTTTTGGGGCTGGCTGTTTTCCTCTTTTTGCGAGCTGATCCGGAAAATTGGCCGTTGGGTCCGAACGGTTTCTGGGCGAGTTTTGGCGAGGCGGAGGTGTTGCAGCACCGGCTGGCGGTATTGCTGCTGATTGCGTTTGCCGCGTTTCAGTATTTAGTCGAGACCAAGAAACTGAAATCGCAAGGGGCGGCGCTGGTCTTTCCGGTTGTGTGCATTCTGGGCGGCATGGTGTTGCTGACGCACTCGCACTCGCTGGGAAATATCAAGGAAGAGTTGCTGGCGGAAATGAGTCACACGCCGCTGGCCGTGTTTGGGATTATGGCGGGGTGGTCGAGATGGCTCGAATTGCGGCTGCCGCCAGAGAGTGGCGCGAAGAAGTATCTGTCGTGGCTTTGGCCGGTGTGCTTCATCATGGTGGGATTGATTTTGATGAATTATCACGAGAGCTAGCCAGACGTTGCGGCCGGGGTTACGTTGCGTTGGCGGACGGCCTCAGAAGGCCGTCCCTACAAGGGCAAGAAAAGGCGCCCGCGTCCGCGGAGGCGATGCCTGCAAAGACGAAGAGTAAAGCGCCCGCCTCAGAAGGCGGCCGCTACACAGCGAAGCCAAGACAAACCCCAAGAACACAGACTGAAGTCTGCGCTACCAGACCCAACGGTTCCAGCGCAATTGTGTTTTGCTCGACGAGTTAGTTTTGGGCGAGGATGCTGTCGAAGTAGGCGGTCATTTCGGGGGAATCCCAATCTTGCGGACCAATAATCTTGCGGACAATTTTTCCCTTACGATCGATGACGTAGGTTTCCGGGTACATGGATGAGCCGTAGCTTAGCGCGATGGGAGAGCGATGGTCTTCGTTCGTGCCGGGGTCGCGATACGTCGGGAAATTCACTCCATGATCCTTCAGAAAACTTTCGTATTTCGCCGGATCGTCGTCTGCAGCGATACCAAGAACTACCCCGTGTCGGGAGGTAATGCGCTGGTGGAGCGCGATCAAACTGGGAACTTCGGAGACGCAGGGACCGCACCAGCTTCCCCAAAAATTCAACACAACTACCTTGCCGCGGAAGTCGGTGAGGTGTGCAGGCTTGCCATCGAGCTGCATGGCGAAGTCCTCCGCGGACTTGCCGGCGATGGAGGATTCGCCCTGACGATAATGCGGGAGGGAGAAAAACGCGAGGATCGCAAAGGCAAAACCCATGCTGCCCCAGGCGAAGAATTTGCGGAGGAAGGGATTCATATGAGGCTATAATAGCGCACACCAGCGACAGCGAGAAGTCTGCACGCGCGTCCATCCGCGATGACTCCCCTCCCACAAAACTTTCCGAGCATTTCTGTGGTTGTACCGGCGCGCAACGAAGAAGAGGTAATCGCCGCGTGCGTGGAATCGCTGGTTCAGCAGGAAGAAATTGCGGAAATTGTGGTGGTCAACGACCAGTCGACGGACAGGACCGCGGAAATTGTGCGCCGCCTGGCGACGGGGCATCCTCGCGTGAAGATGATTAACGTAGCGGAATTGCCGGCAGGATGGGTGGGCAAGAATAATGCGGTGTGGCTTGGCGCGCGGGAGGCGAAGTGCGAGTGGCTGCTGTTCACCGATGCGGATGCGGTGCACGAAAAACACGCAGCAGCGATGGCGATAGAAATTGCCACGGAGCACAACGCTATGCTGGTTTCATTTTCGCCTGAGCAAGTCATGGAGACCTGGTACGAGAAAGCGGTGATTCCGTATGTGTACTGCCGCCTGGCAAAGAAATTTTCGTACGAACGGGTGAATGACCCGGGAAAGACGGCAGCGGCTGCGAACGGTCAGTTCCTGCTGATTCGACGCGATGCGTACGAAGCGGTTGGCGGACATGCCGGTATCGCTGGGGAAGTGCTTGAGGATGTGGCGCTGGCGAAGAAAGTGAAGGGCTCGGGGTACCGAATATGGTTCGGGAGCGGCAAGGGAATTGTGCGCGTGCGGATGTACCGGTCGTTTCGAGCGATGTGGGGAGGCTGGAAAAAGAATTTGTACCAGTTGATGGGTGGAAGCAGTGCAGCGGTGACTCAGGAAATCGTGGCGGCGTTGGCGCCGGTGATCGCGGTGCTTGTCGCAACGGCGATGGTGTGGGGATTCACAGAATCAGCGATTCGGGGCTTAGCCACGCTGGCCGTCGGTATTCTGATTATCTATGTGGCTTATGATGGAGAGCTGAAGCATAACGGCTTTCCGACGCGCCTGGTGGGGTACGGAATTCGCGGCAGGCTTCTGTATGCCGGGGTTTTGGGGGCGTCGTATCGGAGCCACGTTCGCGGTAAGCTGGAATGGAAAGGCCGGACGTATCCAGTGGGTACCCCTGGAGCATCGAAGGGGTAGCGACAAGCATGGTTTATTTGACGCGAAAGATCGAGTTTTCGGCCTCGCACCTGTATCACAATCCAGAATTGAGTGCGGAGGAAAACCGGCGGATTTTTGGCAAATGCAACAACCCGCATGGCCACGGGCATAACTACGCCTTGGAAGTGACCGTAGCGGGCGAACCGGATCCCGTGACCGGGATGGTTTTGGACTTGAAAGAACTAAAGGAAATTCTGGAGCGGGAAATTACGCAGCGCATGGACCACCGTTTTCTGAACTATGAAGTGGCGGAGTTGAAGGGGCAGATTCCCACGTGCGAAAACATCGCGCGAGTAATCTGGGATTTACTGGAGCCGAAGATCACCCAGGGGCGTCTACATAAGGTAAGGCTGTACGAGACAACAGATTTGTTCGCGGACTGTACCCGCAATGGAGCGAGCCGGGCATGAGCGACGGTGTGAAAATCGAGCTTGGCAGGCGATACCGCTTTGCCGCGTCGCATCGCTTGCACAGCGAGAAGCTGAGCGCGGAAGAGAATTCGCGTGTGTATGGCAAATGCAACAACCCGTATGGGCACGGGCATAATTATGTGGTGGAGATCAGCGTGTCGGGCCCGGTAGATCCGGCCACGGGGATGATCGCGAACCTGGCGGACCTGGATGGATTCGTC
>Ga0210409_10006332_pt1 | contig 12338 bp, 16 predicted proteins | sample IncBWH17MmetaG_FD_161649 | JGI IMG/M metagenome (GOLD analysis project Ga0210409, IMG submission 161649) | Forest soil microbial communities from Barre Woods Harvard Forest LTER site, Petersham, Massachusetts, United States - Inc-BW-H-17-M | ecosystem: Environmental > Terrestrial > Soil >...
CTGGTGAGCCGGTTCGAGCGCCGCGTGCATATTTTGGCCGACACCGGCCTCCAGCGGTCGATCGCTGACGCTGAATGGCAGGCGGTGATCGACCGCATGAAACCGGCGCTTCGCAACGCGCAGACCACGGATGCGCTGAAGGCAGGTCTCGCAGCTATCGAAGAGATCCTGGTGCGCAGCGGTTATCGGGGAGCTGCTGGCGCAACCGGTGAGCCGACCGATCCTTTCATCGAGGAGAAAGGCGCGTGAGTCAATGGATGCGGGCGTGCACGATCTTCCTGGCCCTGTCGTACTTCGTTCCGGGGTGGGCGGCGGAAGTGCCCTTCTTGTCGGGACGCATCGTCGATGATGCGGAGATCCTCCATCCGGCGACTCGAAGCCGGCTCGAAGTCGAGATTGTGGGCCATGAACGGCGCACGACCGATCAGATCGTCGTGCTCACGGTACCGACCATCGGCGATGAGAGCATCGAGGAATATGCGTCCAGAGTATTTGAGACATGGAAGCTCGGAATCAAGGGCAAGGACAACGGTGTACTTGTTGTCATCGTCCCTCAGAACCGGAAAATGCGGATCGAGGTCGGCTACGGCCTGGAAGGCACGCTGACGGACGTCGCCTCGAGCCGCATCATCCGCAATGTGATGACCCCGCGATTTAAATCCGGCAATTACGACCAGGGTGTCCTAGACGGCGTGCAGGCCATCATTGCAAAGCTCGAGGGCAAGGCGGTTGTCGCAGAAAGAAATGACACGAAACGGCCTTCAAATGGATTTTCGCCAATCAAGGACTGGCCAATACGCATACTGCTTGGGGCATTCGTATTCGGCATCATCGGGCTTTTCACTTTCATTGGCGTGGTCACACCGGGTTTCGGCGGTTGGTTCTTGTATGTCTTCCTGGTCCCGTTTTGGGCGATGTTCCCGATTGCGATCGTCGGGTCAAAGGTCGCTCTCGTGTTGTTAGGGATCTACGTCATCTCATTCCCGAGCGCGAAGCTGCTGGTGGCGCACACCGCCTGGTATGCCAAGGCTGCGAAGGACCTCAAATCAAAAGGCAGGGCTAGCATCGGCGGCTTCACCGTGATGGCGGGCGGTTCTTCTGGCGGTGGATCGTCGGGAGGCGGCGGCTTCTCCGGCGGTGGCGGCAGTTCGGGTGGTGGCGGCGCATCCGGGAGTTGGTAAGCAGGTCGCGCGGGGAATAGCCGGCTATTTGAGAATGCTCGCGGGTGGCTCGAGGCGTTTTGGTTTTTGAGCGGGTGAAGTAGCCCTTAGGAGCGGAAATCCCCTTCTCGGGGAGGGGCGGATCCTGTGTAGCTTGTGCGTCGGTTCACGCCAGTCGATGAGTTCTTGTGGTATTTCGACAGCATGGATGATCCTAGGGATAGGGACAATGATTGGGTCGCGAACTATGTCGCGAGCTATCAATACAAGTACACGTGGCTCATGGCCTTCTTCCCTCTCTTCGGCCTGCTTGCCATCTATTTGCTACGGCGATCAGAGGTCGCGATTGCGGTGGCAATTGGTGCGGAAGTGCTTCTAACCTTGGTGTTTTTCGAGTGGAAGACTTACTACGTGCGGATCAATGCAGGTTCCATCACCAGGGGATCGTTTTTACACTCCAAGACCTTTCCGCTTTCGGAGGTTGACCTGATTCAACACATTTACGGCTCTGGTCGTAACGCCGGCAGCAGCTTTCTTTATATTCGACACGGCGACAAGATTCTGTTGAAGGTATTTGAGGAACTTGACGCATTTGACGATCTGCTTGGATTCTTGCGCGAATATGCGAGACATCACCACGTCATATTTGCGACGCGGGATGAGTCTGGCGACTGGACTCAAGCTGACAAGTCAGACGGCGGCGACACCATTTAGATGAAGCATCGCAAGCGGTAATCAGCTGGTATGACGAACAGGGGTGCGGCAATTGCTTTCCTTGCGGTCTCGCTGGTAATCGCGAACATCATTCTATCCCGAGGATTTTCGCAAAATCGGGAACAAAACGAGCAAGATGGCGTTTACCGGTATTCGAAGTTCTTCAGCAAGTTCTTCTTATTCATGATCCCCGTTTTCGCGGGGATGGACTTTTTCATCTGGTTTTCGGATTCCTCGCCACCTCAAGGGTTAGGGTTAGTTATCTTCGGCGCCTTCGCCATTGTAATCGTCGGGTTTCCTGTCTTTGGTTACGCGTATGTGGCGCGCTATCGTGTGAGGGTTGACCCTCGCGGCATCGAAGTCACCTCACTGCTCAGAGTTCGTTTTATCTCCTTCTCCGATATTGCTGCCATCGCCACCATGCGGGGAAAAGGGGTGGACTACTGGCTGTTCTCGCCTGACGGTCAGTGCATCGCGAAGATCGGCGGCTCGGTACAAGACTTTGACTCCCTACAGGGTGACGTCGAGTTCGCTACGCGATCCAAGAAAGTAATGCTCTATGATTGGCAAACGTTCCAAGGATGGCGAGAGCGCGCTAACGACGCGAACGACGATTGGCGGAAAAGCGAGGGTCCGCCAATAATTAGAGATCGGAACCGACGGGTTAACATCGAGATGATTGTGGGCGCGGTGCTGGTCGGTGTGGTGATGTTTGTGCTGTGGCGGATGGGACTGTTGCACTAGCGAATAATAGGTTCGTTGGGTGCGCCGCCGTCGACTCGCCGTCGCCGGGCGAGGACTGGTGGTTCTACTCCAACTTGCGACAGGGGTGAGCCGCATGCCGGCGAACGCCCGGACAGGAGTCCGGGCAGGTCCGCGAGCGGAGCAGGAAAGCGTAGCGACGCGGTCGCAACGGACCGAAGAGCGATCGCTCGAGATCCGTGAGGCGACTCAGAGTCACGCCTCTGAGTCGCCGTGGTCGAGCGAGGGCAGGAGCCCGAACGGCTCGACCGGACGGAGAATACTCAGTCGTCGATCTTAATCTTGAGCGCGCTCTTCACCTCGCGCACGCCCTCGGTGGCGCGCGCGATCGAAATTGCGCGGTCGGCAGCGCCCTGGTTGGGCACCTTGCCCTTCAGTGTCACGACACCATGATCGTCGGTATCGACGTCGATGTGCTTCAGTCTTTTGAAGGGATCTGATGCCAGCTCTGCCTTGATCGACGATGTGATCGAGGAATCCTTAATCACCAGCGTAGCCTCCGTGCTGCTCAAGTCGGGGCCGGGAGTGGCGATCGCGGCCAGCGGCGCGAATGCGGCGAGCGAACATGCCAGCGCAGCGATGAGCGTAGGTGTCTTCTTCATGATATGTCCTTTAATGGAAGCAATCCCCGAGTGTCGGCCTAAGTGGACGCGAGCACCGTGCGCTGCCGTACCGTGCTGGGTTGTTTCAACGCGACGCGGCTTAAGTGCCGTGCGATGTTCGCCGCAGGCGACGAAAGGCGAGAGGTTCCCAGACCCTAAGCGCTAGGAGTAAACCGACTCCATCCTTTTCGGTGAGCGGTGCCGCAATGGATTGTTCGTGCAAACTTACCAGTTTGCTGCGTAGCCGACGCAGCTCTAGTTTGAGTTCTGCCTGTGCGGCTCGCGTCAACATGCCGTGGGCGAAATCGAGGGACTCGTCGTCGGGCTGAAACGGTCCATTGAGGAAATCAGGCAGTCCCTGTTTATTGAAATAACCGCGAATGGGACCATCGGGTATCCAATCGAAATCGCGCTTGGCACGGCGGCGAATGCGATCGCCGGGCAGCATTTCGATGAGACCTAAGCGATCGAGAATTCGGAGCCGCTTCACGACTTCAGCCTTAGGGACCGCATAAACAGCGGTGATGTCGGTGAGCGACCAATGGTTTAGGGAGCAGACTGCAACCAAGAGCAGCGTGTCATCGGCAACGAGCTGGGATTCCTGCTCACTTGTCAGGGTATCCAAGGGTGGCAGCGAGGCAGTTGACTCCTGAAGCAGTTCCGCCAGGGTGAATCCTAAAAGCTGGCTCACTTGAGCGAGCCTTTCGACTGTGAACCGCTCGCTGGCAAACACCCGCTTGACGCTGGCCTCCGAGATTTTGAGCGACCGGGCGACCTCCCGGTAGGTCAAGCCTTGGGCTTTGAGCTGGCGCTTGATCGTGCCTATGAGTTGGGCTATTTCGGCGTTGGGTATCATGTTTCGCTACTTTCGGCGTCATTATAGACGACTCTTAAGATAATAGTAGCGTTATGCGGCACTCGACGGCATGCTCTCCCCCGTCCGATCAGCACCGAGGATCTGCCATGTTGGGAATCATCCTTGCCGTATTCGCCGGTTGTTTTGTATTAGAACGGGTCGTGCCAGGCTGGGAGATTCCTAAAGTGCGGACCTGGCCGCTTCGGGTATTGCTCATCAACGGCGTGCAGCTTGGCGTAGTCGTACTCGCTGGCTTCAGCTGGGAGCGATGGCTGTCATCGTGGTCGGTGTTCCATTTGTCGAATCATGTGGGCCGCATCGGCGGCGGCGTCATTGCCTACTTCATCGCCACGTTCATATTCTATTGGTGGCATCGCTGGCGCCACGAGGTCGACTTCTTGTGGCGGGGCTTTCATCAGATTCACCACAGCCCGCAGCGCATCGAGGTCATCACCTCGTTCTACAAGCACCCGGTGGAGATGGTGGTCAATTCGGTGATCGGCAGCTTGTTGGTGTACACACTTCTGGGTCTATCACCGGCGGCGGGTGCTGTGTACACGATGTGTACGGCGCTCGGCGAATTCTTCTATCACACCAGCGTACGTACGCCGCGCTGGGTGGGCTTTTTCTTCCAGCGTCCGGAGATGCACCGCATTCATCATCAATATGATCGGCACAAGAACAATTATGGGGACATCGTTTGGTGGGACATGCTGTTTGGGACTTACGAGAACCCGAAGGAGTGGACGCGCACCTGCGGATTTGATGATGCGAAGGAACAGCAGCTGCTCAGGATGCTTCGCTTCGAGGATGTGCATGCCGAACAGGAGACTTCAAGCGTGGCGAGGGCGCAGCAATGAGCTGGATCGTCGGTTATTGTCTTGTGACCGTTGCGGCTTCCGTGTTGGTATCTAGCCTGCTGGCTATTGTGTGGGCGAGGTCGCGTTCGCCAGTTCTCTTCGCCGTGTCGATGGCTGGGGTGTGGGTCGCCATGTCCACCCTGCCCTTGTCGACGCGCTCCTGGGAATCGGTGTCTTTTCCGGCAGATGCGGCGCATTTCTTTGCAACGATGTTCTGGGCGGGGCCATTTGTGATCGCCGGTGTGCTCGCTCTCGCGGGGCTGGTAGCGGCGGGCGCGGCGCGAGACAAGATCCTGGTGGCGAGTGTCGTAGCGGCAGTTGTTGCGGTTCCGATTAGCTTTCTAACCGGAATATACGGGGCGTGTAGTCTTGGGGATTGCTTGTAATGCGTTTTGGTCGCGCAGCGCTGACGATGTTTCTGGTAGTTGCACTAGCTCTTGCTTGGCTAGTCCTTTCTTTCGCGGCCACCTTCGAGAACTGGCCCTGGACTATGAGGACTACCTATCGCTCGGGGACCCACGAGGGCGTGACTATCGGATCGAGCAAGGCGGATGTTATGGAGCAGATCCTCCTGCGTCAGAGACAAGGGGCTCTCGATTCAGGGGTGTTGATTGATGATGCCGGCATGATTGTTGTCCAGGAGCGTGCCGGCAGCCCTCTCACAGCCGTCGCTGTCCAGCCCATTGAGCGCGCGGACCATTGGCACATGAGATCACCCGTGTGCCACTCTCACGTTATGAAGCCCATCTGCACTATGGAGTTGTATTTTTCACAGGACAGACTACTTCGCATTGTCTACGTGACCTACTTCGGACCGACGGATCTATGAAGGCTCATGGCCAAGCGCACCAAGCGATGCAGTCAGCTTCCAGTGTCATTCCGAGCATGGGTTGCCATTCATTGAACCACTCGCGCTGCCGCCAGGGGTTACCGGAGCCCTGTTGCGTTAGGACGTACCCTGCGGGTATCGATTCGTCTTATCAAATCAGGCATCGTGCTTTGCGTGGCCGCGCTCGGCTAGACTAGATCTGGGCGCCACTGGCGAATTTGAGTTCCCTAGTTACAAAAACGGTCTGCTTATGAATCGATCACGCGACTTAAATTTGTGGCCTTTGCTTCTTTTGCCGCTGGTATGCGCCGGAAATGAACTCGTGATCCCCCAGCTTGCTGTCAAGTTCAATGATCTACCACCCTCTACCGCTAAATCGGAAGTCCTTCAGAGACCCACTGCGTCTGAGGCGATCACGGTTATCGGCCCTGTGATCTTGAGCGTGCGTCGCGAAGATGCAGAGGTACCTTCGGGTAGTAGCCTGTCAGATCCAAACTATCGGGCTATCGTGCAGTCGAGGTTCGACAAGTCGCTTGAACCCAAAGCACAAGGGGCCATGACAGCGGTTGGTGGCCATCCCGGCTGGAGCCTGATCGATGCCCACCAGGAGGCACATTCACCATCCGCGCTCTATTCCTACATCACATACGTGATCGTGGATCAGCACCTCTATCGGCTCATGGTCCGCGCTATAGGTCGTCGACAGCGGCCTCCAGAATTCGACGCCGCGGTCAAAGCTATCTCAGACATCACTTTCGAGCCGCCTTCTCAACCAGCAGATTCCAGGCCCAGGTCTGGCGCTGCGGTAACGCCAATTAGGTTACCTCCATACGCCCCTGTCGGTGACGTGGGTATGGTCGTTGGCTTGAAGCAGCACGGGCAGGTAGTCGTAGATTTGGAATTCAGTATCGATGGCGAGGGGCGCGCGCAAGGACCCAAGCTCCTCTACGCCGAGCCCCGTCAGGCGGGTGTACTTGCCCTTGTTTTCCTGCAAAACCGAATCTTCGGTGTTCCCGCCGACTGGGAAGAATCGGGATCGCAAAGCCTGCGATTCACTTTGGAGCTTCAGTTTGCCATCGCTCCGGCGGGTGGGTCCTGTGAAGGTCCAACCTCTCCACCGCGTACTGCCGATACACCGGTTGTTCAGGTATGTCTGCAGGCTCCATAGCACGAGTTGGGGCCGTAGTGCATGGCGCTTCATGCCTTTGGCTCTCCCAATACGGGCTGCCATTCCTTAACCGACTTCGGAGCGCGGGGGTGCCAGGGATAAATGCCCTCTCTGTCCGGCCAGATTATCTGAAACAGAGGGAATTTTCGTTTCCGGTAATACCAAAGCGCGAAGCCGACATAGTCAGAGTAGTAGCGGGGGTTCACTTCGAGAAAGTGGCAGGGAATTCCGAGTAGCGGATAAGGCTCGGAATCGGCGAGGTTGGGTGGGCCGCCGTCTTCGATCTGCGTGGCCAGGCTTTCAAGCATTTTGTAGGCGGTGGCGCGGGATCGGCCGATGATAATCAGTTCTGGATGCTGCCAAGTTTCATACAGGCCAATAGTGAAGGTCCAAGGAGATTGACCGTCATCTTCGATCACGTTGACGGCGTGCCAGCCGAACTCGGAGATGTTACTTAGGACGATGCGCTCAGGTTCATCTCGCGCCGCGCGCTGAGGATCAGTCATGGGCTTTCCTTGGTCCATGGATGGACCAACGGACGAAGTCCGTAAGGCGAGTCGGGCTCACGCGCCTGACTCGCCGTTGTCGAGCGAGGGCAGGACGCCCGAACGGCTCGACCCGACAAGGAATAGTCCTTTGCGATACGTTGCGGGTTAGTCATCGCCCTGCCCTGTTCCAGCCGCAAGTAAACACTGAGACTGATAGGAAGATCGAGGAGAGAAAGGCGCGGGAGAGTTGAGAAATCGAAACTGTTGCGCTGGTCCAGCTCGATGATGGACAAGGTTTGGCGGGTGACATAAGCCAAATTATTTGCGGTAAAGCGGCGGAGTGCCGCAGAATGAGCACATCGAACAAGAGCCCCCTCTTTAAGGAGCCTCAAAGCATGGAACGCTCACATCAATACCTGCTGTTTTTCAGCGTCGCTCTGGCGATTTCGGCTCTCACTGGTTGCACGTCGCACATTATGATTGGTGAGGCGCGGCCCGCAATACCGCCCAATCAGGTCCACGTGTATATACATCCGCCTGAGGGTAGGTTTGAAGAGATCGCTGTTCTCGACACCTCGAGTCGCGGCTCATTTTCGTTCACCGAGCAAGGAAAGACAGACACCGTGATCGAGCGGCTCAAGGCGGAAGCCGCGAAGATGGGTGCGAATGGCATTCTGATTCGGAGCGTCGGTGATAAGAGCGAGGGCTCGGTCGGTTTTGGAGGCGGCACGGCGCACGGACACTCACTGTTGGGACTCGGAATTGGTGCGGACATGTTCACGAAGGCCGGAAACGCGGTTGCCATCTATGTGGGGCCGAACTAAGCGCGCGCTGAGATTGAACCGTTCACGCGTGCCGGTTTCGAATCCGATCCTTAGTTGATTCCCTTCTTATGAGACAGGCCTGTGCTTGAATTGAGTCGTGGCTATGTGGCTTATCTGCTGGCGGGTTATGGAGAGCCGGAGGCCTCGGCGGCTATTGTGAAGTCATCGGATGCGGATTTTCGGCGGGTGCAGGAGGCGGCGAACCAGGGTGCGGTCGACGGCAGGGAATGGCTGAAGGTGGCTTGCAGGACGGCGATTGAAATCGTGGAAGGTCGGTCGCGTGATTTGCGGCGGCGGCAACTGGTCCCGGCTGACATGCCGCAGGAACTGATGGCGGAAGATAACAAAGCCTACGCCCAGAGGGCGGAGCGTTTTTTGGGTGGCGTACCGGTGAAGAAAAGGGAGATTTTTGCCGGGATCGCCGCGGCGATCTCGCCTGAACTCCCGGAGTACACGTACTTTAAGTCACGAGCACAGTTTCAAAGGGCATTTCCTGGAGGCACTGCGTATGTATCGCTGCATCGAGGCAGGGGAAACGTGTACTTCGGGTTCGGAGTCACCCACGCGACAATCGAGAAAACCGAAGAGTTGCTGTTTGGACCGCGGAGCGCGCTTCCCCGTCCCTACCCCGAAACCCTCGTGGTCATCTCCATCAATTTGGGTCCGCGCAGCCATCATTGGCCGCATGTTATCGAGGGTTCCTGGCTAATTCTTGGTGAGGACGGGATTCCCTTGGCGTCGAGCGAAGCGGTGTCGATCGTTCGCGAGCTCATCGCTCCCTTCATTGAGGGAAATCAAACGCCCACGCGTATTCGGGACACGCTGCGGTCGACCCGCGGGCGAATCGCATCGCGGCGTCCTGAGTGCACGGTGTTCGCTATCGATCATCTCGAGCGCCGTCGCGACTGGCTGGAGGGGGATTTGGCGTTCTTCGAGGAGCGATTTCAGGACTATTCCCAGGATGATCGCGACAAGCTGAGAAGCGACTATCGGAGGACGGCTGAAGGTTGGGAGTAGAGGGTTTGAGGGGCAAGTTGCGGCCAATACCGGGCGCTCGCGGTCACGAAATCACCGCCGCGAAGCGGTCGCTCGCGGCCTGCGATAAACTAATCCCTATGGTTCGCATTTTCATCTCTGCGGCGCTGTCGCCTAATTATTAGTTAGGCCGTGAATTACCGTTACGCATTGCCCAAGCGATTGTCAGCGCAAACCTTGTCGTTCTCGGAATTTGCTAACGGCGGGTCGCAGTGTCACGCCAAGCTGTATGATGGAACGACGCACTCCGGCCTCCTCGTATCGAACGGCACCGCAATTATCGCGATGCGGGGAGAGACGGCGCTCCCGTTTAAAGTTGATTTCATTGATAGCCTATTTCAGACGCCCGAGGATCTCAGTCCGACCATGCGCGGCGATTGGCAATTCTTCGACGAATGGAAGCGTTCGTGACCGGGCGCTTTTTCGTGTCGACGCGAATGCTCGCTCTCGTTACTGCGCGCGAATCGCCGACATTCTTTCGGCGCGGCACTTCGCAGCCTAACCTTCGGTTGGAGCGGTCGCGCGAGTGCCTTCGCTTAGCCAGGGAGGGGAGTCAATGTCGATAAAGTGCCATAACTCGGTGTCGCAGGGATCGCGCGCCGCTCAACCTCATCGTTAGATTTCACATGAAGGGACGCGCAACCTGTGCCGTGATCCTGAGCGCCTTGCTGGTCAACTCAGCGGACGCGCAGTGCTCAAATCAGCCACCCATCCTCGCCCGTGTGATGGTGCAGGGTTGTGTTGCCGCTTCATTTGAAGCCACGGACGTGACGTTCGCTCCTGGGCCGGAATTTGCTGGTCCTCACACCGATGTTTGGCACATGTACCACGCTGGGGACAAACGGTCAGGGACGGTTGTTACATTCTCAGTGATCACATCCAAATTCGTTTGGCCCGGAGCTGATCACTGGACAAATGGAGCGCGTCTCTGGGCGAAGGGCGAAATTCACAGCGTCTTTGTTCAGAGGGTTCCGGCCGACACCTGCCCGCGCGCGCTGCCAGCCCGGCTTAGCGTTCAGACGCAGCCTGAATGCTTCGATATGTTTCATAACATACTGCCGGGCACAATCCCCCTTGCCGTTGTTATTACGGACAACTCAGTTATAGATAGCGCACGCTAAATCGGTTCGAGCCAGTCGCGGGCCGGGATCGTAACGCCGCAAAGCCGCCGGTCGCCACTGACTCGTTGGGGTCGTCAGCCGTCAGAAACCGCTTGCAATCTAAAATCGCTCCACTTCGTCTTAAGCATCCAACGTACGGCCTGCACCTGGGCGGCAATGTAAAAGACCATCATAAAGAGCCAGAGACCGAACATTTTCCCGGTCATTCCCGGAATCTGGTCTGGCCGGAGTACGGGCGCCGGTTGCCCCGCCTTGGGGAACGGAAGGATTGAGACCGCTATAACCATTGCGACAATCATTACTGGAAGCATCAACACCATTGCGCGCCAAACGAAGCTCCACCATATTTTCAGTGCCCTTCCAAAGGTAACGTCGGTTGCGCTCACGCTTTCTCTCCCTAGATTTGGTTGGTGTTTTGATCCTTATAACAGAGATCTCAATCCCGTAAGCAGCCGGTCGCGCGAGTCTGCTTGGGCGGTGCTGCGAGAATATCGATCGAAAGCCAGGTCTGGCGCTGTATCATCGATGCAAACGCGGTCTCAATGAGCATAGAGACGCCATGAATCGAAAAGCAATCGCAAAGATCCGGGCCGCTGGCGTTGGCGGCCTGAGCCTCGCGTTCAACCTGTGTGCGACGCCCCTGCTCGCCGACACACCGTCGGTAACCGTAACGGCACCGCGGGAGATGGAACAGCTAAGAAAGGACGTGGACAGATTCGTCTCTTCCGCGATCTATCGACCCAACACCGATGATTCGCTGCTGCGCTGGGATCATCCCGTGTGTCCGTTGGTGGCAGGAATGACCCGCAAGGCGGGCGAATTTGTCTTGACCCGGCTTTCGCAAATCGCCAGGTCCGTGCACGCACCGCTGGGCTTGGAGACCTGTAAGCCCAATTTGTTCGTGATCGTGGCAAAAAATCCTGAGATTTTCTTGCGGCTGTGGTGGCATCAAAAACCGAGGCTCTTCAATACTCGAGAAGGCGTGGCGCCGGTCAAGCGGTTTATCGAAAAACCGCGCCCGGTCCGGGTCTGGTACAACGCGTCGATCAGCGGCGGCGACGGCGGGATCGTGTCCTCTGATTTGACGGGTCTTTTGGGCATGAGCATGGGCCCCGCAGCGGCAACTATCAGCTACCCGGTCTTTGCGGGTCCATCAAGTTTGGGTTCCCGAATAACATACACGGTCGTTCGCGAGATCATGTCTGCGATCGTGGTCGTCGATCCGGCGGAAGTGAGCAAACTAAATATCGGCCAATTGGTGGACTATATTGGCATGGTCGGTTTGGCGGAAATCAATTTGGATAAGGATCTGGGCGACGCGCCCACTATTCTCAATGTGTTTAATACGTCGGAGTCCCCGCCCATGGAAATGACCGCCTGGGATAAGGCAATGCTGCAAGCCCTTTACACCACTCCGCAGCGGAACCGAATTCAGCTGCAGGAGATGGAAACGGCGACGCTGAAACTGATTACTGCACAGTAGCGCACATCAAGCCTGCCGCGTTAATGCGAGCGCACTGGGTTCCAAAGGGAGAGTTGGCGAATTACCGGCTCGGAAGCTGCCCGTGACGACCGGCGGCAGAGGGTCGTGAAGCGACACATGGCCCACAACGGTCTCTGACCGGCCAACCCGGTCGCTGCTGGTAGCGAAATGTCCGCCTCGAAGCTTACGATTGCAATTTGCAGTACGCTCGCCATTTGAGAGATCACATCATGGACGACCGGGGAATACACCTGATGCCATTACGCTTGATCATTCGGGCGGCGCTTCTCACTCTTTTTATCACAATCCCCGGGCGCGCCTCCGAACTAGAACCCGTTCGCCTAGGTCAGGAATCGTTCATTTCTAATGCCGTTTTCGCGAATTCGCAGTTGTGGTTATTGACTGACGCAGGGGTGATCTCGAGTATCACCGAGGG
>Ga0210409_10006333_pt1 | contig 12336 bp, 10 predicted proteins | sample IncBWH17MmetaG_FD_161649 | JGI IMG/M metagenome (GOLD analysis project Ga0210409, IMG submission 161649) | Forest soil microbial communities from Barre Woods Harvard Forest LTER site, Petersham, Massachusetts, United States - Inc-BW-H-17-M | ecosystem: Environmental > Terrestrial > Soil >...
CATGGCGGACATGCGCAGCGCGAGGTCGAAGAACGATTCTCCCGCGGCCAGCTCGGCCATCAGCCGTGCTGAGGGGGTTAGCGCGACGTCCTCGATCTTGGCCGCCTGCGTGGCGAGGGAGTGGGAATAGGGTCGGGCGCTGTCACCGCGGTCGAGCACCTCGCAGATGCCCGACATCGAGTCGAGCAGCTCCCGCGCCCATGCGAGCATCGGCACGCTGCGGCCGTCGCGCCACAGGGTGAGCCCCGGCTCGCGCCCGCGGCGCGCCACGGTGAGGTGATTCTGGTCCAACACGCCCTGCTCGGCGGAGGCGATCGGCGGACTGTCCTTCATCAGGCACAGGGCGAGAAACGCCTCGAGAAATCGCAGCTTGTCCTGGTTGACGCCCACCGGATCGAAGGCGCTCACATCCAGCGCGCGCACCTCGACGTATTCGACGCCTGCGCGCCGCAGCGCCTTGGTGGGGCGCTCTCCCGAGCGCGCCACGCGCTTCGGGCGGATGAAACTGTAGTACTCGTTCTCGATCTGCAGGATGTTGGCATTGAGCTGCCGGTATTCGCCGTTCACCTTCACCCCGAGCGCCTCGTAGGGCGGGTGCGGCGTCGTTATGGCGCGCGTCAGGTCGCGCACGTACTGCTCGAGACTGTTCACCGACACCTCGAGCCCGGCCTGATTGCGGTTGCGGTAACCGACATCGCTCATGCGCAGACTGGTGGCATAAGGTTCGTAAGCGGTCCCGGCGCCGAAGTCGCGCAGCCCGAACTGCCGCCCGCGCAGGAACGACTTGCACACCACGGGCGATATGCCGAACAGGTACAGCACCAGCCAGCCATGGCGGCGGTAGCTGCGCAGCAGGTCGAAGTAGCAGGCGGAAACGAACGGCGTGTCGTGCCGCGCTTCGCCGCACGCCGCCGCCCACGCCTCCCAGAACGGCAGCGGAAACGAATAGTTGAAGTGCACTCCGGAGATCGCCTGCATCATGCGGCCGTAGCGCAGGCCGAGGCCGTTGCGATAAACGGTCTTCATGCGCCCGACGTGCGAGCTGCCGTACTGCGCCAGCGGGATGTCTTCGTCACGCTCAATCGCGCACGGCATGCTCGTCGCCCACAACAGCTCCTCGCCCAGGTGGCGGTAGACGAACTGGTGCAGGTCGAGCAGATACTGCAGCAGCTCCCAGCTGTGGGTGAACGCGGGCGTCACCAGCTCGATCAGCGCCTCGGAGTAGTCGGTGGTGATGTGCTCGTTGGTGAGCGCGGAGCCGAGCGCCGGCGGGTGCGGCGTGCGCGCCAGGCTCCCGCCGGGGAGCACGCGCAGTGACTCCTTCTCCACGCCCTTGCGGCCGCCCTGCAGGATCTGCGGTTCACCGCCGTTGAGAAGCGCAGAGAGGCGCCGCTCGAATACGCGGTCGATCGCGGTCACGGCACCCCTGCCGGTGGCAGCGCGACAGCCAGCAGCGCTGGCGCGAGCAGCCGCGGCACGCGTCGTGCGCCAGAGGCGCTCCTCACGTTCACCCCCTCAACGCTCCACGATAGCCGTCACGCCCATGCCGCCGGCGGTGCATACCGAGATGAGCCCGCGCTTCGCCTGGGCGTCTGCGGCGAGGATCTTGGCGAGCGTTCCGAGGATGCGCGTGCCGGTAGCGGCGAAGGGATGGCCGAGGGCGACGCTGCCGCCCTTCACGTTGAGCCGGGCGCGGTCGATGCTGCCGAGCGGCGCCGGCAGGCGCAGCACGTCGCGGCAGTATTCCGGCGACTCCCACGCCTTGAGCGTGCACAGCAGCTGCGCCGCGAACGCCTCGTGGATCTCGTAGTAATCGAAGTCCTGCAGCGTCAGCCCCGCATCCTGCAGCATGGCGGGCACGGCGTAAGTGGGTGCCATCAGCAACCCCTCTCGGGCGCCGACGAAATCGACCGCCCACACCTTGCCGTAACGCAGATATGCGAGCACCGGGAGGCCGCGCTTCGCCGCCCATTCGGGCGCGGCGAGCAGCACGGCGCTCGCCCCATCGGTGAGCGGCGTGCTGTTGCCCGCGGTCAGCGTCCCGTCGGCGGCGAAGCTCGGGCGCAGTTTCGCGAGCTTCTCCAGGCTCGCGTCGGCGCGCACGTTGTTGTCGCTCTTGAGCCCGAGGTACTCGATCACCAGATCGTCGTAGAAACCCGCGCCCCAGGCGCTGGTCGCTTTCACGTGGCTGTCGTAGGCGAGCTGATCCTGCTCGGCGCGCGTGATCTGCCACTGCTTCGCCATGATCTCGGTGCTCTGCCCCATCGACAGTCCGGTCCGCGGCTCGACCACCGCCGGTAGCACGGGCTTGAAGTGCCACGGCCGCAGCCCGAGCCACGGCCTCAGCCGCTCCCAGGGGCTGCGCCCGCGGTAGCTCGCCAGCAGCAGCTGCTGGTAGGAGCGCGCATACACGATGGGCGCATCACTGATGGAGTCGGTGCCGCCGGCGATGCCGGCCTCGATCTGTCCGAGGGCGATCTTGTTGCCGATGTCGATCGCCGCTTCCAGGCTGGTGCCGCAGGCGCGCTGCATGTCGAGTCCCGGAGTGTGCGGATCGAGCCCGCTCGAGAGCACGCTCTCGCGCACCAGGTTGTAATCGCGCGAGTGCTTGATCACCGCGCCGGCCGCCACGTCCCCGAGACGCTCGCCCTGGAGCCTGAAGCGCTCGACCACGCCGCGAAACGCGGCCGTGAGCATGTCCTGGTTGCCGGCGGTGGCGTAGGCGCCATAAGAGCGTGCAAAGGGAATGCGTACGCCACCGAGGATGGCGACCCGCCTGACCACCGATCCGACGAGCATGAGTCCCTCCGAAGGCGCAGCGCGTTAGAATGCCATCCCATGGGCGAATACACCACCATCATGGCCCGCGATGGCCACGAGTTTCAGGCGTGGCTCGCCGCGCCCCCCGCCCGCCCACGCGGCGCGCTGCTCGTGATCCAGGAAATCTTCGGTGTCAACGCGCACATCCGCGCGCTGACCGACGCCTTCGCGGCCGAGGGCTACACCGCCATCGCGCCGTGCCTGTTCGATCGCGTGCGCCGCGGCATCGAGCTCGGCTACACGCCGGCGGACATGCAGGAGGGTTCCGGCTACGTCAAGCAGCTCGCGCCCGAGAACACGATGCGCGATCTCGCGGCGGCGCTTGCGGTGATCAAACACTCCGGTCGCGCCGGGAGCGTCGGTTACTGCTGGGGCGGCACCCTGTCGTATCTCGTCGCCTGCCGCCTGCCGGTGGCCTGCGCGGTGGTTTACTACGGCAAGGTGGCGCCCTATCTGGATGAGAAGCCGCGCTGCCCGGTCATGTATCACTACGGCAGCGAGGACCAGAGCATCCCGCTCGCCGACGTCGAGAGGATCAGGGCAGCGGCACGAGCGGACGCCGGCGTGTACGTGTACGCGGGCGCCGGCCACGGCTTCAGCTGCGAGCAGCGAGCGAGCTTCGAGCCGCAGGCCGCGGCGCTGGCGCGTACGCGCACTCTCGACTTCTTCGCTCGCTACGTCGGCGGCGCCGCATCCGGCGCCGGCGCAAGCCCCGGAGCATCCACATCATGAAACTGCGCGACCCGGATCTGCTGCGTACCCGCGCCTTCATCGGCGGCCAGTGGCTGGACGCAGCCAACGGCGCCACCCTGACAGTGGTTAATCCCGCCACGCGCGAGCCGATCGGCACCGTGCCCGACATGGGCGCCCCTGATACGCGCCGCGCCATCCAGGCCGCGGCGCAGGCCTTTCCCGCCTGGGCGGCGCTCACCGCCAAGGAGCGCGCCGCGATCCTGCGTCGCTGGTACGAGCTGCTCATGGCGAATCAGGAAGATCTCGCCACGCTCATGACCGCTGAGCAGGGCAAGCCGCTCGTGGAAGCCAAGGGGGAGATTGCCTACGGGGCCGCGTTCATCGAGTGGTTCGCGGAAGAAGGTAAACGGCTGTACGGCGACGTGATCCCCGGGCACCAGACCGATAAGCGCATCGTGGTGCTGCGCCAGCCGGTCGGCGTGGTTGCCGCGATCACGCCGTGGAATTTTCCCCTGGCGATGATCACGCGTAAGGCGGGCCCGGCACTCGCCGCCGGCTGCACCTTCGTCTGCAAGCCCGCGAGCCAGACGCCCTACTCGGCGCTCGCGGCGGCGGCGCTCGCGGCGCGCGCCGGCGTGCCGGCCGGCGTGCTCAACATGCTCACGGGCAGTGCCAGCGCGATCGGCGGCGAGATGACATCCAACCCGATCGTGCGCAAGGTGACCTTCACCGGATCGACCGAGGTGGGCAAGAAGCTCATGGCCCAGTGTGCCGGCACGGTGAAGAAGCTGACCATGGAGCTCGGCGGCAACGCGCCGTTCATCGTGTTCGAGGACGCCGACCTCGATGCCGCGGTCGCTGGCGCCATCGCCAGCAAGTACCGCAACACCGGCCAGACCTGCGTGTGCGCCAACCGCCTGCTGGTGCACGCGCCCGTGTACGAGGCGTTCACGCGCAAGCTGGTGCACGCGGTGGCGCAGCTGCGCGTCGGCGACGGGCTCAAGGGCCCGACCGATCAGGGCCCGCTCATCGACACGAAGGCGCTCGCCAAGGTGGAGCAGCACCTCGCGGATGCCGTCACCAAGGGCGCGCGCATCGCGCTCGGCGGCAAGCGCCACGCGCTCGGCGGCACCTTCTTCGAGCCGACCGTGGTCACCGAGGTGACTCCCGCGATGCTGATGGCGCGCGAGGAGACGTTCGGCCCGGTGGCGCCGCTGTTCCGCTTCGAGAGCGAGAGCGACGCCATACATATGGCCAACGACACGGAGTTCGGCCTGGCGGCCTACTTCTATACGCGCGACCTGGCGCGCTCCTGGCGCGTGGCCGAGGCGCTGGAATACGGCATCGTCGGTCTCAACACCGGAATCATCTCCACCGAGGTTGCGCCCTTCGGCGGCGTCAAGGAGTCCGGTATGGGCCGCGAGGGTTCCCGCTACGGCATCCTCGACTACACCGAGCTGAAGTACCTGTGCGTCGGGCTCGGCTGAGCGGTGCGCGCGCCCCCCGCGCCGGCGCGCTAAGCGGTATCGTGCGGCATGCGGTATACGAACTCGCCCGATCGGCCGCTTGAGGCGGCCGAGCGCGTCGGCGTACTGCTGGTGAACTCCGGCACGCCGCGCGCTGCACATGCCGCCGCGGTGCGGGCATTTCTCGCGCGCTTTCTCGCCGACCCGCGCGTGGTGGAACTGCCGCGCGCGCTGTGGCTGCCGGTGCTGTACGGCGCGATCCTTCCCTGGCGACCGCGGCGTGTGGCGCGCAAGTACCGCCGCATCTGGACGGCCTCCGGCTCCCCGCTCCAGGACCTGTCCGAGCGGCTGCGCGCCGAGATCGGGCGGGTGGTGGCGCAGCGCGTGCTGGCGCCGCTGTCCGTCGAGCTCGGCATGCTCTACAGCGCCCCCGACGTGCCCGCGGCGCTGCGCCGGCTGCGCGATGGCGGCGCGCAGCGCCTGCTGGTGCTGCCGCTGTTCCCGCAGTACTGCGGCGCCACCACCGGAGCGGTCCATGACCAGGTGAGCGCCGAGTTGCGTCGCTGGCGCGCCGTGCCCGAGCTGCACTTCATCGCCGATTATCACGATCACCCCGGCTACATCGAGGCGCTACGCGCGAGCATCGCTGCTCACTGGGAAACGCACGGGCGCACCTCGCACCTGCTGGTGTCGTTTCACGGCATCCCCGCGAGCTACAGCCGCCACGGCGATCCCTATCTCGAGCACTGCCAGGCGACCGCGCGGCTGTTGGCGGACGAGCTGCTGCTGCGCGAGGGCGAATGGAGTGTGAGCTTCCAGTCGCGTTTCGGTCCCAGGGAGTGGCTGCAGCCCTATACGCACACGGTGCTCACGGGCATGCCCGCGCGCGGGGTGCGCGAAGTCACCGTGGTATGCCCGGGCTTCGCGGTGGATTGCCTGGAGACGCTCGAAGAAATCGACATCGAGAATCGCGGCGCGTTCCTGCGCGCCGGTGGGCGGCGTTTCGAGTACGTGCCGGCGCTCAATGCCCGCACGAGCCATGCGCAGTGCCTGGCGGACCTGATCGCACAGCGCTGCCAGTGCTGGACCGACAGCCTGCACGAGCGATTGCCGACGGCGCGCGGCGCCTCCGCCTGATGACCGGCGCGCCCCTGCCGTTGCTCGGCACGTTCCACGAGGTCAGCGTCGCGGCGCAGGACGTGCGCGCGGAAATGGAGTTCTACGAGCGCCTGGGCTTCACCCAGGCCACCACCACCGACACCCTGAGTCATCCGTACGGTGTGCTCACCGACGGGCGGCTGTACATCGGGCTGCACCAGCGCGCCGGCTCCTCGCCCGTCCTCACCTTCGTGCGGCCGGATGTCGCCCGCAGCGTCGCGGCCTTTGCGGCCGCCGGCATCCGCCTGACGCATTGCCGCACCAGCGAGGAGGTGTTCAACGAGCTCGCCTTCGCCGAGCCCTTCGGGCACGCCGTCGCAGTACTCGAGGCACGCACCTATTCACCGGTCGCACGCAGCGCGAGCCAAACCTCGCTGTGCGGGGATTTCGCCGAGGTGAGCCTCCCGGTGACCGATTTCGCCGCCGCGCGGGCGTTCTGGGAGCCGCTCGGGTTCGTCGCCGCGGAAGAGGAGCAGGCGCCCTACCCGCACCTCTGCCTCACCAGCGATCACATCGACCTGGCGTTTCACCGCCCGCGGGTGTGCGAGCGGCCAATGATCGTGTTCCGCGACGCCGGCATGCGCGCACGGATTGCGCGGCTGCGCGATCTGGGCGTGCCGACGTACGCCGCCCCGGTGGCGGCGCACTGCGCCGACCGCAGTGCGCTGCTACAGAGCCCGGACGGCACCCCCCTGCTGCTGCTCGAAGAGGACATGGGATAATGGCCGACTCGTCGAATAACAATTTCACCGGGGTACACATGCGCCGCGCTCTGATCCTCACCCTGCTGGTGCTGCCGATCTCCCCGCTTGCCTTCAGCGATGGGGGTATGTGGCCCTTTCACAATTTTCCGGCGCAGCTGGTGAAGCGCGAATATGGCGTCGACCTCAGCCCGGCCTGGCTCGAGCGGGTGCGCACGGCGACCATCCGTCTCTCCAACTGCACCGCCTCCTTCGTTTCCGCCAGCGGCCTGATCCTCACCAATCATCACTGCGCGGAAGCCTGCCTCGACCAGCATTCGAGCGCCGAGCGCAACCTCGTGCGGGACGGCTTCCTCGCCCGCAGCCGCACCGAGGAGCTCAAATGCGGCGCGCAAATCGCGGACGTGCTGATGGACACGGAGGACGTCACCGCGAAAGTCACGGCCGCGCTCTCGGGGCTGGATGAGAAGTCGGCCAACGACGCGCGCAAGAAGACGCTCACGCAGCTCGAGCAGGCCTGCGAGGAGCAGAGCCGGCACGGAAAGTTCGGACCGCTGAAGTGCGAGTCGGTCGATCTCTACCAGGGCGGGCAGTACTGGCTCTACAAGTACCACCGCTACGACGACGTGCGCCTGGTGTTCGCACCCGAGCGGGGTATCGCCGCCTTCGGCGGCGATCCGGACAACTTCCAGTTCCCGCGCTGGTGCCTCGACATGTCGGTGCTGCGCGCCTACGGGCCGGACGGCAAGCCGGCGACCACGAGGAGCTTCCTCGCGATACGGCCCGACGGAGCGAACGCCGCCGAGGTGGTGTTCGTCTCCGGCCATCCCGGCACCACCGACCGGCTGCTCACCGTGGCGCAGCTTCAGAGTCTGCGCGACGTCGAACTGCCGCGCTGGCTGCTGCGCGCCTCAGAGCTGCGCGGGCGCTACATCCAGTTCAGCAAGACCGGCGCCGAGGCCGCCCGCATCGTGGAGGATCCCCTCAACACCCTGGAGAACAGCATCAAGGTGCGCCGCAAGCAGCTCGACGCGCTGCTCGATGACCGCCTGTTGCAGGCCAAGCGCGACGAGGAGGCGCAGCTGCGCGCCAGAGTCGCCGCCGACCCGCAGCTCGCGGCCGCGACCGCTGATCCGTGGGGCGACATCGCCCGCGCCCAGCAGCACGAGCGCGAGCTGTACCTCCCGTACACGTTCCTCGAGCTCAGCGCTGGTTTCAACAGCGATTTGTTCCGCTACGCCCGCACCCTGCTGCGCGCCGCCGCGGAACGGCAGAAGAGCAACACTGCGCGGCTGCGCGAATACCGCGAAGCGGCGCTGCCGCGGGTGCGGCAGCGGCTGCTGGCGCCGCTGCCGGTGTACCCGGATCTCGAGAAGCTGACGCTGTCCTTCGGGCTGGAGCGCATGCGTGAGTGGCTCGGGCCCGATGCCTCCATCGTGCGCCAGCTCCTGGAGAAGGACTCACCCGACACGCTCGCCGCGCGGGTCGTGGACGGCTCGCATCTGGCCGATGTAAAGCTGCGCCAGCAGCTCTGGGAAGGTGGCGCGGCGGCCGTGGACGCCTCGCACGACCCGATGATCGAGCTGGCCCGGGCCATGGATGCCGAAGCGCGCGCGGTACGCAAGCGCTATGAGGACGAAGTCGAGGCCCCGACGGATGCCGGCTCAGAGAGGATCGCGCGCGCGCGCTTCAGGATCTACGGCACCAGCCTGCCGCCGGATGCGACTTTCACGCTGCGGTTGAACTTCGGCACTGTGAAGGGATGGCGCGAGGACGGGCGCGAAATCGAGCCCTTCACGCAGCTTGGGCGGCTGTTCGAGCGCGCCACCGACCAGGACCCCTTCAAGGTCCCTGCCAGCTGGATGGCGGCCCGCCCCCGGCTCGATATGAATACACGCTTCGACCTCACGACCGACAACGATATCGTGGGCGGCAACTCGGGCAGTCCGCTGATCGACCGCAACGGCCGCATCGTCGGGCTCATGTTCGACGGCAACATCCACTCGATCGCCGGCGCCTACTGGTTCGATGCGCAGTTGAATCGTGCGGTGGCGGTCGACCCGCCGATCATGCTCGAGGGGCTGCGCAAGGTGTACCGCGCGGACGCTTTGCTGGCGGAGCTCGGAGTCCACTGAATACGCTGACGACGGCACGGCCGCGAGCGAAATGAGCCCTTCGGGGACGCCGTGAACCCGTCCCTGGGGGCTCCGGGAAAAACGTCCCTGTTTTTCACGGCCCCGAACGGTTCATTTCGCTCGCGTCTACTTCGCCGCGCGCGCCACGATGCGAAACCTGACATGCATCTCGTCCTGCACTTGCAGTGCGCCGAGCATTGCGCTGAAGGGCGTGAGGCCAAGATCGCTTTGCCGCAGCGCAGTCTCGCCCGAGAGCACCAGGGTGGCGCCCTCGCGCTCGTAACGCACCGGGACCGCGAAGGTGCGCACCTGCCCGCGCACCGCGCTCTGTATGCGGGCGAGCACCGTCTCCGAAGCCGCTGCGGCGCCCGGCGCGGGCCGCTCGAGACGCAGCGCCTGCAGCACGATCTCCGGGTGGTGCTCGGCATCGAGCAGCGTGGGCCCGAGCATGTTGCGCCGCGTGCCCTCCCTGGCAGCTTCCGACACGTTCGGCGGAAAGTCGGCCGGACCCTGCTGCGCGCGCAGCGCCTCCTCGTCCACCGTAAGCGTGGCCAGGGGGATGTGCACCTCGAAGCTGCTGCGCATCAGGTCGACGGGAACGTAGATCGTGCCGCTCAGCTCGTGCGAGGCGATCACGTGATTGTGGCCGGCGCTGGCGAGGGTCCCGCCGCGGTACACCAGCACCGTCAGGAGCGAAGTGTCCGGCACGATGTCGTAGGGCATCCCCTCGTGAGGCGCCGGTTGCTCCGGCAGCGCCGCGGAAGGTGGCGGCGGAACGGGCGGTCGCAGCGGACACCCGGCCAGCGCCGCGAGTAACAGCGCGGCCGCCGACAGGAGTTTCCAACGCACACTCACACGCATAAGCTTAGGGACATGACGTTGCGAAATACCAGGCACCGCTGGGGTGCAGTCGCGCAGTTCCTGCACTGGCTCATCGTGGCACTTATCATCCTCCAGGTGACGCTGGCGACCATCGCGGAGGAACTGCCTCCGGTGAAGAAGCTCGGCATGCTGGCGCGCCACAAGTCTGTGGGGATCACCATACTCGCCCTTGCCATCCTTCGCCTCAGCTGGCGCTGGCTCAATCCGACGCCGCCGCTGCCGACGACGCTCAAGCCGTACGAACGCCTGCTGGCGCGCTTCACGCACGTCATGCTGTACGTGCTGCTCTTTGCCATGCCGCTCTCCGGATGGATGATGTCCTCGGCACGTGGGTTTCCGGTGAGCTGGTTCGGGTTCTTCCAGCTGCCGGACCTGGTGCCGAAGAGCAAGCCGCTCTATGAGGCCATGCTGACGACCCATGGCGTGCTGGCCCTGGTGTTGGGCGGGGTGGTGGCGCTGCACGTGGCGGGCGCCCTGAAGCACCACTTCATGCTGCGTGACGACGTATTGCGGCGCATGCTGCCGTTCTCGACTCCGCCGCAGGGGACGGAGCGATGAGGGCGCGCGCGGCGCTCAGTGCACCGGCTTTGGCTCTCACAGGCGCGGCGCTCGCTGCCGGGGCTGCTGCCTGGGCGGCGGATGCGCCCGCGACCACTCACTACGTGCTCGACCCGGCGAAGAGCTCGCTTGAATTCACCTTCCTGCAGGCCGGCGCACGGAACAAGGGGCGTTTCACCCGCTTTCCGGTGAGCTTCGACTTCTCCCCGGCGAACCCGGCGACCGGCCGACTGGAAGTCACCGTCGAGATGGGCTCGCTCGACACCGGCGACCAGGAGCGCGATGAGGCGCTGCGCGGTGCGGACCTGTTCGCGGTGGCGAAGTTTCCGCAGGCGCATTACACGGCCACTCAGTTCACCAAGACCGCCGCCGGTTACGAGGCCGTCGGCCAGCTCACGCTGCGCGGCGTGACGCGCGAGCTACGTGTGCCGTTCACGTTCCGCACCGCCAGCGAGAACGCTGTCGCCGTGGGCTACATGAGCGGCAAGACCACGCTGCGCCGCCTGGACTTCGGCGTCGGCCAGGGCGACTGGAAGGCCACCGATCAGATCGGGAACGACGTCGGCGTGTCGTTCGCGCTGCGCCTCACAGCGCACTGAGCGCCGCAGGGCGGCTAGAGCGGCGTACCGTCGCGGCGCGTGATCTTGCCGCGGGCGTGCGGCGGGCTCCAGATGAGATCCACGTCGGGATCGCTGTAATGAGCGCTGTCGCTGCTGTCGCGGTTACTGATTTCCAGGTACACGGCCGGACGGTCGCTGCGATTGATGAGCTGATGCCCGTCCTCCACACCGGCGGGAAAGCCGGCGCACATGCCGGCGGTGAGGACCTGCTCGCCTGCGCCGGTGCGCAGCGCCAATTCCCCTTCGAGTACGTACACGAACTCGTCCTCGTGGGTGTGCCAGTGGCGCATGGAGGATTCCTTGCCCGGCGGCAGCGTCGTCTGGTTGACGCCGATGCGCGTGAGCCCGAGTGCGTCTCCGAGTCGGCGCTTGGAGCGCGGCAACACCCGCGAACGGTAGGGCTCGGGGTAGATGCTGCGGATGATCGCCTCCGCGCTGTTGGGGTCGAGCGCCGGCTTCTGTACTGACATGTGTCGCTCCCGCTGTCGCGGCGCGGTTGACGTCGGCCGCGCCCTTCAGGGAGCATGCCACAAGCCGCATGCCTGAAATACTCGCTGACGTCGGCCACTGCGTTGACGCGGTGCTGCGCCGTGTGGGGCCGCGCATCGTGCTGGCAATGCCGCTCGGCGTCGGCAAGCCCAATCCGCTCGCGAACGAGTTCTACCGCCGCGCGCTGCGCGACCCGGCAATCGACCTGACGATCCTGACCGCGCTGTCGCTGCTGAAGCCGGTGGCGCGCTCGCCCCTCGAGGCGCGCCTGCTGACACCGCTCGTAGAGCGGGTGTTCGGCGACTACGTGGAGCCCGAATACGCGCGCGCCATGCAGCAGGATACGTTGCCGCCCAACGTCCACGTCGTCGAGTTCTTCCTGGCGCCGGGCGCCTTCCTGCATTCGCATCACGCCCAGCGCCATTACCTGAGCGCCAATTACACGCACGTCGCGCGCGACTGCCTGGCGCGCGGGGTCAATGTGATCGCGCAGCTGCTGGCGCGGCGCCTGGTGAACGGGCAGATGCACTTGAGTCTAGGCTCCAACCCCGATGTGACGGCGGACCTGCTGCCGCTGATCGCGCAGGCGCGCCGCGCCGGGCGCGACATCGTCATGGTGGGTGAGACGAACGCGCACATGCCCTTCATGGGCGGCCAGGCGCTCGTCGACCCGCAACAATTCGACTTCCTGCTCGACGATCCGCGCTGCGACTACGACCTGTTCTGTCCGCCCAATCCCGCGATCGGCAGCGCCGAGCACGCCATCGGCCTGTACGCCAGCAGCCTGGTGCGCGAGGGCGGGACGCTGCAGGTC
>Ga0210409_10006334_pt1 | contig 12333 bp, 7 predicted proteins | sample IncBWH17MmetaG_FD_161649 | JGI IMG/M metagenome (GOLD analysis project Ga0210409, IMG submission 161649) | Forest soil microbial communities from Barre Woods Harvard Forest LTER site, Petersham, Massachusetts, United States - Inc-BW-H-17-M | ecosystem: Environmental > Terrestrial > Soil >...
GGAGTGGCTCAGCCTGGTAGAGCACCTGGTTCGGGACCAGGGGGTCGGAGGTTCAAATCCTCTCTCCCCGACCATTATTTTCAAACACTTAAACTGCACTTCTGGTTTTCCGTCTACATCGACGGTGTCGAAATTGTAGACGGTCATGTTTTTCTGGATTTCCCGCTGGGTTTGCAGTGAGACCTATAATCCAATCTTCCCGCAAGAACTCGCTCTAGTGTTCCGCGTATCGATCCAGGGTCATTCCCTGTGCGTAAGGCCGTTCGTCACTATTGACGGCCGATCAGCCACCCTCTGTTGGATCAACCTGAATATCCGTGTTTTGAAGCCGCATGAGTGCGCCAGTAGTGTGTCTCTCTTGCGAGCCAAGGAGGACACTCTATGGCTCGCAAAGTTGGCCAAATCAATGCACGAGGCAACCGCAGATGGCTCATTCGGGGTCTATCTGGGGCCGCGATTACGAAACCAAGAAGCGCAACTATCACAACCGAACGATTCATGGCAGTATGAGGGAAGCCCAAGCATATCTAACAAGAAAACCGAGAGAGCGTGCCTTGGGGCGCGATCTGGAAGGGGCCAAGATAACGCTGAACGAATACCTTAACCGATGGCTTGAGACAGCCGTAGGACCGAGAGTACGCCCGAAAACCTTCCAAGATGATCAGGGCATGCTGCATCGGTACGTGCGACCCGTTCTCGGTGAACGAATTCCGGCCGCAGTCGGCTTCTCGCCAGCAAGCACAGAAGAAGATGCTTGATTTGGTGCGCCCGGACTGTCGATGGAACCAAATGGGGTGAAGTCGCGACATCGATAGCCAGGCGTGCCTATATCATCGAAAAGAAGCGTTTATGTGCAAGTATTGCGTTCCAGATGCTTCTCGAAGTATCCGGCATAGTTCCCAGACTTTCGTACACGGTGAATATTCTCCACATCACGGATCTTCATTTCGGTACTGATCGATCTGTCGCAGAGCATGACGAGCGCCACTTGGCTCTCGAAGAATTGATCGTTACCGTGCAGGGACTGGACCCGAGCTGGGCACCCTCAGTGGTCTGTGTATCTGGCGATCTGGCATTCGCCGGGCGGCCCTCGGATTACTCGCAATTTGGTGACTGGATCAAACGCCTCCTGACGGCGCTCAATCTCAGCGTGGAGCGTCTCGTTCTGTGTCCCGGGAATCACGATATCGAGCGAGCGGTGGCGACGACCTTTGCCCGTCCTGGCACACCTGAGGAGGCGGATCGTTGCCTGTCGGTTCCTTTGGCAGCGCATTACGAAAAAGCCTTTCAAAACTACACAGAGGTCTGCAAAGCGCTAGGCATTCCAAACCTCGCACTTGGCGATCAGGAAAGCTACCTCACCGGAGTAAGGGTCCTCGATGGCGTTCGCTTCGTCTCCATGAATTCGTCGTGGTTCTGCCGAGACAATTCCGACCATCAACAGCTTTGGATCGGCATCCCGCTCCTTCGCCACTTAGAGGCCTCAGACCAGTGGCCCAAGCAGGACATTCCGTGCGTCGGGTTGCTGCACCATCCCCGTGAGGACTTCAATCCTCAAGAGATTCATGCCTACGGCAATCGACCTAATGTCTACGATTACATCTGTGAGCGTTGCGACATCCTTCTAAGCGGGCATACGCACGGAGAGGTAAGGGAGCCTGACCAAATCGGCGGTCGTGCTTTGGTCTTCACTGGCGGAGCCACCTATGTCGGCTCCAATTACAACAATTCGTTCCAGATTCTCCGTCTTCAAGGCATCTCCTTGGACTACAGGGCGTTCGTCTTCGATCCTCGTAAGAGAAACTGGACGTCCGCCGGAGAAGCCAAACATCGTCGCTTAGGGAGCCCGGCAGCCAGTTCCAGCTTGGATGCGCCTGCACCTGTTCCCATCGAAGACTGGCGTTCGAAAGCGGCGGGCGATGCGCGGCGTGTACGTGATTCAAAATCAAGGGCGGCGAGCCCTAGCGGAAACCTTCCCCCGCTCATCCAGCGGGGTGTCACGATCCTCAGGGTTGAAACGAAAGGGCTCTCCCCAGAGCAAGCGAAGGTGCCGGATCGTTCTGAATCTTTCCCGCTCTATGCCGCTGTACGCACAACGCCCGGCCGGAAGGTCTTGCTTCTCGGCGACATCGGTAGCGGGAAGAGCACGCTTGTCTGCGAGTTTGTTGAACGCAGCTTGTCGGAAAACTCCGCGTCCCTATCCTTCATCGTCCCCGCTAGCAGTCTTTCCGTGTCTCCCAACTTGACGCTCAAAGCTCTTCTGGGCCAGGTGAGCGCATATTTCAGCGAGCAGATTGCACCAACCTCATATGCTCTCGATGTTCAATCCGTCCTGGGGCAAGGAATGGAAGTGACGCTGGCAATCGATGGCCTCGATGAAATGGGTGTTTCCTCCGCATCGCTTCTGCTCAGCAAGCTCGCCACGGCTACCGAACATTGGTCAAATCTTCAAATCGTCGCGACCTCGCGACCGATTGAATTGCAAGGCATCGATTACCAAGCATGGAACGTGCTTTCGACGCTGAGCGTGAATGCAGCAGAACGCCGAGAACTTCTGCAAAACGAGCTCACATCACTCGGCAGCACACGCAAGATTTCCGAAGAGGCTGACGAGCTTGAATCGCAAATTGCTCGCAGTGAGACGGTGTCAGCCTTATTCTCCTCGCCTCTGACCATCCGTCTCTTCACGCCTGTACTGAGAAAATCAGGGGTCTCCGCAACGGTGACTCTCGGTGAACTCCTGCTTGATGTGCTGAACGAGCGCCTATCCGGTTGGGACCAACGTGATCTCAAGCCTCATCAGTTTTCCGCATTGGAAGCGGCGTTGCCATCTGCGGATTCTCGCCTCCGTCTCCTTGGGGAAGCTCTCGCCTCAACTCCTGAAGAATCAGACACACGCCGGGATGCGTTCATCTCCCGATTCGAAGCGTCATCAACCCTCGGAGCGAATCCTGCAAAAAGGGCCGTGGCAAAGGAAGCCTTCGACTCCTTCGTACTCGCAGGCATTCTTTCAAACGCGAGCGTTGTGAGCTTTCCTCTCCAAGCATTTCGCGAGATGTGTGTCGCCTATTGGCTAGTCCAAAAGCTTGAAGAAGGGTCTGATCAGGAGATCATGGGCAGTCGCTGGCGAGACGTTTCCTTTGCTGCAGCCGTGCTCCGCCGTTTCAACTCCTTTTCGAAATATCGTGACGTTTTCGAGCGCTACATCGCATCTTTGCTCCGGGATGTTTCCGGAGTCTTGGCCGCTGCAAGCGTCGTGCTGGAATCGCAGGACCAGGATCTCGCTCTCTCTTTCATCGAAGGCCTCAAGAAGCTAGGCCAGCATCCATTCAATCGATCTGGCGGAATCGACCGAGATGATTCTTCGAAGGCCGTGGCCGCCAGCATTCGGCTTGCAAGGAACGCTGGTTTTGACTGGTTTTTCAGCGAGTATCTGGACCCCCGCTATCCTGTACGCTTCGCCGGCAGCGCTATCCTGGATTGGGTGTTCGCTGAATGGTTGGCACAAGTTCGAAACACCCTTACAGTAGATCAGCTCGACAAATTGAAAACGCTGGCCCGACCACATATCGATGCCTCCACCTTCCAGGTCCACGGGATTATCGCTCGTCTGTCGACAGTTGTCCCCGAAGCGTTCAGCTCCGAAGAATGCGTCTATTTCGCATCGACGCTTCTCGAAGATATGCGGTACCGAGCTCACGCTCTCGAAGCGATCGACCGTGAATTTGCGAGCGACCCTGCAAACACCGAGTCCCTGCTCATCGGTCGCATCAATCAGGGCTTCAATGATGGAGGTCTCATCGCTGCCATCCTGATTGATCGGCAGCCAGGTATCCCGCCAGTGGACCTTATCCGCGCAGTTCTGCGGTCTTCTACGAGTTCCAGGGTCAACAAAACCATCGAAGCGGCGTTAGCCACAATCAAAGATCGCCTCACAGAACCGACCTGGCTGAGATTATTGCGCTGGCTGACGTTTGACTCTGATCGTTCTGTCGCGGCATCAGCAGCGATCTTCGCGAACGACATAGAGCCGCAGCCTTCCGCGCTCATTCGGAAGCCACTACTTGACGCTCTTCACGATGGCGCCTACGTCTGGAGGGCCGAACCTCTTCTCCGGAAGGCTGTTGATGAGGGAGGAACGGGACAAGTCCATTGGCTCGCCAATGAGATAGCGCACGCGGATCGCATGATGGGGGGACATTCTGGTTGGTGGAGGATTTTCCTGGCCAACCTTGAGAAAAGCGGAACCGATGCGCCCGTCGTTCTGGCAGACGCGCTCGGTGGACTTGGCCCGTTTCTTTTGGCTCGGAACCCCGAGATCCGGCAACGTTTTAAGGCACTCCTGCAGGGCGCTCATGGAGATGCGTACCGAACTGAGTTACGTTCTCAGCTAGATGCGGTTGACCCGCGTGTCCGCTTGGCGGCCGCAGCGATTCTTACGACTTGCGATCCCAAAGGCGAAGCGAGAGCTCTCCGCGTAGCCGTGCGTGCGCAAGACGAGTGGCGCACCCATGATTGGCATGAGTGGTTCGATATGGCTCTGACATTTTCCTACGGCCCAGGCCCGCTGACCGCGCTGGAAGCTGAGTTGCCTCGATTCGGGGACTCCGCAAAAAACTATGCGTTCCGCCTGCTCTTCCAAAACGACACCGGCATCGAAACACGTCAACCCGATGCGCTTGTACATGCACTGCTCAGCTTTTACTCCACAACCGACAAAGAGCATGCGTTTCTTCTGTCCTCGCGAGGACGGCTCGAAACGGCTCTCGCAAGCCACGATGCAGATCGCACGAAGAGGGCCGCGGCACTTTTACTGGAGCTTGGGCATCTGTCGCTCGAGAGCGAGGCCCGTGCCTGGATAGCGATGGCGGAAGCATCGCTCACGCAGCCGGCTTTTGAAAAGGCAGCTACGCGCGTTCTCAAAGACGACCCGTTCGCGCAAGCCGTGGAAAGTGAAGGCAGTCAATCCATAGGCGAAGGGGTAAAGCCTCTCTTGCTCTTGTTGTCGCGAGCCATTCGAGGAACCGGTTCATGGAAAGACGTTCTTTGGCGCTTCTTTATGTCGTCTCAGCGCTCGTTTAGCCATGAAGAAGAAACGTATGGTCTATGGACACTTCGCTTCGGCACAGAGCACCCACAGCAGGGACCTTCCATCGGTCTTGCTGCGAAGGAACTTCTCGCTGACTCCATGCTTCGACAGAGCCAAAACGGCGAGTCGGTACAGTGGATCGCGTTGCTCGCCGACGAATTCGCGGGCATCAGCAAGACGGAGCTTGAAAAGACTCTTATTACCGGCCAGACAATCGACAAACAGGCCGCCTGCGCTGTCATCGCCAGGCTTGGATATATGCCACAGCAGTTTCGTGGCCGCAGTCGCGAACTTTATATCGGGCGGGGTTCGGTCCACCGGCATTCGAAGTCGAAACAGGAAGTCGTCGAGACACTGATTCGCTACTCGCGTCCCACCGAAGTGCTGCCGAGTAACGCTTGCGATCTCATTCTCGAAGCTCTGCTCGGGGAGCCGCCGACAGAAGAGGAACTCACGCTGATTCGTGCGGAGGGAGAGAACGGCGCGATTCTGAAGGTCGCCTTGGCCTTCGGTTTCAATCTACCACCAGACATCGGCGCATTGTTGAGCTCGATGGGCAGGGGCATGAGCATCTGGGAGCAGCAAAGCGGTTGCTTCCGGACTCTGGTGAGCATCTGGAGGTACGTCCTCGGTAGCGTGTCTATGACCGGTTCGCCCCACCATGGGAAGCTCGTTCAGGGGCTCGAATCGCTCCTTTCCCAAGGACGCGAAAGGACTCATGCCGCATCCGCGCTATTACGGCTCGGGAAACCTCTTCCAGGCGACCAGTTGATGCCGTTGATCGAAGATTTCGTTCAGAAGCCGGGTGCCTCTGACGACTTCTTGGACGCGCTGATCCCTTGGCTTCAGTCTCCCATTGAACCGGAAGTTCGGCAACAGCTTTCCAATGCAATCGATCATGCTCTTCGTCTGCTGGATCAAAAAAGCTGGGATTCAACCGAACTCGGCAATCATGACTACCGTCGTTTCCTGACCTTGCCGTTGTGCTCGGCTTTCCTCTCGGGAGAATTCAATGCGACCGCGCGGCAAGTGTTCTACCGTGGAGTGAAGTTTGCGGCTGCCCATCGTCCACAACCTGGGTTCGGCGATTTCAGTGCTCTCCTCTACCAACTCAGCCCACTCTTGCCGGCTTTGCCGCAAGCAGCCGTCGGCCAGCTCCTTCTCAACGGCAAGCTCCACCAAGATCCGATCGTTCGTTCCGTGTGTGCCCTCATCTTGGCAGCAGGTAAAGCTGCGCTCTCAAATGGTCAACCCGAAGAAGGTCACGTCTGTACTCCGTTGCATCGCGACGAGTGAAGTTCACGAATCTTAGCCGAACCGAAGCCTGCCTTTGGCCGACCCGATCAGCGCCGCCCGCCCCGAAGTTGCCTTTTGAGACCCGGTGGAATGCGGCTTGGGGATGAACCGATCGACATTGGCTGTACCGGAGGTTGTGGCTGCGGTTGTGTTAGAACTACCGGCTTCAGTTTCGCCGCATTTGGAAGAATGAGGCGATCAATCTCAGTCTTGTCCCACATGACAAGGAACTCTGGGTCGATGTCCTTTGCCTCCGACGTGATTCGTACTTGTTGTTGCGCGTGAAGAACTCGGTCAACTATTTTCTGCGTGTCAGCTTTCGCCTGTTCCGATGTCTCGGCTTCAAAGAAAATCAGTCCTTCATTCCGTTTTCCCTCGCCTGCCCACTCAACTAAGATGCGATAGATGCTCATTGCGTCCTCTCTGGGAACTCACTTTGCTGTTGCGGCCTTCGTTTTCGAAGCGGCCTTCTTCATGCTCCTCAAGTAAGCAACGACAGAGATACGGTCCCTTAACGGGGGTTAAGCTAGATGCGGTTACTTACCCACGTTCGGGTAGCCGAATTGTTCCCGATAAATACTACCCCCTAAAACATATACGCTCCTCCCACTACCCCTAGGCTCGCCAAGATTTGGTTCACAAGTTTTCCACATAACCCAGCTGTGCAAGTTGCTACCATTAAAAGGATGTACTTGAAATTCCTCGCGGTCCTAGCCTTTATAATCGTTGCAGCATGCGTCCTGACGGCCAGTAAAAGCTGGTATTACCAAACCTACGGAGGTGCAGTTTCTACTTCGACCCCAAATGGAGACGCAACAACGACTGTTGACTCCGCCAGCTCGTCGAATGATACGGCACTGCCGCCCGTCAGCAGCTGGCAGGTGTATCACAACACGAGATTTGATTTCATACTGCGGTACCCTTCAACGTGGAAGGTCGATGAACAGAGCGGTATCGCTCCCAACGCTGTTATGCTCGTTCCTTCCGGGGTTGTTTTGAACTCATTTGTAAAGCAGATAAATTCGTATGTGAGCGTTGAGCCCGAATCGTGCGAGAGCGCGACGGGCGGTCCGAGACCCCAAACCAGCACTGTAGTGATAAATGGCATCCCCATGGAGAAGATCGCCATCAATACACCCTCCGAGACATCGACGAACCGATTCACGATATTTCTCTTCGCTGGAGATCCATCACACGGATGGAACTCTCAGTGCAATACAATTCGCCTGTACGTTCCTCCATCAGAACCGTCCGCGAACGCGGCGGCGGTCCACTGGTACACGCAGGATGTGAACATCGAGAACCAGATTCTAGGGAGTTTCGCACTCCAATCGTAATCGTCTAGTTATGATCCTTGTTGGGTACGCGCCCAGGCCAGAACGCCCTTGCCTCCCGTGATGACTAACCCAGGACAGAAAAATCTGTTGCTCGGATGATCTGTTTGCTATATACAAGTGTCCTGATTCCCCGGTAGTCGTGTTACACTCACGACTTTCTCTTTCAAGTTGTGATTGCGGATCGCGCGAAGCGGAGTATGAAACCGGCGCTGCCCCTTACGCTCGCAGTTGTCCTTGCATCTGCCACAGTCCCCCCCGCGGATGCTCAATCGATTCCTATCGGCTTCCCAATTTCGGGACAGAATCCTTACACAGCGCCCATCATCACGGTCTTAGATCACTCGACAGATTACTTCTACGACAAGAATCAAGGCCAGGTCGCCGCATACACAGGGGAGCAGGGGGTACGCACGTCGTCGATGCCGTGTGGCCCATCAGGGCTGCCACCTTGCGGTTATTACAATCTGAACTTTGTGCCCAACGACACTACCAGCACGCTGCAATTCATAGTCAATGGTAATTACACAGGCGTTTCAGCAGACGCTCCAGACCAATACAAAGTCTTAAATTACCGCGGACACTCGGGATACGATTACGGATACGGCGCAGGTACGGTAATCGTTGCCGCGCAAAGCGGCACTCTGTATGTTCCCGCGAACGACCCGGTAAACGATCCCGGCGGAAATGACCCGTGGTGCACATTCCATTCGTTTTACATTGATCATGGTAATGGTTGGACCACGTGGTATCTCCACGCCGCTCGCCTACTGGTGGGTGTCTCGCCGCATGGTGCGTGTACGAATGGGATTGCAAGCAACATAAGGTACGATGAGCCCATCGCACACGTAAGCCAAGGGCAGAGCGTAGCGGTGGTGGGGAATTTCGCGAACGGAGTTGCGGGAGGGGTGGGGTATCACCTCCATTTCGAAGTTCGTCGAGGGTGTGATCTGTCTAGTGGCGCAGTGAAGCAGTGCATGGTTGTCGATCCATACGGTTGGGAGTGGGTCCGCGGGGATCCAATCGCCAACAATGTTTGTGCGCCAAACCCGCTTAATCAGCAGATTTGTGCAACTGCCCAATCCGCACCTCTCTGGGATTTGAATTTTATGGGAGTGCAGCAGCCCGTTGTCACGAATGTCGCGGTTGTCCCTTCGTCTGGAGGCTTCTCTGCCACTATAACTGGACAGAACTTTGCTTCGGGGGCACTCGTGACGTTATGGAGTGCACAGGGCCGTTACTTCTTCCCGCCCGCACTGGTCCCGACCTCTGCAACTAACACGCAGCTTGTAGTTCAACTCCCTAATCCTCCGGTGCAGGATCCAACCATGTTCGTCCTGAAGGTCAGAAATCCGGGAGGACCTCGCTCAGTAGGCGTGCCCCTAACCTTATCAGGGGAAAGTTCGGTTCCTTTGATACTGAACGGGCAGCCTGCACCTGGCGGAGGAGACTTCGCCGGGTTCGCGGGCTTTTGGTCCCTCACTGAGAGAGGAGACGGTGTTTTCAATGCTGGAGTTGATACAAACGGAGATGGCACCCCAGATTACTTCGCAGACTTTGAATTCTCGGGAGGGGAGATAATCAAACCCTCAATTCCTGGTTTCGGCAACATCAGTTCAGTAGTTACGCATATCCGCATAAACAACAACGGTGATCTGGCCTTTGGGGACGTGAACGGAGTTTACGGAGCTTCTCCAGCCGGAATCTACATCGCGAAATCTGACAACTCTCCGCCCATAACCGTAGTGCAGTGGGGCCAAGCGTGCCCGTCTCCGTGCCCAGTTTCAGGTTCCCCTTCGATCTACCAACTCTATGGGCCGCTCGCGTTTGATGACGCAGAAAACGTCGCATTCGCTACAAGTCTATTTGATCCTCAGAAGAATGTGACGTACTGTTGTTTCTTGTTTTTGTATTCTGGAGCAAGTGGCACGATTACCAAGGTTGCGGCGGATGGACCCGGCGGCGACCTCACTCCGGTTGGGGGCACTTTTACCTCAGGCACGCTCGATCCACCGATTACCCAAATTACGTCTGATGGCGATGTGATATTCCTCGCTCAAGTTACGGGCGGTACCAGCCAAGGTGGCATATTTCGCTATTCACGGACCCAGGGGCTTTCGAAAATCGTCGTTCAGGGGGATGCTGCCCCCGTTCCGGGAGGCGGTACGTTGGGGTTCCCACTCTTTGGAAAGACAGGATCGGTATCGGGGAGACAGTTGGTTTTCCACGCCCCAGTTGTCTCCGGTAGCAGTCGTCAACTGATCGGCATGATTAAGGATGTTAGTCAGAGCCCAATCGTCAAGGTATACACGGTCGCGTATGAAGGAGAGTCCACCGGGACCAGCGTGAGCGGTATTTTCTCGGCGAATGGTGGGCTACCGTTTGGCGGTTATGGTCAAAACACAGCTCCGCCGTGCACACGGAGAGATGGTGCGGTGGTCTTTCATTCACTACTAGTGGGAGCCCACACTGCTTCGGGGGTTCCAACGGGTGAGGGTATTTTTCTCTGGAATAGTAATGGGTTTCAAAAGATCGTAGTCGATGGGGATTCAATGGGGTCTGGTGCAAGCATTCAGGGAGTATTCGCGTCAGATATTAATTCAACGGGCGAGGTGCTCTACTCTGCTGCGTCTGTGCAATAAATCTCAGTTGCAGTACGTTGTCCTGCTCGCAGGGGCGCTCTCACTGTCAGTGGGTGTATCGGCGCAGGGGCCCAACAATCTGCTCGCAACCTCGACCTCCGTCAACTACGCTCCCGTCGCCGATCCACAGGTAATCACATTATCGTTGTTGCAGCCCGTCAATATAGCACTCGGCGGCTACGACGCAAACGGAGATGCACTATCCTTCGCGATTGTGGCGTCACCTCTACAAGGGACGCTGAGCCAATTTGACCCGTCGACTGGGCATGCAATTTATACTCCCTCAACCAGCTTCACAGGAAGCGATACTTTCACGTTTTCTGTCACTGATGGAATTGCTATCAGCAATCCTGCGGTTGTGAACGTTGTATATCCAGCGAGTTCAACACTGTCCGCTTCAGCCGTGAAGTTTGGTAACCAGGGGCTCGCAAATACGAGTAATCCTAGAGGGATTACCGTCAAGAACTCCGGTACGGTTCCGCTGAGAATTTCCGGATTGACCCTGAATGGTCCAAATGCATCAAATTTCGCCTATACATCGGCACCGTTGCCGATAACACTAGCACCGATGAAGGCTACAGTCGTAAAAGTAACATTTACGCCGAGCGCACTGGGTTCACGCACTGCAGCTCTCGCGGTCTTCAGCAATGCCGCCACAAGCCCGCAAACAGTGATGCTGAGCGGTCAAGGAGTGCAACCGGTGACGCTCTCTCCTTCAAGTCTCAATTTCGGGTTACAGACCGTAGGGACGACGAGTGCAGCGAAATTGGTGACTCTGACCAACAACAATAGCACCCCTATCACCATTTACAGCGTGATTCCCAGCGGCGACTTCTCGGTGACGACAGCCTGTTCCTCGGCATTGGCAGGCAAAGGTAAGTGTCTAGTTTCGATTACGTTCACGCCGACGGCGAAAGGCTTGCGCATTGGCTCTGTCGATATCAATGATAGCGCCTCAAATAGCCCCCAGACGATCTCTTTAAGAGGGACCGGACAATAGGGAAGAAGGAGTCGTCGCTTTCCAATCGCCTCCGAAATTTTCGCCGTCACGGCCGAATACGAGTCCCCAATGAGAGCTGGGCACAAAGTGCACACACCGGATTCATTTCCCTGTGCAAGTTAAGCGCCGCCTCGACCTGCTTCCCGTTTTCCGAACAAGTCCGGAGTATGATTTCGGACGAAGGAAAGGGGAAGAGGTATGTCGAAGAGCCAGCACACGGAAGCGCAGATGATCGGGGCGTTGAAGCAGTTTGAGGCGGGGTGCAAAGCGGAGGACGTGGTGAGAGGAAGTTGGAGTATCGAAGCACACGATCTACGCCTGGAAGGCGAAGTACGGCGGGATGAACGTGAGTGAGGCGCAAGAAGCGAAGCGGTTTCGCGATGAGAACACAAGGCTGAAAAAGCTGGTGGTGGATCTAAGCCTGGACAAGGATGCGCTTCAGTGGGTGATTTGAAAAAAGGGTGGGAGCTCGCGGTCCTGAAGGCGACTGTCGAGCAGGTGCGAGAGAAGTACGCCGTTCAGTGAACGGCGATTGTGCCGAGTGATGACGATGGCAGTGTCGAGTTACCGCTACCAGACGAGGCGGAGTGACGAACCGCTGCGCACGAAGTTAGTGGAGTTAGCGCGGTCCAAGCCGCGCTTTGGGTATCGGCGGCTGCATGTTTTGCTGGGCTGCTCGGGAGAACAGGTGAACCACAAGCGATTGCATCGGGTATATCGCGAGGCGGGACTGATGATTCGTCGAAAGAAGCGGAAGAACGACAAGACGATGTGGAGCGGTAGCGGGTTTGTCGGCTCGGGCGTGCTCGTGCCGAGGATGGTCCTGAGCCGATGCCATTCCGCGTCGGAGCGAACCGTTTGAGTTCGATCACCGCCGAGCCTCCCGGGAGCGCCGGAAGCTCACAATCATCCACCCGAATGACGATCAGACGGCCAGAGCTGGCGTCGGCTTCGAACTCCGTAAAGGGGCTC